>MDTB01105662.1_pt1 | contig 28362 bp, 56 predicted proteins | sample 811161 | NCBI WGS metagenome assembly MDTB01 (sample SAMN05326650, study PRJNA326480) | marine metagenome | isolation source: seawater | place: Mediterranean Sea | collected 2009
AAATGAAAATGAAGATGTTAAAACATTGTGATTGGAATTACAAAGATAGTGCTGCCAATTTTACTAATGTTACTAACATAGAATTTAAAACAGAAAAAGAATATTACACCTCTTACTATGACGTATTCGGTGAGACTTGTGATAATGAACAAGACAAAAAAAGAATGTTTAACGATTACGGTCAATGTTGGGATAGATCATCTTTGAGAAAAGATTTTAATATTGCTTTGACTAAATCAAAAGTTTTACATTATAACAATAAAGAGGTACACTAATGACAAATAAATTACAAACAGACGTGATGTATTTTAAAGATGATGTAGGTAAAAACCTATACAGAAAGAAAACATATTACACACTTGTGGTAGAACAAGATGTATTGGCAAAAGATAAAGACGAGGCAGATCAAAAGTTTTTAGATTTTGGTGGTATTAAACATAGTGCCATTAATAAAGATATAACAGACGCTTCAGATGGTGTTGAGACATATATTGTTGACGCTAATTACACAGATTCAGATACTACAAAATTCTTAGGTAAAGTAAAATATGATACCGATACTTACAATCAATCTTTAGAAGAAGCAATTGAGGCAGAGGATATTCATATTGATACTTGGGCGGATGAGAAAGAACCACATCAATTAACTAAGATTAAATTGGTTGATGACTTTAAAGAAATTTTAAACAAGAATAAGGAGGCTACAACATGATAGAAACAATAGCAACAATAGACCTATTGACCACAGCGATTGATAAAATTGATGATGGTAGAATAGAAGACGCAAAAGACGACTTGATGACTTATAAAGATAAATTACAAAATGAAGTTGACGAGTTTGAAAAATGGGCAAAAGTACAATCAGATATTGATACTTCTATACAACTTGAAGTTGATAATAAACTAGGAAAATAAGACAGTACATGTATCACAAATACAATGAATCGTCAATCCTCGACCGTCTGGTGACGTCCTATGACGCAAAAAAACGAGTAAATACAACAATTTCTCTATGCTTGACATTTAGAGAGATTTCCTATATAATGAACACTTAACTAACAAAGGAGAATACTACATGTCATTTTTATACACAAAAGAATTACTTTTTACTGAGTTCAAAGAAGTAACTAAGAAAGATCAAAGTAAGAAAAAAGAAACATTTACACATAGAATTGCTTATTTAAAATCATTAAAAGAAGATATGATAAAAATGCCTAAACATTTTGCTAATGTTTCTATTACACCAGAACAATTACAAAATACAATAGATGACTGGTCTGCTCCTAGACCCATAGACGCATTTTATAAAAGAATATTCGGTATGACTTATGCTGAGAAAAAAGCTAAAGAAGAAATTGAATATATGAATTTAGATAAAGCTGAAAAAGATGAGAAGAAAAAAGAAAAAGAAAAAGCTAAAATTCAGTAAACGTACATCCGTTTACGAGTTCAGTTTGCCAGATTATAGATTAGATATAAATGGTTTAGCTAGAAATTCTATTCCTACAGGTGATAGGATCGTTGGTGTCTGTACTAAAAAATCTATGCCGAAAGTACAAATGCCCGAAGGTAAAACAATCGGTATAGCTTACAACAAGGGTAATTATCAACTTGTTGACAAGAAAGATTTTAACAGTATGGGAAAAAAAGTATGAAAAAGATGTTACTAGATAACTTGCCTACGGTTTGGGTGATAGGTATTGTTATATTATCAGTAGTGTTAGTATCAAATCATGCTAACGCAGGTGAGAAGACAAAAGCTCAATGGGCAGAGTTATATGCTCAGGCAGGTTGTAATGAAATGGGATTTGTAAATAGAAAAATTTGTGAAACTAAAGTTTTTCAAAAAACAAATTGGCAATCAGGCAAAGATCAAATTAACAATACTTTAACAAAAATAGGTATTAATTAATTTATGATTCACAAAATTAGTGATTTGTGTAAGAAGATAGACGGTCTCAAAATTATAAGTGACCGTCTATACAATACAAAGTACAATCAACCCAAAACGCCTGAGAGGGATGCTGAAGTGAATGCTTTGATTGAAGATATACAGGCAACGTGTAAAGTTATTGCGAGTGATGATAAACCATATGACAAATAAAGATATAACAATAAAAAATTTAAAAGATAGAAAAGAAGAATTAAACGAAGAGTTAGAGTTTAAAAATACACAATCTCTTTCAGAGGAATTATATGAGATTGAAGATACATTAAAAAAGTTAGGTGTGAATGAGAATAATACTAGTAATTTTAGTTAGTTTGTTTTTAACAAATTGTTCAGCAACTAGAAGTAATGTAGGTGCTACTTTAGGTGCCACAACAACTACGGCTGCTTGTGTCAATATGGGTACTACTGATCCTTATATGATTGCTGGTTGTGCTGTTGTTGGTGCGTTTGCTGGGGCAGAGATTATGTACAACTCAGATTATGATGTACACAATGCCGTATTTGTAGATCATTTAAATACAGGACCATCTACTTCAAGTTATACAAACTGGTTTAATAGAAAAACAGGTAATAGTGGCATTATACATACAACAAGATCGTATATGAATGGTCCTATTAAATGTAAAGATTATTCTGCTACGGTAGATATTAGTAACAACTGGCCGTTGATCGGTGTAGGAGGTGTAAATAGAAATACTGTATTTGGTATTGCTTGTCAAACACCTGACGGACAATGGTTTGAATATAAAGGATATGCTGGGTAATGAGTGAAGATATATTAGGTTATTCATCACACGATTGGCGTAAAAATACAGATAACGCAATTGTAATTGATGATAAGAACAAGACGTATGCTAAAGTGAATGATTGTAAAGTAAGTTTTAAAAACCCTAGGTCATTAAAAACCGAAGAGGTTGACGTATCAAGGTTGATTAGAGTATTTGTTAATAATTATGAAAGTCAAAAAAGGAGTGTTAAATAATGCCTCCGTATGATCCAAGAGCATTTGTAAAATTAATGTTATGGTCAATATCATTTTTATTGATCTGTACATATCTATTTGCTGGCGAAAAAATATTACATAGTAAAATTAAAAATATTGAACCACATGAGGTTGACGGACAATATTGTTTTGTTAAAATAATAATAAAACAAACTGACAATGATACGATTGTCAAAGAAGAAATTTTGGAGTGTGCTGATGGTAAAACAGGTATTGATACACCAAGTTATTGGGAATTATTTGCTCAGTTTTATTACAGAGACGTTTCAGCTCCAGAATACTGTCGGTTTTATAGCCGACCTAAACATGCTTTTAAATCGTTCGGAAAGACATGTTTACAAATTAACGGCGAATGGGAGGTAAAATGATAAGAAATTTAATTATTATTTGTCTCGTACTAGTCATTGTGTATGAAGTATCAAGTGAAGACGCATTAGGTTATGTGTCAACGGCGCTTGACTTTTTACAAGATTTAGTATATAATGTACAAAGTGAGGTAAATTAAATTATGAAAAAACTACTATTAGTTGTATTTGCTGGTATGATATTAAGTGCTTGTTCTAGTACAACTTATAAAATGAAGTCTGAGAAAGGTAAATTTGTTAATGAAGTACCTAAGTGGTACATGGCAGATTTCTCAGAAAAGAAGGCATGTAATACACCTAGATTTGGTAAAGAAAAAGATCGAATGTGTATATTCGGTGTAGGTACTGCTGTTTCACCTGATCTACAACTTGCTATTGAAAAAGGCATGATGATTGCTAAATCAGAGTTGGCAGATATTATTAAAGGTGAAATGAATAAATCTACTAAACAATTCATCACTGAGTTAGGCAAAACTCATACTAAGACAACTGTATCTGAGGTAGAAATGACGATTGTAAATCTGATTAAAGATACACCTGTTAGAGGTTATGAAATCTTTGCTAAAGATGTAACAATTACTAAAAATAATTATTACAGAGTATGGATTGGTCTAAGACTACCTATGGGCGAGTACAATAAAATGTACAACTACACAATCGCTGACGCTGTTGACGCCTATAATCTAAAAGAAAAAGCTAATATTGCTTACAAAAAATTACTAGAGAGTGATAATAATGAAAATAGTAATTTACAGTAAACAAAATTGTGTGTATTGCTCTAAGGCGAAACACCTAGTAAAAAGTCTCGGCTTAGAGTATGAGGAAAAGATGATGGAATCTTTTGACTCACCACAGGCAATGTTAGAAGATATTGGCAAACAAGTTAGAACAATGCCACAAATTAAGATTGACGATAAGTTAATCGGTGGGTATAATCAACTTGTAGAATATTTTGCTGATAAAGGTAAAGTCAACTTCAAAGGCGAGATCATATAGTGGCAGACGATAATATTATACAATTTCCGTTAGACAAGATTGTTAGAAAAACAACAAAGTCTAATTCATCAAAAGCAGAAAAACAATTTGCTGAGAGAATAAAACAAAAACAAACTAAAGAGTTTTGTGATACGGCAGTTGATGATATTAGTATGAATGTTTTAAGATCATTTGTTGATCTAGCCTTGAAAACACAAAATCAAAATTTTACAAAAGACTTGGCTCTTTTAATTGATGTATTAAGAGGTTTAATATATAGAGATTTTAATATAAATCATCCTGCTCAAAGACTAGTTGATAAGTTAGTTAAAATTAGTATTAACAAACAAGGAGCTCAATCAGCAAAGATAGATTATACACCAGTCCTTGAAGTAGAAAAAGTCAATAATAGTCCTATCTCAAAAGAAGTAAAGAAAGAGATTAAAGACATAAACGATCAAGCAGGTATGTTTGAAGGAGACGACTTAGATGAATAACAAAATTCTTACGAGAATCGCCTTAACAGGTTGTAAAATAGTATTATTAACCAATTGATAAAGGAGAATATTATGTTTGGTTTAAGTAAAAACGTTGAAACTAGAGGAAGAAAAAAAATGTCTAAAAAAGACAAAATTCTATCTCTATTAAAAAGAGGTCAATCAGTATCTTGGAAATCTTTAAACACTACTTACGGTTTAAAATCACCTAGAGCTATGGTTGATACTTTAAGAGCTGAAGGTTTTATGATCTACGGTTCAAAATCAAAAGGTAAACATGTGTACAGAATGGGTACACCAACAAGAGCAATTATCTCTGCTGGTATCCAGGCTTTATACGGTACGCCTTTTAAATACGACAACTCAACAGCAAAAGCACCTAGAAAAGGTACTGTTGCTTCGATTGACGCATAAATTATATAATAGGGTGGCGAGAAATCGCCACCTTAACTAATATGGATTTTATACACGGCATATCTTTTTTTATTATAGGTTTTACGATTACGGTCGTAGGATTTTTTATTGCTTTTTTAGTTGTAAATTATAATACAAAAAAAGAATTAGAAACAATTAAAAAACAAAAAGAATATAAAGTACACCCTTATGGTGATGATACAGTATGAGTAATCATTTAAGAAACGTTAGAGCATTATTTGAGAATGCTAAATCATTTGAGGTATCTCGTAAGGTTGATACATATGAATACGAGTCATTAGAAAAAATGATATTAGATGACAATGTTAGATATTCTGAGGTTATGAAAATATTTACTGACAAAGTATATAGAGATTGGTTTTATAAAAGAAATTTTGAGGGTAAAGAATTTAATATAGTAAAGTATTCAGAATGATATTAGTAGACCTAAATCAAGTTTTAATTTCAAACCTTATGGCACAGACCAGAGGTAAGGCAGATGTTACACCTAATAAAGAAATGATTAGACATATGGTGTTGAATAGTCTCAGAGGTTTTAATCTTAAATTTAAAGAAGAGTTTGGTAATATGGTATTGTGTTCAGACGCAGGTGACCCATGGCGTAGAGACATATTTCCTAACTATAAACATGCTAGAAGAAAAAGCAGAGTAGATGGTCCTTTTGATTGGGATAATATCTTTACAATTATTACAGAGATTAAAAATGAAATAAAAGATAACTTTCCTTACATTGTAATGTATGTAGAAAAAACTGAGGCAGATGATATTATTGCTATACTTTGTAAACAACAAACAGAGGACAAGTATTTAATTATCTCAGGTGATAAAGATTTTATACAACTACATCATTATGGTAATGTATATCAATTTAGTCCTATGTTAAAAGGTTTTATAGGTGAACAAGAAGATCCTATTAGATTTTTAAGAGAACAAATTATAAAAGGTGATAGATCAGATGGTGTACCTAATATATTAAGTGATGATGATATATTTTTACAAGAAGGTGTTAGACAAAAACCTATTAATAAAAAGAGACTAGAAGAATGGTCTAACATAGATAACATACCATTAGGTAGTCAAACAAGAAAACACTATGAAAGAAATAAGAAACTAATAGACTTATCTGAGATACCAGAACACATAGAAAAAAACATTATAAATACTTTTAAGAATTATAAAGTAAAAGACAGGTCGCAACTGTTAAATTACTTTATTAATAACAAGCTGAAATCATTGATTGAAAACATTAACGATTTTTGACAATATATATTGGAGATAATTATGGCTGATAGAAACCCTAACCTTATGAGTAAAGAGGCTATGACAGCGGTAAGTCAAACTTCTAGTAGAAGTAGACCTACTGTACATGAAATCTTACTAAAGGTTAATAACGCAAAAGATAAGCCTAAAAAGATAGAAGTTTTAAAGGAGTACGATACTCCTGCTTTAAGATCACTATTGAAAGGCGCTTTTGATCCTAAGATTAAGTGGGATTTACCAGAAGGTACTCCGCCATTTATGGCAAACGAGGCACCTTTAGGTACACAACACACTTACTTAGAAGACGAAAGTAAAAAACTATGGCACTTTATAACAGGTGCTGACGGACAACTTACCAAAACTCGTAAAGAAACTTTGTTCATACAAATGCTAGAAGGTTTACATACCTCAGAAGCAACTTTGTTAATCAATATCAAAGACAAGAGATTAAATCTTGTTTACAAAGGATTAACTGAGAATGCTGTTAAAGAAGCATTTGGGTGGAATGATTCGTTTATGAGACCAGAACAAAACTAGAACATTTAGGGGTGTACTACATGTCGCACCCCTACTAGTTAATATTCCCTATTATTACTGACATTTTTTCGCTTGACTATTTTTTATAATGTGATATTATAAATAGTATAGAAAGTGAGAGTTATATTATGAAAAAACTTATATTAATATTAGCCGTTTTATGGTTTGGTTTAACTGCTTTTTCAAATTCAGTTAAGGCAAATACTAGTGAGTACAATGCTGCTGTGATAGCACACATTTTACAATCTAAGGTAAACGGTACTAACGTTGATACCGAAGCACTTATGAAATCTGAACTAGATAATTTAGGTCATAAGTTTGCTTTAGACGCATTAACTATTTTACAGGCTTATTTGCCGAGTATCATAGACGGAGTAATGACCGAAATGAGACTAAAAATAGATGAAGAGTATAAGTGTCAACTACTAAAAGGTTCTGAAATTCAAAATAAGGAATGTAAAGAATGACTTTAGTTGAACATGTGAACGAAGTTTTGAATTTTGCTTATAGCATAGCGCCGAAAGAGGTCGTAATACTAATTTTGGCAGGTATAATCGCACCATTAATTCTAAGGGAGAAACGTTGTTCGTGTCGCAGAGAAAAAGAAAACAGGCTAAGATCAAGGCTAAATTAAAAGCCGAGTTATCAGTGAAGAAAAAATATAAAACAACTTATACTGACATTAAGTATTATTTTAATATTATTAATGAAGTAGTATTTGATAACTTACTATCGCCTTTTAATGACATAAAAATCAAACAAATTAGAGATAGAGTTAAACCGTGTTGGGGTCAAGTTGTAATATGGGAATGGAAAAGAAAAGGTGCCAGACAATATCATTTAGAAATGTTACCTTTTTATCCTTCTAAAAAAGATTTCGTGGACACACTAGGGCATGAAATGATTCATCTGTATCAAATGGCAAATATTGGTGATACAGGTAATCACAATGAAACGTTTTATAGTTTTAGAAATCCTATGAAACAAATCGGATTGAGTATATAATATGAAAGTGAGAGTATATAATGGCAAGAAGACAAGTAAAAGAGTTAGATCCTTATATTAAGGCAAGGGTCGGTGAAGCATTGATACAGTTGGGTGAACTAACAAAACCATCAAACTTATCAGGTACAAACAAACTATATTACACTGGTAATTGGGCTAAAGACATTTACGACAATTACACTGAAAAACAAGCAGAGGTAATATTTCAAAAAGTAGAAAAGTTAAAACCTAATTTAACATTTTTTCAATCAAAACTACAATCATTTACAGACGAAGAAGGGAAAGAGTGGGGCGGATATGACTACTATGCTAGAAAAATCTAAAATAGTTATTAATACATTAATGTTTGTCTTTAGTGTAGCATTTTTATCAATATGTTTTTGGTACTATGTTGAAGACGGCAAAGTTAGAGCAAGTGATTTGATACCTAAGAAACCTAATTTTGAACATACAAACAATCAACAATTTTTAGATAATGTAAATCAATGTGTAGATTATATTTACGCTACAGAAAAAGGTATTACACCTGTCAACATTGAATTACTAATGGCACAAGCTGCCTTAGAGTCAGGTTGGGGTGATAGTAGATTTGCTAAAGTAGGTAAAAATTTATTTGGTATTAGAACGTATGATCTAAAAGAACCACATATGTTGCCATCAAATAATCCTAAGAAGTGGGGTGTAAAAGTTTATGGACATGAATGTGATAGTGTTTTAAATTACATAAATATACTAAACAATGGAAGTGCTTTTGACGAGTACAGAAAATTGAGAGATCAAGGTATAAACGATCCTTACATACTTGTGGAAACACTCGACGCTTACGCTGCTGACAAAGACTATTTCTCAAAAATAAAAAGTATATTAACTAAAATAAGAAAAGAGTATAATTAGTGTTCTTAATTGTATTAACATTTTTATCAGCAATTTCTATATCTGTTATAGCTGCTGGTTATTCTATCATTGGTCTAGCAACTCTGTTTGCTGGTGCCGCTATGCCTATTATTGCTATGGGTACAGCTTTAGAGATAGGTAAACTTGTAGCCGCCAGTTGGTTGTATCATAATTGGCGATCAGACTTAGTACCTGTATCTTTAAAAACATATCTCTTTTCTGCTATCATAGTATTAATCTTTATTACATCTATGGGTATATTTGGTTTTCTATCTAAAGCACATTTAGATCAAGTAAAACCTGTATCAGGTAATAATATTAAAATAGAATTGTTAAATAAACAAATCAATTCTCAACAAATGATTATTGATAGATCACAAAAGACACTTGACCTATTAGATAAAGGTTTAGAAGTTTATATTGATAAAGAATATGTGACTAGAGGTTTAAAAGAACGTAAGAAACAAAAACCTGAAAGAGACGCATTACAACTAGCAATAAACAATGCTAGTGATGAGATTGCTAAATTAGTAAACGAGAAGTCTTTATTAGAACTAGAACAAAATAAGATAGAGGCAGAGGTAGGTCCTATCAAATATATTGCTGAACTAATATATGGCGATCAAGCAAAAGAAATGTTTGATGAGGCAGTTAGAATTGTAATATTAATTTTAATCTTTGTATTTGATCCTCTTGCTGTATTACTATTGATTGCTGCCAATATATCATTAAGACAATACCGAATGAAGAAACAATTAGTCATAGATGAAAAAGGTAATAAGATACAAAAAAGAATGATGAACTTACAAGCCAGACATCAAAAATTAAAAGATAAAGAAAAAGATTATAAGAATTTTATTGAAAAGTTAGGTGCTAAAGAACTAGCAGATTTAGATCCTGACGAAATTAAGATTAAATTAAATCAAATAGTTGATTGGAACGATAAGAACAAATGAAGAACATAATAATTATTTTCATTTTAGTATTATTGTCTGGTTGTCAAAAATACCAACCTAATCCTATCGGTACTATCATTAATTTAATGGTAAAAGGTACAGACGATCAAAAGACAATTGAAAAACAAGAACCCATTAGCGAATCAGATAAGAAAATTATAGAAAAAGCAACTGAAAAAGAGTGGGAAGAAGTAGATAAAGAACTGGAAAAATAGCCTTGACTATTGACCTGGTTATGATATATTATATGTATGATTACAATAGATGATATAAAAAGACTAGACTTACCTAATCTAACACCTATTCAGATTAGAAGAATCTCAAACGCAGAAACAACATGTAAGAATGCTACAACTGATTGGGCAAAAGACTTTTGGTTTAATGTATTCAAAAAACTATGTGTTAAATATAATTGTATGAACTACTTTAGAAAGGCGATACACTAATGAATATATTTTATGTTGATAAAGACCCGAAGACAGCAGCTAAAATGATGTGTGATAAACACATTATTAAAATGATATTAGAGTCTGCTCAGATGTTATGTTCAGCAAAAAGAATGCTAGACGGTACAGAGTATTATGACAAAACTAAAAACGGTCGTAAAATAAAAAGATGGCGATTAGATAATTCTAATGAAGAAGCAATCATATACAAAGCAGGTTGGGCTAAACATCCTAGTACACAATGGGTTATGAAGTCTGCTTATAATTACATATGGTTATATAAACATATGCTTGCTCTGAATGAAGAATATAAATTAAGATGGCAAAAAGATGAAGACCATACATCTATAACAAAACTAGGCGAACTATTAAAACATCTACCTAAGAACGCACCTATCAATGTAATAGGTACAGACGCTGATCCAGCTATGCCTGAACATTGTAAAATACCAGGTGATAGTGTAGGTTCATATAGAAAATATTATATCTTAGAAAAGAGAAGATTTGCTAAGTGGGATAAACCTAATGCTGTTATGCCTGAGTGGTACAAAAAAGGTATAGAGCTTGAAGATAATAGATAATTTTTTATCACAAAACATATTTGATGAACTACAAAAAAATGTTATGGGTGATAACTTTCCTTGGCACTTTCAAAGTGATATAGAAAAGGAAGATAGTGAAGATGATAAGTTTTATTTTACACATATTTTATATGATGACGAAAAACAAAATAGTCCTTACTACAATAAATTCACACCTATTTTAGATATATTAAAACCTAAAAATTTAATAAGAATGAAACTTAACTTATATACTAGAACTGAAAAATTAGAAGAACATTTACCACACACTGATTATAATTATGATAATAATGGTTGTGTGTTATCTTTTAATACTTGTGATGGCTTTACACGATTAGAAAAAGGTGTTGTTAACTCAGTAGCAAATAGAGCAGTTATATTTGACGCACAAAAACCACATAACAGTACAAGTACAACAAACGTTAAAGCTAGATTTAATATTAATATAAATTATAATTAGGATACATTATGGAATATGAAGAGATAGAAAAGTTGTCTTTAGAAGAGAGTAAGAGACAGACAAAAGAGAGACGTGAAGAAGGACTAAATATGATACGACCATTTACCTTTGACGAAAAGAAAATATTATGGGATGGTTTAAGAGAAAAAGAAAAGACCTTACATGAATTATTAATGGAAGGTTTTAAAGAAGAACAAATATTATTAAAACTAGAAGAGGAAGAAGATGATTAAAGAAGCATTAATTAAAAAATTAGAAGGTGATATAGAAGTAGCAAAAGCAGATTTAAGAACTTTTTTGGCACAACCAATTGGTGTTGCTGAACATATAGATTATGTTGTTACAGCAGAAAAAAAGTTAGAACATTTAGCGTCTGCCGAAGATAAGTTAGAATCTTTGTTAAAATTATAATGCCGATATACACATTTTACAATAAAAGAACTAAAAAAGAATATGACGATATGATGTCTATATCTGAAATGGAAGTGTATTTAAAGAAGAATAAACACATAACACAGGTAATCAAAGGACTAAATATTGTAAGTGGTACAGGTATTAAACAAGATGGCGGATGGAAAGACAATCTCAGTAGAATAGCAGAGGCACACCCTAATAGTGCCCTAGCAGACCGTTATGGTAAAAAAAGTACAAAAGAAATCAAAACAAAACAAGTATTAGCAAAACATAGTAGAAGAAAAAGAGGATTAAAGTAATGGCAAACAATATACCAGATTATATGCGTGATTTTGACCTTAATCAGGATTATGGTTTTACGCCTGTCACTAAAAAACCTGAAGACGAGAGTAAACCGTCAGTTGATCCTAAATTAGTTGAAGGTCAAAGTTTAGAACTATCTAAAGTAAAATCAGATGTCAAAGATATAAAATCAATGATGAATGAAATTTTTGAGATAGTAAATGAAAAAGAATCAATCAGCAAAGAAGTTGCGAGTGCTGATGTTCAAAAAAGATTTAAAGAACTTGAAAAGGTAATACTACCTTTTCTATACAACCTTTCTAAAAGTGATGAACCTTATATACATTGGCCAAACAGAGGACCAATTATCAAAGGGCAAATAGAAAGAATATTAAAACTTACAAGGGGATAATATGAAACTAAGTAATAACTTTAGTTTAAAAGAACTAACAGCTAGTCAAACAGCAGAACGTAAAGGTATTAATAACAATCCTAACGAAGATCAAATGAATTGTTTAAAAGCTTTATGTGAGAATGTTCTACAAAAAGTTAGAGATCATTATGGCAAACCTGTAACTATATCAAGTGGATATAGAAGTCCAGAGTTATGTGTAGCAATAGGATCATCAATCAATTCTCAACATGCCAAGGGGGAAGCGGCGGACTTTGAAATTTTTGGTGTACCCAATAATGAACTAGCAAAGTGGATATCTGAAAATACTGAATTTGACCAACTCATCTTAGAATACTACAAAGACGGTGAGCCAAATAGCGGTTGGATTCATTGTTCTTATAAGAACGAAGATAATAGAAAACAAATCTTACGTGCTTATAGAGACGAGGCTGGCAAAACAAAATATGCCACATATGATCCTAACTGAAAGCAAGTTAGAGATTTAAATAGACGTGATCCTGACAAGTTAAAAGATCACATGATGGATTACAGGTCAATCTAGCCTTGACTTTTGGTCTATATAATGTTATATTATATGTTTAATATGAAAGTGAAAATATGACAAAATTTAATTTTATACAATTAGACGAATCAAAGATACCACAAGTCAAAGGCAAAAGAGTAGATGGTTTTAGATTTTACGATATTAACGGTAAAAACTATCCGTCTGTAACTTCGGTACTATCAATCAGAAAAGCAGAATCATTAAAACAGTGGCGAAAAAACGTTACTGATAAAGTGGCAGATTGGGAAATGGGTAGAGCAGCTCGTAGAGGTAAAGCTACTCATACTTTAGTTGAACAATATCTAAAAAACGAAACACCATCTATTAGAGACGTATTACCATTAGGTATGTTTAAGTTAATGAAACCTTACCTAGATCAAATCAACAATATACATTGTTTAGAAACTGTAATGTTTAGTAATAAACTAACAATCGCAGGTCAAGTAGATTGTATTGCTGAATACAATGGCAAGTTGTCAGTTATAGATTTTAAAACAGCAAATAAAGAACGAAACGAAAGTTGGATTGAAAACTATTTTTTACAGACTACCGCTTATTCTATGATGTATGAAGAAATTTTTGGTAAGAAAATAGAACAAATTGTCATACTTATAGCAGGCGAAGATGGTTCAATGGTTCCATTCGTTAAAGACAGGTCTGAGTATGAAAAAGAACTAGTTAAAAGTATAGAAGAGTTTTATAAATATTATAAACTACAAAACGAAAGTAAGGTTAAAAGTTAATCACTTGCGACCTACTTAGAGGAAGCAATGAAAAAATTAATTTTAATCTTAACTCTTTTTACAACTATTTTGTTTGCTGAAGAGACAGATATAAAAAAGTACAACTTCTATTGGGATAAAGTACCTGCTGTATGTGCTAAATGGTCAGAAATAGAACGTTGGGCTGAAGATAAAGGTTTTACACCTATCAATAAGAGTAATGGTAGGGAGAACGGCAAGAAAGACGGTAAAATTGTTTATATGGTAATATATTGGATGAATGATAAAGGCGAAACGTTTGCTTCAGTACAGATACCTCAATCAGAGGATGTTTGTATTTTATTTAGAACGTTTGATTTAAGTATGAATCCATTATTACTAGATAAATTAGGCATTAATACATAATATAAGGAGTGATAATGTTAAAAGAAGGTGAAAAAATTCCTAGTGTTAATTTTAGAGAAAGACATTTAGGTGGGTGGATTGATACTAATACAGATATGTATTTTAAAGGTAAGAAAGTAATACTATTTTCTCTACCTGGTGCTTTTACACCAACATGCTCATCAAAACAATTACCAGGGTTTGAAGAGAACGCAAAAGAATTTACAAAATACGGTATAGAAGAAGTGTATTGTATGAGTGTAAACGATTCATTTGTAATGAATGCTTGGGCAGAAAATCAAAAATTAGAGAACGTAAAAGTAATACCTGATGGCAATGGTGAATTTACATCACAAGCAGGTATGTTATGTTCTAAAAGAGATAAATGTTTCGGCGATAGATCATGGAGATATGCTGCTATCATAAATGATGGCGTAGTTGAAAAACTATTTGTTGAACCAGGTAAAACAGATGACACACCTGAAGACCCTTATGGTGAATCATCACCTGAAAACGTAATGAAATATTTTCAGTCTCTTAATCAATCAAATAGTATTTGATAAATAAGAGTGGGCGGCGAACGCTAGCGGTAGTACCCGCCCAATATTATGAAAAAAGTTTATTGGGCACCATATTTTGAAGACGATAGAACTGATTGGAATATATTATATGAAGACCCAATAAAACTATCAAATAAATCATACTCATTTACTAATCCTATAACAACAAAAATACAAATAGAAGATAACAATATAAGTTATCTATCTAAAAATTACATATATTCTTTTTTACCTACACCTAAAACAATAAGATATGGTCTTAATTTTATGTTTCATTGTGAAGACAATATCATATTAGATTTAGAATCAAATATGTTTGATATTGAATTTACAGGTAAAGATATATCTACTGTCTTTGACCCAACCACACTTGATTTTTCTGTAAAAAATGATATAATGATGTTTAAGAAAGATTTAGAATTAGTTAAATTTAATTTTAGTGAAGATGTTGAACTAGTACGATTTGAAATGACAGATAAACTAAAATCATTTATCAATCAACCTGTCTATGGCACGGAGTTGTTTGAAGAAAGTAAAATATGAATAGTAAAGAATTTAGTCTAAAGATTGAAGGACTAGTTAAAGAAAGAAGATGTACATATATGGAAGCCGTACTACTATATTGTGAAGAAAACGAAATAGATCCATCTACTACAAAACCAATGATTTCAAAAGCATTGAAAGAAAAAATTAAATTAGAAGCAGTTGATCTAAGATTATTAAAAGAAAAACCTAGTGGTAAATTACCTGTATGAGTAAGTTGAAGAATCCTTTTAAAAAAATATTAGAGAATGTAAAAGGTACTCAATATGTAAGTAGTAAAACGTTTAGTGAATCAGGTCAAGTAATGAGAAGAGTAAAAGAAGTTTGTATTACAGAGTTAGATATACAACATCAATTTGAAAAACAAAATGGTCTATCTCACTTCTTACAAATACCTATTGATGTTAATGATGTTTTTAGAACACACTTTCCTCTGGCACCTAGTGTAGATAGAATAGATAACACAAAAGATTATTATCCTAATAACATAGTTATTAATACTAGATTTGAAAACAACGGTTTAAATAGATGTGATCCTAAGTACATGGATTATATAAAAGAATATTTGATAAAACATTTTAAGAGTCAATAGTATGTATGGTGGTTTTGATGTATATAAGACTTATCTTGCTGTAAAACTACATTTTACCTCAAAGAATTATGACTATCATAAATATGATGGTAAGGTAAATTGTAAACTAGATACCTTTACAAAAAGAAACGATAGATACTTTTTTCACAAATTAAGTGTCAAATATAAACAAGAGGAAATATTAGATTTTTTTGTATCTAATTTTATTAAAGATGAAAAGAAATGGGTTGGAAGTCTTTTACGGAATGATGGTCAGGACATTTATTTGGACTATAAGAAACGTAAAGAGTCTTTTAGATACCATTTTAGGAATGATCTTCTATACATTAATGATGTTATCAATGCTGATAATATTCGCTTTGATGATGTCTTCAATGTACTTAATGGACAACATCCAAGACTTTTACGCTTACTACTTCAAAAGAAAACGTCTATCCAAACCATCGTTGTTCTTAACGAAATCTTATCGTTTAACAAGAATTGGGATAAAGAGATTGCCGAGAAAGTTGTCTGGCCTAAAATCTCATCTACGATTACCAAGTTAAAAGGTTTTATGAGATATAATAAAACAGAATGTAAACTAATTATGAAAGAAGTATTTAATGGTTAAAAGAGTATTTTGTATAGGTAACGGTGAAAGTAGAAAAGGTTTTGACTTAGAACAATTACGACCTCATGGTAAAATATATGGTTGTAATGCCATTTACAGAGACTTTAAACCAGATGTTTTAGTAGGTGTAGATCACGGTATAACACATGAAATATACCGAAGTGGTTATGCTTATGAAAATGAATGCTACTTTAGAGGTTTTAGTAGATTGCCTGCTATGACTTTTGACATGACCGTACATGGCACAAATGATAAAGAAGTTATTAAAAAGAATTTAGAAAAGTATGGTACATACTTACCTGATAATAGAAAAGATGAAACGCATTATATTTTTCATGGTATAAACTTAACAGGTAAAATTAACATATTAGTTAATGGTAAAAAACAAAATAAAGAAATAGATCACACAGGACTTTATGTAACATGGGTAAGGGATGATGATAAGGCACATGATCTTGCTGATATTATAAAACCTAAAGATAGAGGTTGGGCTTGTGGGGCAACTAGTGGTTTAATCGCTTTATTAAAAGAACAACCAGACGAATTATACATGATAGGACATGACCTTAATAGTAAAGATGGTAAATTAAACAACTTATACAAAGGTACAAAGTGTTATGCCCCAGCACAACAGAGTGCTATACCCTCAGTAAACTGGATAGATCAATGGAAAAAACTGTTTAGAGAGTTTACAGATACAAAATTTTATAAGGTAAACGAAGTGGTAGAAGACAAACCTAACGAAATATATGTCAAAGATGATGTAAATAAGAAGGTATTAGAGTGGGACGGTACGGTCAAAAATTTAGACTATATTGACTTCAACGAACTCAAAAGGCGCTTGACTTTGGCATAGAAATATGTTATATTGATACTCATATGTTTGATAGTTTTATATACAAATTATTAGATAAGATTGTCAATTGGTGTGAACGATATAAAGAGTATAGAATTAAGAAGTCTTTACCAAAGCCTAGCCCAAATGAGTTAAAAAAATGGGTAAAGCAACGTGAAAAGTCTTATAAATAATAATGATACCGATTATACAGGTAACACAAAAACAATAATACGATTAATACAAGGAGAATACGATTATGGATTTTGAAACATTAAAATCATCCGCCTCAAATTTTGATAAACTCACAAAGGCATTAGAGGCAAATGCTAATCCCGAAGAAAAAGATAGTAAGAACAAATACCAAGACGATAGACTTTGGAAACCAGAGTTAGATAAAACTGGTAATGGCTATGCTGTTATTAGATTTTTACCTGCTGCTGAAGGCGAAGAAATGCCTTGGCAAAGAGTATGGTCTCATGCTTTCCAAGACAAAGGTGGCTGGTATATTGAGAACTCTTTAACAACACTAAATCAAAAAGATCCTGTTAGTGAAGAGAACACTAGATTGTGGAATACAGGTGTTGATAGTGATAAAGAAATCGCTAGAAAAAGAAAAAGAAAACTATCTTACTATTCAAATATATTAGTAGTGAGTGATCCTAAACATCCAGAAAACGAAGGTCAAGTTAAGTTATTCAAATTTGGTAAAAAGATATTTGATAAGATAGCTGAAACTATGAACCCAGCGTTTGAAGATGAGAAACCTATCAACCCATTTGATTTTTGGAAAGGTGCTAACTTTAAACTAAAAATTAGAAAAGTTGATGGCTATTGGAACTATGATAAATCTGAGTTTGAGTCTGTTTCACAAGTTGCTGAAGATGATAATTCTATCAAAGCAATATGGGCGAAACAGTATGCTCTAAAACCTTTTGTTGATCCTAGTAATTTTAAAACCTATGAGGAACTCAAAGAGAAACTGATTAGGGTAATTTCAGGAACACAAAACACAACAACAGTTGATAAAACGGACCTCCCACCGAAACAAACTGAAACAGTTGTGAAAAGTCAGGAAGTTAAATCTTCTCCGACAAGTGATGATGAAGATGATACTTTGTCTTACTTTAGTAAATTGGCGGAAGAAGATTAATCTTTTCTCTCTCGCTTTCTAACTTTGAGGGGTGTCGAGTAATCGGCATCCCTTTTTTTAAGCGTATCTATTTAAATTTTTGAATGTATCGTCAACTACTTTAGAACTATTAGAAGTGACTGTTTGAGTTGTTGTATTAGCAACTGTATTAACAGGTGCTGTTGTATTATTTACTATTATAGGTTGGGCGTCTTTTTCTAGTGATTCAGGTTTAATATCAAACTCTTTAGGTAAAGTTTGTATAACGTTATCTTTTTTAATTTGAAACTCATCTATCAATTTATTTAACTTATTATTTTGTTCATCTAAGTTAACAATAGTTTCTGTACTTCCTGTTGTACCTTTTATTTCATTTAATGCTTTTTCATCTGCTGCCGCTTGTAATTTAGGATCTACTTTACTTTCGCCGAAGTCAGGTTTTTCAATAAAGCCATCATTAGCTTCTGCTTGTACTTTAGCAACATCTTCTTTCTTAATCTTTTCTATCTCTACACCTGGTATTTTATTAATTAAACCTATAACACCATTGATAACATCAATAAAGAAATTTTTAATAGTAGTAAATATATCTATAAAGAAGTCTTTTATTTTACCTGGTATCTCTGATATACCTTCAGCAAATTCTACTAATTTATCTTTGACAAATACAAAAGAATTTTTTATACTTAGGGCAAAATCAGCTAGTCTTTCTTTTACAGCATCAAAATTGTTTATTAAAAATTCAACTGCCTTTTTAACTAATACAAAAGCGGCTATGGCTAATCCTATAACAGCTACAGCTTTAAGTACAGGTATCAATAATGGCGCAAAAGCAACAAGAGCAGCTAAACCTGCTACTATAATTCTTTTAGTAAAAGCACCTAATGCCTTAATACTTCCTGCTAAACCTTTTGTTCTAAATAATTCAAATCCCTTTGCTACACCATTAAATACACCTTTTAAACCTTTATCAAATCTTTTAAAGCCATTACCTATAAAATTAAAAGATTTAGATACCGTATTTTTTACACCGTCTAAAGTAAAATCAAATAAGTCAGGTAGTTTTTTAACTAAATTTACAACACCAGTAAAACCATCTATAACTAAAGTAATTGTTTTTTGAACTTGTCTTGCTACGTCTATTAAAGGTTGTATAACAGGTATTAAGAAGTCAGGTGCTTTATCATTTAAGGCATTTTCAAAGTCATCTAAGAAACCACCGATACGTTTATCAAATCTACCACTTCTACCAGTAAATAGTTTCTTTTCTTCTTCTATTAATGCTCTTCTCTCTTGTAAATTTTGTATTTCTGATGTTAAAGAATCTTGTTGTTTTTTTGTAAGTTGTATTTCGCCTTTTTGAAACTGTCTAAACTTTACTAAGTTATCTTTTTCTAATTGTTTGACCTTCTTCTCTTCAGCAATTATTTGTTCTTTTCTATTATTAATTTGTTTTTCTGTAAGTAATCTATTTCTAACTTGTATCTCACCTGTCTTTTTATCTTTACCTATTTCTACTTCAGAAAATATATTTTTCTCTCTTAACTTAGCAGCCTCTTCTTCTTTTTTTGCTACTTCTTCATTTAGTTTTTCTCTGACTTGATTTAACTTCTCAGCGTTTTTACTTAGACCCTCTATTCTAAAATCAAAAGCGTCAATGAATTTATTTAAACCATCTAAATCGTTTTGTATTTTTTTGCCTGAACCAGCAACTAAAGATTGCTCAAAGTCTTTGACTTGACTTCTAGCTGCTTTCTTCATATTAGGAATAACAGCTTTGAAAACGCCAGTTAAGGCTTGTCTATATTCTTTTGCTGTTTGTTTAGCGAAATCTTTAGGGTCTTTTGCCATTATTTACTACTTTTTTTACTTGATCCTGTGTATAGACCGAACCATGCCGCCCCAGCACCTACTACAATTGAAATAAGTCCTGATTGTTCCATAGTTGGGCTTGATAATCCCATATACCAAATCACGCATTTGTATAACAAAATAATGTATGTTGTAATAAAAACTCTAGGAAATATACGCCAACTATCTACTGCTCTCGCTAAATGTATTAGTCTAGCGTAAGGGTTAGGTCCTAAATCTTTTACGCTTGTGTCAACTTCTAAGTCAACTTTTACTTTTTTACTGACCTCTTTTGTGTCAACAGGTACTACTATTTTATCCTCAGCCATTATGTTTTTGCCTCTCTGCTTCTGCTTTTCGTCTTTCGTTTTCTTCTTTTATATGTTGTTCTAGTAAATTGACATAAATGTCTCTTTCCCAAGGCATTAATGATTCAATCTCTCTTAAACTATATTTATGATGTTGAATTAGAGCAAAATTAATATTAAAGGTCGCCTCTAAGCTGTTGTGGGAGAGGCTGATCCGAAAAAATCTTGTATCCCTTGTAAAGTTACTGTACTCTTAACTTTAGTCTTAGGATTCTCTATTTCTACATCATGTTTAAGTCTAGGCATAGTTTCAAAGAACTTTCTAAACTCATCAAATTGTTTTTGTGTTAAACTTTCAACAAACTTGTCTAACTCTTCTTTAGTAGAGTCTGAAGCAGGATATGTCTTTTCACCCTCATAGATATGATCTATACAATTTGTCAACACTTTAAACAATGTCTTACTATCAGCTTTTAAATCTTCACCCACGGACACTGTATCAACTGTTGGATATGTAAATACCACACCTAAGTTTCTTGCTTCGTCTAATACTATTTTATTTGTGTGTGTTTCATCAACATGTACCTCTACTTTAGATAAATCTATTTCAGCTTCAGCATATGTCTCTTTATCATCTGGACACAACATTTTAAATTTTGCTACTTCACCTACTGATTTAGCTCTTATCTGTAAAAACAAATATTCTAAATCAAAAATAGGTAATGAACTAGCGTTAATTTTATTAAATGTACAAGCACCTACTATGTCTTTTATTGCCTGTATCATTTCTTTCTGGTTTCCTGTTTCGGATGCCATTAAAAGAACTTTTTCCTCTTTTACTAGAAACGGTCTGTATTTGACCTTTACGTCTGCCGATGGCAAAGTCAACTCATAAGTTGGCGTTTCAATTATTGGTAAAGCCATTATATATTCTCCTTATTATTATAAATTTAATGGTGGTATTTTGAACGGTGGGAAGACTCTTCCGCCTGTTACACCGCCTATAGGTACTCTTCTTCTTATATCGTTTACTACTTCTCTGCCTGCTCTTCTTATTTCAGGTGGTAATTTACTTAATAAACCACCGAAGATACCACCTCTTTGTTCTTGTTTGTGAGCATAATATTCTGGTTGACCTACTTTAACATCACCAGCTTTATCTAAGAAGTAATTTACCCAATATCTAAACTCAAATGTGACTTCAAATGTTTGTAATTGATTTGAGTCAGCGTGAGCATACGATACGGCACCGATTGTTTTAGGGAAACAATCATATAGTTTAACAGCATATGTAACGTCATCCCTTTCCTGACGTGACATAAATGATCCTAATTGAAATATATTTACGTCTGATACATAGTTGTCATAAAAATCATAATTGTGTGTTTGACCTGAAAAGGCAGCTCTTTGCCACATTTCAAAGTATGATCTTTCTCTTAAAAATTTGTCTGTATAGAATGTAGCAGTAATAGGTGCTGAAGTATAATCATAAACAAATTTTCTTCTAGGACCATTGTGCTTAATTTCTTTCATAGTTGCCGTTCTTTCAGGCATTTGAATAGAATTACAAAAAGCATTTACTCTACGACCTTGTTGTTTTTGAAATTGATGACGGTCAAAACTACTAGAGAAACCTGCTTCTTCCTCGGATAATGAAGATACACCTATAACATCATTAGGGTTATCACCAGCTCTAGGTTGAATTAAACCTCTTTCAGGCAATGTAAACTCTACATAGTATCTTGCTTTTCTTGCTAGACCTTCACCTTCGTTGACCATTGATTGAAAACGACCGATTGTAGTTTCTGGATTTGTACCTGGTTTTTGTCTTAATCTAGCGTCGCCATAAACATTATCAAGTGACCTATCTCTAGGTAAACCTAGTCTAATATCAAAACCACCGATACGTTTACCGCCTCTTAATATTGCCATTAGTATGGTCTCCCTTTTTTAAACTGTTGTACAGGTAACATAATTGATACAGCAGCCTCATCAGCGTCTATTCTTAAAAAGTTTGAACGAGTGTAACCATACAAATATTTTTTAATTGTAGGTTTAAATAATCTGCTGTTTTTAATATCGTCATATGACACATCTAATCTTGTTGATTGGTCAAACTTATTATTTGAAGCAAACGCTTGTAATCTTTGTAGCATTTTAAATCTTGCCATCGGTGGTAGATAATGAAAATTCATACCTACAAAACCACCTTTAATTGATTCTAATGGCAGCACAAGAGGAAAAGTATCATATAAAGGTAATGTTTCTTTAAACTTAGGATCATAAAAAAACATGTTAAGTCTACCAGCACTAGGTCTACCTATCAGTTTCTTTTGTCTCATTAATCTTTTTGCTGTTATAGGTGTTGCTATCTGATTGATAGCATTTCTATACCAACTAGCAGACTTTTGAGCACTGCCTTGTTTATCAACTATTTTGTCAAATATACTTGCCATTACTCTTATATTTATATCTAATTGTAGATACCTAACTCTTTTTCAGTCATTATTTTAAACTCAAAACCCTTGTCTTTAGCGTACTCTTTGGCTGCTTTCCACTTAGCTTGATTTTTAATGTACTCAAAACTCTCTCTCATAAATGCTTTAGTCTTCTTCTTAGGTGTCTTAGGTTGAAAACATTGTCTGTATGGTTTAATCTCTATGATGTATTTTTTGTTTTTTGATGTTTTGACAATGAAGTCAGGAAAGTATCTATGTATTTTTCTATCTAATGGACTGTAATATTTGATAGGCACTTCTTCACTTGCCCAATGTATTATATCCTCATTACGATCACAATATACCATAAAACGTCTCTCTAACAATGATCTATACACAATCCTATTAGGATCACCCACATATTTGTTAGGATTATTTGGTCTGTAAATTCCTTTGTAAGACTTGCCCATACTGTATAAATATTACTATTAACAAGGATATTTATGCCATTTAAAGTAAGTAGTATTGTCAAAAATTTAGCAGGTAATCTATTGGGTGGGGCACTAGGTAATAGTATGCCAAACAATAAGATGAGTCAACCACAATATGCTAAACTAGCAAAGAGACTAATTAACAAATCACCACTAGAAATAGAAAACGCAAACGTACCACCTCAAACTGGTCATATGAATATAAATCCGTATGAGTACGGACAAGTTTATTATCCAGAGACTACAAGTCAATTAGGTGAAGGGCACTATATGATTTTTGATATAGTGGTTGTTGATAGTGGTAAATTTGATACAGCCATTGCTGAAGGTCAACTACAAGAATCATTATTAGGTGAAGAAACAAAAGGTAACTTTAAAGAAAAATTACCTAGCACTATATCTAAAAAACATTTTCGTTTTGGTAATAAAAACAGAATTGAATCAGCAAAAAAACTCGATGGAGTAACTGGTCCTAGTAGATTAAGAAGTGTATCAAGTGGTATATCTAGTACAAGACCTACACACAGCACAATATCAGACTCAATTATTTTATATACACCTGCTCAAGGTTTACAACAAGACTATACAGTAAATTATGATATGATTGAATCAGGTCTTGCTGGTTTTTTATTTGAAAGAGGATTAAGTAGTGTTGTTGAAGGATTATCTACAGCAACAGGTGAGATAGTCAGAGGTGTAACAGACACAATCGCAGGTGCCTTAGGTGCTGGTGGGTTAAGAGCTGTATTAGATAAATCAAAAGCAATTGCTAAAAATCCTAAGAAAGAACAAGTTTTCAAAGACGTAGGTTTTAGACCATTTAATTTTAAATTTGAATTTGCTCCTAGAAATAAAAGTGAGTTAGAGTCTGCCTATAAAATAATAGAACTATTTAAATATCATATGCATCCAGAGATTGCGCCTAACAGATATTTTATTGTACCATCTGAGTTTCAAATTACATACATGTACAGAGAAGGTGTTAACGCTTGGTTTCCTAAAATTAGTAGATGTGTTCTACAAAATATGAAAGTTAATTATGCGCCTGATGGTGTTGTATCTACATTTAAAGCAGATGATAGAGGGGCGGCACCTGTTATATTTGATATGGAGTTATCATTTGTTGAAACAGAAATAATGACAAAACAAACTATAGCACAAGGTTTCTAATATGTATTTTAGTAAATTTAAAAAAGGTGGTTATGATATAAACGGTGACGGTATAAGAAAACTCGCAACTGATTTGTTTACACGAGTCAAAATGCGTGAAAAAATTATAGATGAAGCAAGTTTATATGATAAGTATGATGTACCACCTGGTGAAAGACCAGAGGTAACAGCATTTAAACATTTTGGTGATACAGAATTACATTGGGTTATACTTTTAACAAATAATATAACAGACGTATATTATGGCTGGCCGTTATCTTTCCAAGACTTTGAAACATTTGTTAAAAATAAGTACGCTAATCCAGATGGTGTACATCATTATGAACTAACACAATCTAGTGGTCCTCAATCAGGTTTTGGACCTAACGATTACAGTCATAAGGTAGAAGTAAATAGTACAACTACTGGCGCACAATCAGTTTCTAACAGAGAGTATGAAGAAAGAGAACAAGATAAGAAGAGAACTATAAAACTTTTAGACCCAGCATATCTATCAGCATTTATAGAAGAGTTTGAAAATTTAGTTAGTAAGTAATTATTATGTATCAGTCTATCAATCCTAGTATCCTTAGAAAAGCAGGAGATTACATCTTATCAGATGTTACCTTAATCTCATATCAAGCAATAGACGGTTCAACACCTAAAAAAATATCAGTTAGAGACAGTATTGTTGAAATAAACATATATGAATCAATAAACAATAAATGCCTATCTGGTGATATAACACTTGTTGATTCGTTGAACGTAGCAAATCATTTACCTCTTACGGGATTTGAACGAATAGAATTTACATTTTATACGCCATCTAGTAATAGAGGTTTTAATTTTAGTGAAAAAAGTGGTCACCCTATGTATGTTTACAAGATCGCAAATAGAACTGAAACAAATCCTAGAACTCAAGCGTACACATTGTTTTTTACATCTAAAGAAATGATTAAAAACGAACAAGTAAGATGTTCACAGGCATTTGATACAACTTTTGACAACGTTATAATAGAACTATTAAGAAATCAAAACTATTTAAACTCTAAAAAAATGTTAACAATTGAAGAAACAAAAGGTGTACACAAGGTTGTGTGTCCGAGACAAAGACCTTTTAAATTTATTGATTATTTGTCTAAAAACAGTCAATCTTTAAAATATGATAATGCGTCAATGTATTTTTATGAAACAGCGTATGGTTTTGTTTATCAATCAATAGAATCAATGCTTGCGATAGGTAATACAGTCGCAAGACCTGTGGTCGCAAAGTTTGTATCTAAACCTACTAATCTTGGCGCAGATAAAAACATCATAGAATTAATGCAAATTGCTGAAGACGTAAAAGTTATATCGCAATACGACACACTAAAAAGTTTAAGAAACGGTGTATATGCGAGTCGTTTAGTTACACACGATTTATTTGAAAAGAAGTTTAAAGAAGTAGATTTTGACTATCATAATTCGTTTGAGAAATCGTTTCACACTGAACACGATGGTAAAGGTGCTAAAACGTATAATAAGTTTGGTACACCACTATTTCCTTTTGAAAATAACAAGTTTTTATCAGATCACGCTGAAGGCACATTGTATTATCAATCAGAAACAAAAAAAGTACATAACACAACAGAATTGCCAAATAGTGAAAATATACTACAAAAATCACTATCGCAGAAATCAATGTTTGATAGTATGAAAATCGCAATGACAGTGCCAGGATTTACAGGTTTGTCGTGTGGTGATATAATCGCATATGAAATGCCTAGTTATGAACCATCAGACAAAAAAGACCCATTAGAAATTGATCCTTATATGTCTGGTCGTTATCTAGTAGAAAGTATTAGACACACATTTAACGTAGGCAGAGACAAGCATATAATGAATATTGAATGTATTAAAGATACAGTAAGAAACCCTTATCCTGCTGAACAAATAGATACATTTACAGATAGACATACACAAAAAGATAATTTAAATATAGTAAAATCTAAGATAGATGAAGCACTATTACAAAGTACAGAGGATAACAATTTGTTTAAGAGTTAATGCTTTGAGTTAAGCCCGCCGATTTTAAGGGGCTGGCTACCCTCAGAGATAACTGAGAAAGAGACCATAAAATATGATAGATTTACAATCAATGTATATGAAAGAGACAATGAAAAAAGTATTGTCAAAGATAAGAAACTCATTAAAACACACTCAGGTTGCCTGTGAGGATGCTGTGATAAGATATAAGTATTTGTACTTCTTTAAGGGGCGTAGAGCCGTCTTAGATGAGTTACAGAGAGATAAACGTAGTCTAGCGCAGACAATAAGTAAGACAATTAAGGGAAAACATAAGGGACAGACACAGGACACCAGCCAGCGTACAACTGGAGAAAATAGTTAAAAATAGCGTATGTTGAGTGGATTAAAAGAAAACATTTAAGGCGGTCGGAATAAAGATGAACGAAAATTTTTTAGGGTATAATAACTTTATATGGTTCAACGGCGTTGTTGAAGACAGACTAGACCCTCAGTATCTAGGTCGTGTCAAGGTCCGTTGTCTTGGCTTTCATACTTCTAACAAGGTAATACTACCTACCGAGGACTTACCTTGGGCGCAGGTCAGCCTTCCAGTTACATCTGCAGGCATCTCAGGTCTTGGCGATAGTCCTTCGGCGTTGGTAAATGGTAGCTGGGTGTATGGATACTTTAGGGATGGCGTAGATGCCCAGGAACCTTTGGTATTAGGTAGCCTACCTGGCAAGCCACATGAACTTGCACAGTCGGCTGGCTTCTACGATCCAGACGGCACTTACCCGAAATACAAGGATGAGGTAGATACAAATAGACTGGCTGTTAATCTAAAGGATTCTACAGGTGCGACAGAATTGTCACCACATTTGTCCTTGACTCTTAGACGGAATACTCGTATAGTAGATGTAGCCACGGCAGACTTTAATCCTATAAAGGCTGCTGATGATAGCGATATTGATGGATCTAATGGTGACCTATTTAGCCAGCCGTCTATACCTTACAATACAACTTATCCTTATAACAAAGTCTATGAAACAGAAAGTGGTCATATAAGAGAATATGACGATACGGCTGGCTCAGAAAGAATACATGAACGACACCGTACTGGTACTAGTTATGAAATAGATTCAACTGGCACACGAACCGATATTATTAAGAATGAACATTATACATTTGTTTCTTCTAAGAGTCAAGCATATATTCAAGGCGCCAGCGATACAACAATCAATGGTCGCCATAAGTTATTCATTAACAAAGACGGCGCAGAGGATAATCACTACGATATACAAGTTGGTGAAAATGCTAATATTAATATACAAGTAGATAAGGGCGACATCAACTTAGTAACTGTTGATGGTAAAATTAACGTCAATGCTGGCGGCGACTACAACCTCAAAGTGGCTGGTAACATGACAACGAGTGTACAAGGTAACGTACTTGAAACAGTTGAAGGTACTAAGACATCAAATACAACAGCCGCCGTTATACATAGAGGGTCAACAATCGACCTAAATCCGTAGAGACTTTTCGACTATTGCAACTGAGCACGACCTCTAATCTATAAAGTGATATAACTAGTTACAGATACTAGCAGGCTACCTATACTTTTAACTAGTCTATATCTGGTAAAAAAAGTCTAGTATCTTTAGACGTAAAAATTTTTCTGGATATTTTTAACTACTAGAATAGTCGTATATGTAATCAGACA
>MDTB01100380.1_pt1 | contig 28360 bp, 27 predicted proteins | sample 811161 | NCBI WGS metagenome assembly MDTB01 (sample SAMN05326650, study PRJNA326480) | marine metagenome | isolation source: seawater | place: Mediterranean Sea | collected 2009
AGACAGCCCAGTTACCGACAGCGCGCCAACAATGAGGCCCACGGCGGCCAAGATTGCGAGCAATTCAATCAACAACTGACCCACTCCGGAGAGCCACTGTTTAAGACCAGCCACTGACATCCTTTGCTGAGGCAGGAGCTGATTAATCACGAGTAAGGCAGCTGTGGCGACCCAAGGTGCCAAGGTCTCTTGTTGCATCACCAGTAGCAGCACAATGAGCAGCACGAACGCGCCCACATAAAACCAGCCCTCCCCAAGCACCTGGTGCAAAGGAGGAATCTCCGAATCAGGCAATCCTTCAATACCATGCTTCGACGCGTGGGCATCAATTTGCAGATAGAGTGCCGCAAAATAGAGCAGAGACGGTATGAGCGCTGCTAACGCCACCTGGTAGTAAGGCATCTCGAGGAAGGTGGCCATGATAAAGGCCGTTGACCCCATAATCGGCGGCAGTAATACACCGCCTGTTGAGGCGCATGCCTCGACCGCCGCAGCAGCCTGATTAGACAGGCCTTGGCGGCGCATCGCTGGGATGGTCAGTTGCCCCGTGGTCATCACGTTGGTAATGACGCTGCCGCTCATCGACCCCATCAATCCACTTGAAACAATCGCTACTTTAGCCGCACCACCACGAGTCCGACCCAAAAATGCGAAAGCCAAACGAATAAAAAAGGCACCGCCACCGGTATGCTGCAGAGTCGATCCAAAGACGACAAAGCCAATGACCAGCGTCGCAAAAGCCCGAAAGGGCAAACCAACAATGCTTTCGATGCTCATGGCGTGATAATTCGCGGTTTCGCGTATCCCAATGGCCATGCCAGAGATCATCTCCGGCATTTGATCCGCAATTAAGGGGTAGAACGAAAAAATCCCAGAAATTAGAAACAAAGACCATCCGGCGACACGGCGCACTGCTTCGAGCACCAATGCCCAAAGTGCGAGGCTCGCGAGCACGGCATGGTTGGGGGCCACGAATTCCCAGCCCTCATTGAGGATAGCCTCTCCATGATAAAGCAGCCACATCGGCGCCAGCAGCGCCGAGAGACCGAGCGCACCGTCCAGCAATCGAGAGCGACTCGGGCGGATTATAAACGCACCCGGCAGCAGCAGAGCGATCAACAAAAAGTAGTACTGGGTCTCTAGACGAATCCAAGCGCCGAGCAGCGGCGCGCCCCACAATCTCAATTGATCGATCACCACAAAACAGCTCAGCAAGGCAACCAGAGCAATCAGCCCATCTCTGGCGCCGGTAAAAGATGTTCCCTGGGTCATGGCGCGCGCCAGATGGGATCAAAGCCCGCTGCATCAAGATAGTTGGCACGCTGGGTCAGCCAGGCTTTAGACCAGCGCTCCTCCTCTTCGACGAGCTCGGCGCGTTCCGCTATTAAATCGTTCCAAGCCTGCGCCAACACCCGCTGACGCTCCAGCAAGCGCTGCTGATGCTCCTGCGCCGCTTCAGTCCAAACTCCCAGAGTTTTAAAATAGCGAATGGCCCCTGGGTGATAAGGCACCAGCCACTTAAATTTCTGGCGGGACATTTGCCAACCCATTGAGCCAGGGTCAGCATTTTTAAACTGTTCAAGTCCCTGGTCAATGGCGGAGGTCACAGCGTAAACCATGGCCTCGTCTCGGCGGTCTAGGGTCGTTAAGATCGGGTAAGGATAGGTTCCACCTTCATGAGGCTGGGTTTCTGAAATACCTGCGCCGCGCACCGCCATGTTCGGCGTCATATAAGGCGCAACCCCGTGAACCCGCTGCCAACAGGCCGCATCAAGGTGATCCATTGTTAGCCAGCGAATACCCCCCGGGGAGGCTTCAAGACGCCGGGTCGGACCCGACACCGTCGTCGCATAGGCCGTATCAATTTGCCCTGCAATCATTGCATTCCACATCGCGACATAGCCAGGGAACTCAACCCGGATCACATCCTTCCAACCCACATTGCCGCAGGCCATGATCGCCTCGGTAGACACATTGAGCGCTGGTGCACCCAGCACATAGGGCACGCGCTTTCCAACCAATCCCCGAATTTCCTTGATTCCAGAATTTGCCGCAACGGCAATACCTTGATTGGACAAGCCCAGTGACATCATCACGATTCGCAGGGGCTGCGGCCCCCAACGCTTGCCGGAAAATTGAAACGTCCCCTCTTGGGCAAAGTAAGTGGAAACGCCGTTGGCAGAGAACTGCACCCGATTCACCATCAGCGGTAGCAGTCTAGAAACATCGTTTTTCCCGGGTATCACTCGCAAGGTTACGCGATGTTGATCCTTGAACATTTTGGCGATACCCACCGCCTGGTTGTAACCTGTTGTCCCTAGGTTGTAAGCACTCCAGGCCATCACTCTCGGTAATTTGGGCGGTTCTACCGCCACTGAACTCACGCTAACCATCAACGCAAACGACAAGATTATTTGTTTTAGCATGCGCTAATGCCCTACTTCTAACGTTTCAATCCCGGTGGCCGCAGAGTCTGGCACTCACTCGGTTGCTCTGTCCAGCACACTCTTCGCACCCACTATTTCCTTCAGTGCATTTTATTGAACACGCTGAATGAGGCACCTTAATTTTAGCCGTTTTTGTCAAAGTGCTATCCTCGAGATCTTTTCTTCAAAGCGATTTGTTAAAGGTCCTGTACGACAGGATCTTTAACAAAAACGGGACCCAGGGTACGGCTTTCGACTCCGCCTTGGGTTCTGATAAACTTGGGACCTGCATCGATCCTAACCCATCATCAAGGAGCAAACCGTGGCCAAAGGCGTAGCGTGGTATTACCTCAGAAAGGGCTGAACGACTTGTGTAAAAGCATCCAAGTTTTTGGAAGCCCGTTCTGTCGACATCAAAGAAACCGTTTTGGCCAGTAAGAAACTCAATGCTGACCATTGCCCGGAAGTCACCGACAAAGCGACGCGGTTGGTCGCTATGAAAGGCAAGAAAGTGGAATCCTTTGACCTAAAATCAGGTCTCAGTGATGCTGTCATCGCCGCCATGCTAGGCCCGACGGGGAACCTTAGAGCGCCTACACTCAAAGTTGGGAAGACTGTTTTAGTGGGTTTCAACGAGTCCATCTTTGAAGAGACCTTTGGATAATCAATTTTTAAATCTTGGCTGAGGGCCTTAACCTCAGCCTGGGTTTATCACCCTCAATATCCCCACGCTTGGTTGCCCATGGCTCCTCGCTGGCTGCCTTACTTTGGTTAGATGTCTCGCTGTTCGAGCAATTCGCTATCTGAGTCGTGTCCGGCTGTACCCCCTCGCATCAGAGCCTCGCCAGGGAATCTCCGAAAATGCCAAGCATCACCCGCCTTAACCAGCGCCATCTACCCGCCAGGATTCTAGTCATTCTATGGTCGGGTCACCAAGGCTACTGACCAACAATCAGGTCTGCATTAACCCACAGCGGCGTCAGGCTCATTCCCCGCGAAGACGCCTCTGATAACTGTTGACGCTCCAGTCACGACGCGCGAGCCAAGCAGCCTCATCACAACGTGCGGCGTGCTGAGACGATATTTGTACCTCGTCCATTCCAGCATGCAGCGCCATTCCAAACTGATCAGGCAGCAGGTCGCAGACCCCCCGGATCACGCCGGTGAAGCCGATCAATCGAAGCTGTCGCGCCAATGTAAAGATGCGTCCGTCTGAAAAATTTTCGGCATGAATGTGAACCCGGGTTTGGGTCAAGCAGTCCTGCAACACGTTAACCTGTGTCGAGGTATCGATATCAAAAATGGGTCCCTTAGCCGAGTCCCCAGCGAAGCCTTGATCGGTGACCACAACACTCATGACATTCCTCCCTGTTGATGTCTCAATGGCCGGTGAAGACCACACTCGGTTTTGGCCTGTCCTCGCCAACGTCCCTCACGAACCGATTCTCCAGCTTTGACCGGAGAGGTGCAGGGCCAGCACCCAATCGACGAATAGCCCGAAGCAATCAAAGGATGTCGTGGCAGACCATAACCTTGGAAGTAGCCCTCGATCTGCTTTGCTGTCCAATGCGCCAAGGGATTGACTTTAAAGCAGTCTCGTTCGCTATCAAATTCGAGGAGTTCAACACCAGCGCGCATCTGATCCTGATATCTTTTCTGACCCGAAACCCATCCGTTTAACCCCTTCAAAGCGCGATCCAAAACTTCAACTTTTCGGATGTGGCAACAAAGATCGGGGTTCACCTGGTGCAGCCGCTGGTCCGGATCTATCCTTTTGCGGGTAATGGGATCAATGCTCACGCGGACCACCCGGGTCAAGCCCAGCCTATCAATCAGCTGTTCGGCGTAGCGCTGGGTCTCATCAAAATGAAACCCCGTCTCTATAAAAATAATTTTGAGATCTGGACTAATGCGCGCGGCCAAGCTCAAAAGCACAGCACTTTCGGCGCCAAAGCTGGAAACGAAAGCCATTTTGTCCTCACCAAAACGCGCCAGCGCCGATTCTAAAACCTCCAGCGCCGATAAATTCGACCAGGCTACGCTCACTTCACGGGCAAGAACGTGTTTAGACGGGTTATCCATCGCTCACCTCCAAGTCAGTGCGCGCATAGGCTGCGGTCTTAAAAGTTGCAGTGCCGACCCGGCGTAGCGTCTCAATGAAAGGTTCAAGGGCATCACTTCGAACGGCCAAATATTGATCAACAATACGCTCTACAGCCGGAACAATTTCTTCGGCGCCAAACCCTGGACCGATTTTTTCTCCGATCTTGGCGTGCTCGGTCGCATCACCGCCTAAGGTAATCTGATAGGACTCTACTCCGCCCTTATTGAGACCCAAGATGCCAATATGGCCAACGTGGTGGTGACCACAGGCGTTGATGCAACCCGAGATCTTAAGTTTCAATTCGCCAATGGTTGATTCAAGGCCTAGGGCATCAAAACGCTGCGCTATCTGTTGGGCAATCGGTATTGATCGCGCGGTTGCCAGCGTGCAGTAATCCATGCCCGGGCAGGCAATCAAATCTGAAATCAATCCCACATTCGCTGTGTGGAGATCAATCCGCTGCAGACCATCGAACATTGCCGGTAGATCCCCTAGAGGAACATGGGGCAGAATCAAATTCTGCTCGTGGCTGACCCGAAGCTCATCGAAACTATACTGCTGGGCCAGTTCCGCTAGTCCGCGCATCTGCTCAGACGTCGCATCTCCTGGTGTCTCTCCTTGTTTTTTTAGGCTGACGGTCACGATCGAAAGTCCTGACCTTCTATGGGGTGCAACATTCTTTTCAACCCAATCTCGGAACAAGGGATCATTGAGCAGTCTTTGATGGTAGGGCAATTCATCGCTATCGATATTGATCCCGAAGGCAAAGTCCTGTCGCAGGGTTTCAAGCAAAGCCTGATCTGCGCCCAAAAATGATGGCTTAATTTGATCAAAAGCGACATCAACTTCGTCGCGGAATGCGTCGATACCCACAGCCTGTACCAAGATTTTGATCCGAGCCTTATATTTATTGTCTCGACGTCCGTTAAGGTTGTAGACCGTCAGGATAGCCTCGAGGTAAGGCAACAGATCGGCAATGGGTAGGCCCTGATGCAGGACTTCCCCTAAGATGGGTGTTCTGCCAAGGCCGCCTCCGACCCACACTTTAACGCCAAGCGCCCCTTCAACTGGAAGTAGCTCAAGACCAATATCGTGGGCACGAATCACCGCGCGATCAACGGGAGCGCCTGTGACGGCAATCTTGAACTTTCTGGGCAGAAACTGAAACTCAGGGTGATCCGTCGACCACTGCCGGATCAATTCCGCATAAGGCCTTGGATCTTCGATTTCATCCGCCGCTGCGCCGGCCAAATGATCCGCCGTAACATTTCGAATGGTATTGCCACTCGTTTGAATGGCATGCATGTTGACCTCGGCCAAGGCGTCGAGAATATCGGGAATATCGATCAGGCGGGGCCAATTAAATTGGATGTTTTGACGCGTCGTAAAGTGTCCGTATCCTTTATCAAATCGATCCGCGATGTCGGCCAACTTGTGCAATTGCCGACTGGACAGCGTACCGTAGGGTATTGCGACCCGAAGCATGTAAGCGTGCAATTGTAAGTACACACCGTTCATCAAGCGCAAAGGTTTAAACTCGTCTTCGGTTAACCCACCCGCGAGCCGGCGCTTCACTTGGTCTCTAAACTGCTCATTCCTAACTCTGACAAACTCTTCATCAAATGCGTTATACCGATGCATCATCATTCTCCGCTTGCTTACCGTGCCAATAGTTCGTTGGACCCTGGCTGCGAAAATTTTCTCGGTAGTCCTGTCCTTTGATCTGCCCGTTGTCCACGAGCACGCTCATCAGATAAGGACCCACAACCTCGTGCTCTAGAGCCCAGGCAACCATCACCGTGTTAGCGGTATCAAGATCATTAAAGATGAAACCCTCATTGATCCGGGGGCTCCACGTCTGCTGCTCGGTGAGATAAATCACCTCACCCCCAGCTAAGGCATTAGCCGTTATCAGTACCGGCGGATTAAGACGCGCCATGTTGCACCTCCAAAGCGCCGTCTAAAATCTTTGGGATGGCCTCAGGCGCAGGCCGCAGGCCATACAACAACATCAGTGGCTCGGTACCGGGATCAGCATCCAGAGTCTCTGCCAGTTTCCCAAGGGTTGTTTCAAACACTTTCTGATGGGTCATCGATGCTGAGGAGACACCGCTAACAGGTGTCTCTGGATCCGCGCCATGCATCAAGAGTCGGCCTTGGACAAAACGCGCTGCTCGCCGGCCCATGTAGACCGCAGCGACTTGGTCATCCTTGGCCAGCCGCTGCCAATCCTGATCAGCAAAACCGCCCATCGCGTGACCGGTGATCAAGGTGATTTCAGTATTTCTGCCACGCTGGCTAAGGGATCGGCCGATGGACGCCGCAGCAGCGGAAGCCGCGGTAACACCTGGGATAACCGTCCATGGGATGCCGCTCATCACGCAGGTATCGATTTCTTCATCAAGGCGACCAAATACGCTCGGATCTCCGCCTTTCAGCCGAACCACCGTATTACCGGCCAGCGCCGAAGATTTGATCAGCGCATTGATTTTCTCTTGGGACGTCGAAACACCATGGCCCTTTTTGCCAACATCTAAGAGCGTCGCCTCACGTCTTGCAAGATCCAAAATTTCAGAGCTGACCAAGCGATCATGAATAATGACATCGGCTCGATCCAGCGCTTGGCGCGCCTTTAGGGTCAAAAGGCTTGGATCGCCCGGCCCAGCACCCACAAATGTGACGTCTCCGTTCCGGGATGGCTCAGGGGATTGATCCTCAAGCAATGCCTCGATTTGACCTTCATCTGGCACTTGGACCGAGGAAAAATCGGCGCTGCCTGCCTGTACCCCAGCACGATCCAAGAAGCGGCGCCAAAATCTAAGGCGGGCCGAAAATTCAGGCAGTCGCTTCACTCGGGAACGCAGTTGCCCTGCCCGTTGGGCTAAAGCAGAGAGCGTCACAGGCAACAGCGCTTCAATCTTGGCTTTGATCAACCGGGCCAAGACCGGTGAAGTGCCCTCGGTACCAATCGCAACCACGATGGGATCGCGATCAACCACAGCAGGCGTAATGAAGTCCGATTGGTCCATATCGTCAGCCACATTGATCAACACGCCGGCGCCCCTAGCCAGTGCGGCCACCCTGGCATTGTCTTCTGCTCGGGGAAGGGCCGAATAAACAAGACGAGCGTCCTTCAAATCCTCGGCTTCAAGATCTCGTTGATGCAATGTCAGTAGGCCATCGTGATGCCAGTGTAATAGGGCGTCGACGGGTTCTTGGGCATAGACGACGAGCTGGGCTTTCGTCTTCAGCAACAACTTAATTTTAGCAACAGCCATCGAACTGCCGCCCGCGACCACTACGCGCTGTTCCCTGAGTGCAACAAAGATTGGGAGAAATTCCATGGCCAGGTCCTTTTCGAATCTCCGACATGATAGAATTAATTCCTAAATAATAGACATAATCGTATATTTAAAAGAATAATTTCCTTTTTATATGCTTTTTATAGTAAAAATTTCCTATTTCCTGGAGCTTTTCATGTACTCTGCCCTCGATTCAACTGACCGTAAAATTCTTGAACAACTGCAATCCGACGCGCCCCACTCACTCGAGGAGATCGCCCTTTCGGTAAACTCATCAAAAACCCCGGTCTGGAACCGGATCAGAAAAATGCGGGCCGCCGGCGTGATCAAGCGCCAAACCACCCTGCTCAACCCAGAAGCCCTCGGGCTCGAGGCGTGCTTTTTTGTACTCATTCGGACAAACGAGCACGATGCCCTATGGCAACAATCTTTTTTAGAGGCTTTGCAGTCACGACCGGAGGTTGTAGAGGCGCATCGACTCGCTGGGGACATCGACTATATCGTTAAGGTCTATGTCGAGAATGGCAAAGCGTATGACGCGTTCTATCAGAACCTGATTGCCGAGGTCAAAATCTACAACGTCACGGCCTTGCTCTCGATGGAGGAGATTAAATCAACGACGGCCCTGCCAATTCTAGCCCAATCCCAAGAAGCGAATTGACAACCCAGACAACCTGGCCCAGATCACTTCCTTCCCTCGACCTTGGTCAAAGAGATCGATAGAGTCCAACAAAACAGTCCTGCGCCGCCGCTGCAGAGCTAGCGCCCCACTAAACATCACCGCCTAGACCTAAAGGCGGGTTACGAGCGCTTGGCAGTGACCGCGGACGACCGCAGCTGGCCATCCGGGCTAGGATTGTTTGCAACCCAAACGCAAAGCTGCGGGTCTGCGTGCCGTATTTCACCGCCAAGGTGGATACCTTCCTTGGTAAAGCTGCCCCAGGCATTGCCGTTACTGATGCGGATATTGCCGTCCTCATCAACCTGATAGAGGAACTCCGGTGCAAAAGGGTGTTTGATCTTCGGCATTATTCACCCACCCATTCGGTCAACTTGTGATGCAACCAGCGCACTTTGCTCTCCTGATATCCAGATAGCACAATACCGTTCATGTAGGTTGATTCGAGACCCATTTGAACCTTGGGCATATTGAAAGAATCTTGATCAAATACTTTCCCTAAAAACCCCAACGCGCTTGACCAGTTTTCGTCTTCTTTGAGCCAATGCACTTTCGCCCCCGGCGGGCGTTCACCCTCAAATGGCGCCAGCATAATACACTCCATAATAGCCGAACGATGGTCATTGCCATTGGGACGAAACCGGTAAACAATCCCGTTAAATGCGCCCCAGGGATGAAAATTCGGGAACAAGGTGTAATCAAGACTGTCCATCAACTCTGCGTCGCAGTAGAGATCCGCTCGATCCCCTGCGATCGGCCTTAAATTTTCTCGGCTTCGGTCGGCTAAAAACTGGCGCAAGTGCATTTCGTCAGGCACTTCGGGGACTTCCGCATCAAAATCAAGATCCATCATCGACCGCATCAGATCAGCGGTGCTGACATCGGTTAAAAGCGGACTGTGGGTCCCGCCGGGGGTGATAACCCTTGCGCAATTCTCCCAAATATCAACCTGGCTGTTCACATCACCGATGCTCCGCATAATCTGAGGGTGCGTGGCGTTCACATGAAAAGCCTCACAAAAAGCTTCTTGGGCAATTTTCCAATTACAAGGCATCACTTTTGCGACGTGCGCCTGCTTATAAAGACCGCCTAAATTCCAACGCTCAAACTGACTCGCTAGATCGCTGATAAAATCATCAAAAGGGGCGCAGTTCTGATCGGGATTGATAAAAATAAATCCCGCCCAAACCGCAAGGGGGATTTCAGGTAATGAAAACTCATCTTGGTTAATTTGAGGAAAATCCCAGTCCGCGGGAATGTCCTTGAGTTGACCATCGAGCTTCCAACAAAACCCGTGGAAGGGACACCGCAGCTCAGCGGCATTGCCATCAAATTCCTTCAGCATGCGTCCACGGTGCAAACACGCATTGGGATAAGCTTTTAACTCGCCCGTTTCTGTCCGCAGCACTAAAAAGGACATTCCAGCAATATCGTACCGATAGTGGTCGCCTGGCTCAGGAATGTCCTCTTCTCGACAGGCAAACTGCCATACCTTCTTCCAAAGAAGCTCAACCTCACGTTCATGCCACTCAGCGGAGGTATACCGCTTCACTGAGTATTGCTGCAATCCCATATCTTTAGGCGACTGTAACCTCAAGACTTCAGGAACGGGCCGAGAGTCTAGGTCAAGCAGCTCTTGGTAGGTCACTCCGGGTGATCTTGGCATCGACACCGGGTCCAATGGTTTATAGGCTTCTGACATAATCTTTCCCTCGTTAACTGTGCGGCTCAGTCGAGCCGCGCTTAAATATCTCACCCAAGATAAGGGCGCCCACCTAGACCGTCGCTTCCTGGCTCATGGGTCTCTTTAAGCCCTGTCGGATGACCGATGCACCCATCCCATGGCAGGCCGCAATTGGATAAACCTGCTTAGGCGTTCGGTCTTTTCCTGGAATTTCTAGCCAGCCCTTCTCGATGCGCTTCCGGCGCGCCGGACTCGTTGGCCGGTCTCCATCTTTCTCCGCCCAAGGACCGTCACCCTCACTCCTTTGAAGCTTGGGGAAACCCAACCCTCGCCCTCATCGACGAAACTATGGTGCCTCGATTTGAAACATAGAGCAACCAGTTCACATCATCGATCCGCGGCTCAACTTCACACCATCAGGACAAAAAAGGAATAATTTCCTTCCCGAGTGTTTTCAGCGATGCATACCGAGTGTCAAAGTTTGGCAGGGTCATCACCTGTTTTAAGCCTGCTTGTTCAAGCTCAAACAAACGCTCTAAAATTTGATCCTGGCTGCCCAGGAGCGCCGTCCCCTGCATTATTTTTGGGGTCAAAAATCGACGTTCTTCAGGCAGTACCCAACAGTTGTGCCCCATGTGAATTCTTTGATGGCGGCGAGATTCCGGATAACCCTCAAGGAGCGTTACATAGTCATCCCAGATCTCCGCGAACAAGTTGGGGGGTTGATGGCCAAAATTCCGATATTGGTCAAAGGCGTAATGAATGGCCGCCATCGCCATGGCGCCACTGATCTCGATCATGCGGTCTGAATTTGCAGGTTCTCCCGGCTCGAGCACCGCGATCGTGGTCAAAGCCGTGGTATAAAAAGCGTCTCGATCAAGGGGCGCATCTCTCTGCGACTCAAGGGCCAACCAAGTCCCCTCCATCACGGCACCGCTGGGCGGCAAGGACAAGACCGCGCCATCCCCATAACGCCCCGCGAGCCCTAAAGACTTTGGGCCAAACCCTGACACGTACAGAGGGATCCTTGATTCAAAGTCGACGAAACCTTGATCAGGCATAATGTGCTTGATGAGCTTATCGCCCTTATCCGTTGACAATTCGGCTTCATCGCCTTTTAGAAGGGGTTGGATAGTCTTGAGGTAAGTTTCGAACCCGCGGAGATTTTGAGGAGGAAGGCCCATCACGCGCATCGCAGTATTACCCGCGCCCAGACCAAAGAAGGTCCGGCCAGGTGCCAGCGCATTGATGGTGGCAATACCCGCTGCATTAACGGGCGCAGGACGTGTACCCGAGATCGCAACACCGGTGCCCAACTTTATCGACTGAGTCCGGGTCGCAGCGAGTGCCAAGCAGGCATAACAATCAGACCAAAGCATTTGGCTGTCTGCAAACCAAGCATGAGAAAATCCTTGAGCCTCAGCCTCGACCGCATAGTCGATGTCTTGAACGTGACTGGCGATACAGACACCAATGTCCATAATTTACCTCCCAGCTCTGGTCACTGTCTCTAATCAGGGCGTGAGTGAGTGGCGACTAATCCTCGTCGAACATCTCGGGGGATTCAGCAACCATCACTTCATAAATGGGCTGAAAGCTAAACCAGCCACCGCCTTTCGATCCAACCTGTGTCTGAGTGAGGCGAGCGGTTTCCGAATCGATCAAGACCGGAGTACCTGCTGCCTCAGCCAGTAATTGACTTTGGCAGGTCCGCTCCATGGTAATAAACCACCAAGCGGCTTCATCAATCGTCTGACCAACGGTCAATAGACCATGGTTTTGAAGGATCATGGCTTTATGCTTGGCAAGTTTTTCGGCAATCCGCTCACCTTCACTGGTCTCGAGTACCACTCCAGAAAAATCATCAAAGAGCACATGGTCTTCAAAAAAAGCACAACTGTCCTGGGTCAGCGGATCCAATAGGCGAGAGAGAGACGAGAACGTTTTGCCATAGAGCGAGTGGGTGTGCGCAGCAGCCGTGACATGGGGCAGGTGCTTATGAATCTGAGAATGAATGGCAAAAGCGGCTTGGTTCAACAGCCCGTTGCCTTGGGTAATTTCTCCGGCATGATTGACAAGAATCAGATCAGACATACGCATTTGCTTGAACGACCGACCGAACGGATTGACCCAAAAATGGTCTTGCTGCTCAGGGTCGCGCACCGTGAAGTGTCCAGCGACCCCCTCATCGAACCCAAATTTTCCAAACACACGCAGCGCCGCGGTGAGTTTGCGTTTGCGCTCGATGCGTTCTTCAACCAGCGTCGGCTTCTGTGGCGGCCAGTCATCGACTGAGGTTGTAGGTTCGGTGACATCCAAGGCTTCTGACATATTCACTCCAATCTCTTCGCTGCAATTTTTTCTGATTCTTTCACGAAAATCATTCGTTCGCCAATGACGCTGGCTGAAAAGTTTGCTCCTGGCAATCTAGGCTTCAGCGTCATCGGACACAAGGCCACTACTTTCCCGTGAAAGCGGGCGGACGTTTTTCCAAAAAGGCAGCAACGCCCTCTCGATTATCGAGACTCGCGTGGGCCTCGTTCTGAAGATCGGCCTCAAGCTGCATCTGCTTGTTAAAATCGTTTTCCCAGCTGGCCCAGTAAGCTTTTCGGATGAGCCCAAGGGATCGAGGACCCGCGGCCAAGCGCTGAGCCATGGCCATCGCTTCGCTCTGGAGGTCCGCTTCGGGTACCACCCGATTCACCAAACCCCAAGATAAAGCCTCGGTTGCGGGCAAACGCTCGGCCAGCATCGAGAGCTCCATCGCGCGACTCCAACCAATCATCCGGGGCAAGTACCAGGTCGCGCCGCCGTCAGGAACGAGCCCAATTTTCGCGAACGCTTGCAAGAAGTAGGCATCTGCTCCAGCGATGACGATATCGCCGGTCAGCGCAAGGCTCATTCCAACCCCCGCAGCTGGGCCGTTGACCGCGGTCACAAGTGGACAATGTAGATTTCGCAATTTGTTCATCAATGGCGCGTAGTGGGTTTCAAGCGCCGATCCAGCCGGAGGCTTTGCCCCCGCATCGCCCCTCGCCTGCAAGTTTGCGCCAGCGCAAAACCCGCGACCCGCAGCATTAATCAGTAAACAACGCACGCCCTCGGTTTGACTCCCGCGAGACACCGCGACTGAAAGCTGCCGCACCATCTCTCCCGATAGCGCGTTGAGCACTTCTGGGGCATTTAATGTGACAATCGCCACATCCCCATCGAAATTCAGTAACACCAATTCATCACTCATCACTCAGACTCCTTATTTTTTGACGTCTGGATTACACTCTGCTGTGCGCGCAGTGCAGATGTCATTAACCGCAGCTTAACTAGGAACCCAAGCAAACCATGAAATCCGTATCGAAGAAAGCCATAGAGCCCTTGACCGAAGAAGAACTCTGCTTCTTCAAAACCTACGGCTATTTAATCAAGCCCGACGTGCTGCCGAGTGAGGTCTGTGATGAACTCGTCGATCTAATGTGGGAAAGCGCGCCGTCGTCGCTGCGCCGACATGATCCCGACAGCTATCAGCCCCTTCCCGAGCAAGACTGGTCAAGCGATGCAACGCTGTATGTTCACAGGGACAAATGGCAATACCGAGCCTGCGGGACCCGTCAACCCTTGATTGATGCCATGACTCACCCCCAGCTTTGGCAATGGGGCGAGCAATTACTGGGCGAAGGCAACATTCGACCACCCAAGGTCGATGGCAAGCCGATGGGTCATCTAGGGCAAGCCTGGCCTGAAGGCCCGGTCGATCCGCAAAATACCGAGGGCGTTCGGGGAATCTATGCGACGCTACCCAATACAACCCTCGCCGGGGCAGAAGATGGGCTTCATACCGACGGCCACCCTTTTCATTTTGGGTGGGTCTGTTTGCTCGAAGATTGCCCTCCCGATAGCGGCGCTTTTAAAGTTTGGCCGGGAAGCCACCAACGTTTTGCTCCGCTATTCCCGATGCCTTACGATCAAGCCAGAATCCCATTTTATGATCACCTGCCTGCCCACAAGGGCATACTTCATCCCTCTGCCTACCTGCAAGCGGTCAAAGACGTTGAGGCTGACACCCAACCCGTCGATTGCTACGGCAAAAAAGGCAGCGTTGTGCTTTGGCATCATCGTCTGGGGCATATGGCGGGACACCACAAAGGCGAACACAAGACCATCAGGCAGGCCCTGCTCTTCGATTACAACCATGTCGATCTTGATACACAGCGGTGCAAGCCCACACCCGATGATCTGTGGCAAGACTGGAGTGCAGAACTCAGAGCCGCTGATCATCCCCTATCCAGGGCCCTCAAGGCCGAGCAAATGCTGCCCGCCTGACCTGCTTGTTTAATCAACAGGCTTTTCAAATCGACAGGCTGTTAAAATCAGCGGACGATTAAAGTCTAAGGCCGCGCTGTCAGCGTAACGCCGGGGCCCATGGCTCACCTCTGGATGCTTAAGGCTGGATGCTTAAGGCTGGATGCTCAAGGCTCGAATCCCTGACAGGGGTCTGCTGCGGGCCTGGGGATGCCGTAACCCACCCAGGTCGTCATTTCAGGTCCGAGCAAATTCCCAAATCTACAAGGCCAGGGCCCAGGGCAGCCTTGGGCGTTGCTGTCAAAAGAGGCTCAGCAAACGCCGTCACCCCTCAAACAAGGCCTTCAAAAAAAGCCATCAACCTGGACGGGCAACCTTAGAATAATTTCTCGGCGGTCAGGATCGTGCAAAGCAGAATCACCCCCACCGCTGCCCCTCGGCGCAGCATACCCACTTGCAGGTCCTCGGACCGTAAAGACAACCAAAATAGAATCACGGCAATTAAAGGCAGCATCAAGCCATTGGCATACTGAGCCACAACAATCGCTCCTACTGGAGCAACCCCGGTGACGGCGACTCCAGCACCCGTGAGCAGCACGAGCAACCAAGTCAATTTAAACCCAAGACCCGCCATTTCGGACCGCCACCCCAGAGCGCCGGTGACCACATACGCTGCAGCGAGCGGCGCCGTCATTGCGCTGGTCAATCCAGCCGCGATCAACCCCAGCGCAAAACAAGCACCCGCAGCGTTGCCCAGAACCGGGGTCAAAACTTGTGCGAACCCCGCAAGGTCCGGCGGCGCCGCGTTCCCAAAAAAGGCGGCCCGGGCAGCGATCATGACCGAGAGCGTCACAAGCCCGCCCACCATGACCGATACCAGCAGATCACGCCGGGCCTGTCTGATGGCAACGCCAAGGGGTACATCAACGCGCCACTTCTCTTGAACCAGCGAGGCATGCAAGAACAAGTTATAGGGCACGACGGTGGTACCCACCAGCGCAATCACCAGCGCATCTTCCGATGACGGCCATCGCCAATCGATCCATTCTGGGATTGAAATATCGGACTGCAGCAGGCCAATGGCCGCTGCAGTCATGAACACCAAGGCCATCAAGCCGACCAAAAAAATCAGCGCGCCTTCAACCAAACGGTACCAACCCGATGCCAATAGAAGACCTGCGATCAGAACAATGCCAATAATCAGCGCTTCAGGTGAGAGATCAATAAATTGGGATGCACCCACCATCGCGCCAAGAAGATTCCCGCTTTGGTAGGCCCCATTGCCAAAGAAGATGGAGACCAGCACCAAACCCAAAATCGGCCATTTCAAAACATGACCCGTGAGACTGGACCGCAAGAATCCGGCCAAACTTTGGCGGGTCATTAAACCCAGTCTAAGGGCAATCTCCTGCAGCACATAGGTCGCGACCAACGAGAATAGCAATGCCCACACGAGAGTTAGCCCTGCACTGGCGCCGACGCGACTGGCCGTCGTAATCGTCCCGGGTCCGATGAACGCCGCGGCGACCATAAACCCCGGGCCCCATTGATTAAGCGTGTTCGTCTTCATGAATCAATTAAACCCGCTTGCGGCGGCAGAGGCCAGCGCTCGCAGGCTCAACACAGACAAGCAGAACCTAAGCGCTTAGAGATCTAAGTGCCTTTATCCGATTGATTGTATCGATTGATGATCCGCAGGGAATTTGGCGGGCGGACTGCAGGAGATCTAGCGAACTTGGTCATCATCCCCGATTCATCGTTACAACAATTTTTTCTACAGCGACCCCTAGGTCGATTTAGAAAAGCGCAGTGAGAGGTGATGGAACCCCCTCAGCAAATGCGATGCCACACGTTCGTTGTCGCCATCCCCCCTTTGCAAACCCGGGTAACGATGCAGAAGATGCTTCAGCGCGAGCTTCGCTTCAAGACGCGCCAGGGGCGCGCCAATACAAAAATGGATACCAAAACCAAAGGTATGGTGATGATTTTTTTCTCGGGTCAACAAAAATTCGTCTGCGCTGTCATAGACCGCACTATCTCGGTTGGCCGAACCCATAATTACATGAACGACCTCGCCCACTTCGAGTGACTGTCCATGAAAAGTCGCTGGCCGAGTAAGGCGGCGGCGCAAAAATTGCACGGGTCCGTCAAAGCGCAGAATCTCCTCGATGGCTTGATCGATCTGTTCGGGGCGTTCAACGAGTGACCTGTAAAGATCCGGGCGATCAGCTAAGACATTCAGCAAGTTCCCCAATAAATTAGTGGTGGTTTCGTTCCCGGCAATCAGCAACAACATGCAAAATCCAACCGCTTCAGCATCTTCGAGTTGCTGACCTTCAAATTCTGCATTGACCACGGAGCTGACTAGGTCCTCGCCCTGCCCACCTCGCCGCTCTGGGATCAAGCTCAAAAAATAGGCAAACATTTCACCAATCTCAGTTTCGCGTTCCGACATTGACGCACCCGCCAGTGTCCCCGTTAAAGCATCTGACCACCGCTTAAAGTCGTCTCCCCGAGCGACCGGGATTCCCATCATTTGCGCAATCACAGCCACGGGCAGCGGCGTCGTTAACGCCTGAACAATGTCAATCGAGCGACCCTCAGGGATCGCATCGACAAGGTCACTGGCAATCACTGAAACATCATCCTCGATCCGTTTCAGCATACGCGTCGTGAATGCCTTATTCACGATGCCGCGAAGCTGCGTGTGACGAGGCGGGTCGTCTGCCAACAACGGCAAAGGCCCGGCATCACCGCCCATCGCCTTTGAAGAGTAAGCCTCGGAATCCTTCAAGACCGCGCGAACATCATCATGGCGTGTTAAGACCCAAGCGCCGGTCTCAGAGTCTTGCCAAATCGGCGCATCTGCGCGCCAACGGGCGTAGTGCGGATAAGGATTATCGAGTAAATCTTCAGTGAAAAACTGCATTTTCCAACTCCTCCATGACAGTACCCGTGCGCTCCTCGCTCGGGCAACAACATTAAACTATCAGGTCTGCTCCGGTGACTTCAACGCTGATATTCAGATCTCTCGATATCCAAGTCCATACCTTTATAGCGCAGCAACTCGGCCTGTTTTTGGTCTTCGCCCTCGGCTTAGCGCAGTTGAGTGACTGGAACTCCCCTAAGATTTCCAGCCCATAACGCTTTTAGTCTTCCCCCCATCCGCCAGGGAAACACCACAAATCTATCCATGACCGCATCGAGCGGATAGTTTCACAGACAGCAAAATTATGGGACATGTCTGCACTGTGTGGTCCCTTCTCATCACCCCCTAATCCCATCGAGCGCATAGCAAGCCCTAGTCTTGACGGGCTTTGACCTTGCATCGAAACCTAGTTAGGTTATGCATAGTCAGCCTGAATGGTTTACCTTGTCTACATGCTAAAAGACCTGTTGATCCTTTCCCTGACCTAATTAGCTGACCTAAGGCTCGAAGCGACAACATCGTCTAGCGCAGTCTGAGGCATCGAATGACCAATGGCTCTTGAGCCCAACCATCCTGGAGGCACCCATGGACGCGCAAGAAATAAAGACCCTCAAAGCGCTCATGGAGTATGAAGCTTCGCGCACGACGCCGCCGGCTTCCTTTCCCGCTCTGCCTGACCTCCCCGGAGGTCGTTATACGGACCCTGAATTCATGGCCCTCGAACGCGCGCATATTTGGCGAAAGAGTTGGTTGCTTGCAGCGCACATCGATGAACTACCCGAACCGGGCTGTTTTTTACTCTGGGAGCAAGCGGATCAACCCGTGGTCATCGTGCACAGTGAGACGGGCCAGATCAATGCGTTTTACAATACCTGCAGCCATCGCGGTGCTCCCGTTGTGACCGAGCCAAGTGGTAAAAAACTTCGCTTAACCTGCCGGTATCACGGTTGGACCTACAATCATGACGGCGAGTTATTGTCGGTTCGAGATCCAGAGGACTTCAAGGATCTCGATTTTAGTTGTCGTTCATTGTCTTCGGTGCGTTGCGAGCAGTTTGGTAACTTGATCTTTGTTAACTTTGATCCAGATGCACCCACCCTACTCGATTGGCTTGGCCCGATTGCCGACGAATGGGCAGAGTTTCGGTTCGATCAATGCCGATTGGCGGCGCGGCATCAGTTTACGCTGAACTGCAATTGGAAAATTGCGATGGAGGCAAACACTGAGGTCTACCACGTCAAAAGCATCCACCCCTCAACCGTTGCTCCAATCTTGGATGACCGGCGTAACGTCAACACGCTCTATCCGAATGGTCATCACCGAATGGTTGCACCCCGCCCAACCGGAACAGTCAGCACGCTTGAGCAACAGCGCAGTGACTTACCAGAAATAGCCAGCGTTGGTGAAATCGCACGGACCTGTACGCAATCCTATGGGCTGTTCCCCAATTGGGTCTCTCCCCTCAGCGCATTTGCCATACCCCCACTGCTCTTTTGGCCGAAGGGCATTGACCAATGCGTCCTCGAAACCTGGACCTTCGCGCCGGACTGGGGCGAGCAACCCGCACCCGATCTCTGGACCGAGGATCAGGGCGCGCGTTTAGCGCAGGTCCTGCGCGAAGACACGGAATTTGGAGCCTGGATCCAAAAATCCGTCAATAGCTACGGATTTAAGGGCGTGCCCCTGAGCTATCAAGAAGCTCGGATTTACTATTGGCATCAAAGTGCTGATGCGCTGATTGGGCAAGACAATATTCCGAAATCGCTGCAGGTCCCACCGGTCATTACGGATGCCTGGATCTATCCCAATGATCCCCGACGCGCTGAGCTTTGAGATCTAAGCTTTGATCTGCTCCGATTTAAAGCCACGGCGCTCAAGCTTCTAGGTTCTGCAAACGCGCCAGCGGCAGCCTCGAGGGTTCCCACTGAAGCGCTAGTTTTTCTGATCTGCTAGAGCCGTTGCCACCGAAGGCCGGGATTGCATCATCTCAAACCACGCTTGCGCCCCGGGAATCAACGCCATCAAATCCGTATCGGCCACTGCGATCGCGATCCGATTGGCAAGTATCAATGAAAAGAAACCCACAATGTCAGCGTAGGTAAAGGTCTCACCACAGATAAACGGCCCAAACTGCGTCAACCGGGCCACCGCCGCACAGCCTTTCGGCAAGTCACGCTGCATCTCCGAAATCGTCAAGTCAGCGACGGGTTTACCCCGAAGACCACCCAGGCCCCGACGGGCGACCAGCTCAACATTGAGCTCTATCACCTGGGAAATCTCTCTGGCTTTTGCCTGAGCAAAGGCATCAAGTGGCAACAACGGTGCGTCGCTTTCTAGAGACTCTAAATACTCAAGGATCGGTAGCGATTCTGAGAGGAATCCATCAGGGGTTTCGATGCAGGGAATCTTCCCCATTGGGCTTTGATTGAGATAAGCGGGGTCCTGGGAAGGCGGCGTGAGGACCTCTTCAAAGTCGAGGCCCTTTTCAATCAATGCCACCTTGACCATATTGTAGTAGTTACTGATTGGCGCGCCATAGAGTTTGATCATCGTCATTCCTTGTTCGGTGATTTTGAGTTGTGCTAATGAGTCGCTATTCTACTAAGCGCTTGAGACAAGTAAACCGAAAGTTAGAGGAACAGGACCTATGAGAATCGGATATATCAATGTGTTTGTATCCAATCTTCAAACTGCCATCGATTTTTACACGGATATATTGGGTTTCAAGTTAAAGATGGCAGAGCATCAGTTTGGCTATGCTGCTTTTGAAGGCCATAACGTCAGCTTTGCTCTGGCGGAAACGGACGATTCCAGCCTCTTTGGCCGGCACACTGGCATTGGCTTTATCGTCGACGATATCGACAGCGGTTACCAGACCCTGCTCGCCAAAGGCGTCTCTTTTGAAATGCCGCCAACAGAGCAGCCATGGGGAGGAATTCTTGCCTTGATGAAAGACCCGGATGGCAATATCTTTTACTTAGATCCTCTGTTAACCCCCACCCATAAAAATTAGGCCCGGTTTTCCGAGACTGTCAATCATCTCAACCCCTAGCCTGCAGCGGGCATTGCGTGAGCGCCTTCACAGATTGCAAGTTAACCGGAAATTGATGTGACTGCACAAAAAAACTCGGCTACAAGGAGGCTGGCGTTCTGCTTTGCTCATGCAACCGCCACACCTCGGACGCAGTCAAGCCCTGTGCCAAAGCCTCTCGCATCCCTACCCGCTGATTCAATTTATCTTTTCATTCTTGGCGCTCTGTTCTTGCCGCTCTGTTCTTGGCGCTCTGTTCTTGGCGCTCTGACGCCAATCTCGGTCATCATAGGAGGCAAGGCTTCTCAAACGTCAGGCGGAGAAGCCCGGCTGGGCCCCCACTGACACCTCGTGATAGATTGGGTCATTGTAAAAAAGAAAGGATCATCTGATGACAGAGAAAATATTAGCGGGAGACTATCGTTCACCTCGGCAAATGCTCGCAGATCAGGAATACGGTGGCCATACCTCTATTCATGACGATGAAACCGCCGAACGGCTGGGTTTCCAGGCAGGCCCTATCGAAGGCCCAACGCACTTCAGTCAATTCGTGCCCTTACTTGCAGAGCTCTGGGGCACCGCTTGGTTTGAAAACGGCTGCTTGTCCAGCCATTTTCAAAACATGTGCGTTGAAGGTGATGCGGTCAAGGCTTTTGCTCGTTTCGATTCTGAGCAACCTTTCTCGGCACAGATTTGGGCTGAGAAAGAAGATGGCACGCCTGTGCTGACGGGAACAGCCAGCCTCCCGGACGAGTCCGGGCAGCACCCTGAAACCGAGCTCGAACGCCGCCTTAATAAGCTCACGCCGCCAGGATCCCTGGTTATTTTAGAAAATCTATCCGTGGGTCAGCGCGGCGCAGCACCTGAACCGGTCATCATGGACTTCGATCAGAATATGGGCGCGTTATATCCGTTTTCTCTTAAAGAAAAGCTCGAGAAAATCACGGAAGGTTCTCCCTGGTATGATCCGGCAACCGCTGCAGACTCCCCCTGGGGCGGCGCGATCATCCCCCTGGAGATGATCAGCGTCTTAGCCGAATATTCTAGTCGTCTCGCAGCATTGCCCGTTAAGGGCCCTGCCATCGGTCTGTTTGCCGATCTTGAGATTCGACTCCTCAATGGGCCGCTTATGGTCGGCGTTCCCTACACCATTACCCGAGAAATCGCCGCGCTGTCAGAGAGTCGTCGAACCGAGTCGTACTGGGTGAGAACCCTCATTTCAGATGCGACAACCCACGAACCAAAAGCCTCGGTCTTGCTCAACCACGCGACCTTAAAGGCATCTTACGAGGGTTATCCAAGGTTGTCCGACTGACCTGTTCCTAGGAAGGCCCCGTTAAACGGGACGGCTCACCTTCTGTCCCAGGCTGAATGACTGGGGCCAGCTTTCTTAAGGCGCAGGTTTTGAGCCTTAGGGTCAACCCAGGTCGCTCATTCTAAGATTTTGGGTCAGCGTGAATGGGATCAACCCAATACAAGCCCTCAGGATCTTCGACCACCGGGATATCTAAGTTGACGACCTGAGGCTCTTGATTGCTTCTAATAAGCACGCATTCCAGAGCTGTCTCATCGCTCGCATTGATTTCTTGGTGAGGGACAAAGGGCGGCACATAAATAAAATCACCGGGACCCGCCTCACACACATATTCAAGCGCCGCACCCCAACGCATTCGAGCCCGTCCCTTGAGGATATAAATAATGCTTTCAAGGTCGCCATGGTGGTGTACGCCCGTCTTGGCGTCGGCGTGAATGTGAACTGTGCCTGCCCACAACTTCTCGGCTCCCGCTGTCGCACGGGTAATGGCGGCCGCGCGATTCATACCTTCGGTCTGCGGCGTATTGACATCCAAGTGATCACCGCTGATGACCTTGACCCCTTGGGTTTTCCAATCGATTTCGCTGTCAGCCATGCTGATCTATCTCCATGAATCTCGGCTCGAACGCTTCGAGCACTATAGCGGGTTCCCCTGCCTCAAAACCAGTTGCTCAAAAAATAACCCGCTGGAAAGCAGGTTCAGTAACGAATCAGGCAAAGGCCAACTCCTGCGGGCTCACACGATCTTCGAGATACCGGCGTAGGAAAAACAAAAAACGCGCCAAAAGAAGAAGGATTACAGTATACAATGATCCTTCCTAGGCAACTCGGGTACTCAGCGACTGCCCACCACCACTCATGACGATTCTTCGTCACATTATCATTCAGGAACACACCGTCATGACGATTGTTAAAGGCTTCTTCAAGATGATCTGGTCAGTCTTAAAGACCGCCCAGACCCTACTGTTCGGAACATTGGCATTCTTTTTACTCTTGGCAATACTGACAGCGCCTTTTTCAAGCAGCGGGCCTGAAATCCCTGAAGGCGGTGCCTTGGTCGCTGAGCTGAGCGGAATCCTTGTGGAAGAAAAAACCGAGGCCGACCCTTTTACCTTGATCACCCAGGAGGGCCCCCCTCCCGAGGTGCTAATCACTGACGTGACCGATGCCCTAGGTCAAGCCGCCAGTGACGACAGGATCAAACTTTTGGTACTCGATCTCAACCGATTCAATGGCGGTATGATGCCGCACCTTGAAATCATCGCGGATGCCATCGCCAAATTTAGAGCGTCGGGCAAAAAAGTCATCGCCCTCAGTGATAACTACAGCCAATCCGATCTCCTCCTTGCCGTTGAGGCCGATGAGGTGCTTATGAATCCAGAGGGGGCGGCCGTCATCGAAGGCTTCTCTGCCTATCGAACCTACTTCAGCAGTTTTCTCAAATCCTTTGATGTCACAATTAACCTCTTTAGGGTCGGGCAATATAAGTCAGCGACCGAGCCTTACATCAGGGACGGTATGTCCGACGAGGACAAGTTGTCCCGTATGTCTTATCTCAGCCCCTGGTGGCAGACCTACACAGACCGAATCGAGCATCGCAGAGACCTGGCAACCGGCACGGTCCGCCGCACCTTGGAAGACGTCAACGCCCAGCTGGCAAAGTCGGGTAGCAATCTCGCGCAGTTTGCGCTGGATCAAGGCTTGGTCGATCGATTGGCCACCCGTAGAGAGACAAGCGAATACTTGATCAGCCTGGTCGGCGCCAATGAAGCAGAGCCCCGGGACTATCGCGGCATCGATCTCGAGTCTTATCTCGCGGCCAACCCGGTAGAGATCCCCGACGCAGAATCAACTATCGCAGTGATCACCGGTTCTGGCACCATCTCGGACGGTTTTGCTGAAGCCGGTGGCATCGGCAGTCTGACTTTTATCAACCGTATCGAGCAAGCCCTCGACAACGATTCGGTCAAAGCGATTGTGGTGCGGGTCAATTCTGGTGGTGGTAGCAAAACAGCCTCCGAACTGATCAGGGACGCGCTTGCTGGGGCACAGGCTCAAGACATTCCCGTCGTCGCAAGCTTTGGCGCCGTCGCTGCTTCCGGGGGTTATTGGATGTCCGCCAGCGCCGATAAAATTGTGGCCCACCCCTCGAGTATCACTGGCTCGATTGGCATCTTTGCCATGATTCCAACCTTTGAAAAGGCGCTCAACGGGTACGGTGTATTTGAGGACGGCGTGGCGACCACCGACCTCGCCAGCGGCGTAAGCTTGGTTCGAGGGATCAGCCCTGACTATGCTCAAATGATCCAACAAACCATCGAATCCGGCTATCACCAGTTTCTAGAAGTTGTCGCAGACGGTCGAGGCATGACCACCGAAGCTGTTGATGCAGTTGCCCAGGGCCGCATCTGGACGGGCGAGAAGGCAAAAGAGATCGGACTGGTCGATGAGCTCGGGGACCTCGACTTAGCCATTACCCTTGCCGCCGAGCTTGCCGAACTTGAAGACTACAAGACTTGGCGAGTCGAGCCTGAGATTTCCAAGAAACAACAGCTCATTAAAGCCATCACCAGTGAAATCACTGCCCTGCAGCCAGCTCGCAGTCAGCCTTTGGACCGCTACTGGCGCGCGCTCAATGCGGAGCTCGATTTTCTCGCCGAACTCAATGACCCCTTCCACGCCTATGTCCTTTGTGAGGCGTGTCCGGACCAATGGGATCTAATCAGCAATCGCTGACGCGACGTTAAGGGTCCGCTGAACGAGTTCCTCAAGGTCGAGCTCGCTTTGACCGGCCAGGGACAACCCAACTCGGCCTTGCCAAGGGGCGGACCAATGTGGAGGCAGTGGCTTGCCCTGGAGCCCCCAAAGCGCCCCCACCGTGGCACCATTACAATCGGTATCGAGCCCCTCGGTGACCACTTCGCCGATCGCGGCGCTAAAATCATCGCTGTGACGCAGCAGTGCCCAGATCACCAGCCCTAGATTATTCACGGTATGAACCACATTCAGCTCTGAGTGCGCTTGCCGAATACGAGCACCCCCATCGGCATCCGCACTCAAAGACTCTGCTAAATCCATGACTTGCCTACAGGCGCTCTGCGAAGGAATTGCTCTGCGGGCGGCGACCATCGCCTCGGCGATAGTCCCCCCACTTGCGAGCACGGAGCCCATCACTGCAATCACAACCGCGCCATAGATCCCTTCTCCCTGATGAGACAACTGCGCATCTGCCTCTGCGAGCCTCGCTGCAAGCTCAGGCCTGCCAGGGGCGACCCAACCATAGAGGTCCGCCCTGATCTGTGCGCCAATCCAATCATTAAACGGATTATCCGCACACACCCTGATATCAAAACCGAGGGGCGCGCCTTCGGGGAACCACTCCGCACCCTGACCCAAGAGCGTCTTGTACGCCGCTCTCTCAGCCGTAAAGGTACTGCCCACGGGTAAATGCTTGAGCCAGGCCCTTGCAACATCCTCGGTTTGCAACTGAGTTCCATGCGCTTCAAGCAGCATCAAAGCCAGCACCGAATAATTAATGTCATCATCAGCGAGACTGACGTTCATCTCTTTCTGGCAGCACCCTTTAAGTAGGATCGACGGTGCCCTTTCCGCGTCATAGGGAATGTAGTCCCGCAGCGGTCGCGCTTGCACATCGTCTAAGTAACTTTGCAACGCATCTGTGCCCTGCCGCATGGAAAACAACTCAACAGCTTTGCCCAGCATGCAGCCCGAAATCCGGCCCTGCCAAGCCGCCCGTATACGAAATTCATAATCTTCTGGAATCAAGCGAACCTCTCCTTACTGTTTTATCTACCATCGGTGACAACATCCAACACATGGCAACGACCAACTCTTGACAACGTAAAACACATAGCAACGTTCAACACATAGCAACGACCAACGCGTTACCACTGATGACGTGAACCCAGCCTTTCTATCAATCAGCCGAACCTTATGCCTGCTCCTGTTTTTGCCGCGTTACAGCCATTCACTCGTAACGCCTAGGTTCCCCGAGACCTTGCCCTAGACGGGCGGTAAAAGCATCAAGTTGCGTAAGCACTCCCACCATCACAAGTGATCACCTCGCCCACAGTGAAGGCACCAGCGCGGGAGCACAAAAAGATTGCAAGTCCAGCAATATCCTCTGGTGTGCCCACTCGGCCCCGGGGATTAGACGCTGCAACGCTGCTCCAGTCGATGTCGGTATCCCCGCCACCGCCAACACCCGTGCTGAGCATCCAGGTCGGAAACGGTCCAGGTGCAATTGCGTTGACGATGATATGTTGCCGCGACAAATGCAGTGCCAAGCCACGGGTTAAGTGATGCAAAGCAGCTTTTGACGGACCATAGGAAAACGTCTCGAAGACCGGATTTTTGATCCCATCAATCGAACCTACATTCACCACCCGGGCAGGATCCTCGCTGGTTCCCGATGCCCGCAAAAGCGGAAGTAATTTTTGGGTCAGAAAAAACACCCCTTTAACATTGGTATCCATGACCTTATCCCAACCCGATTCAGGAAAGTCATCCAGGGGGGCGCCCCAAGACACCCCTGCATTGTTGATCAAAATATCCAGCTGCGACTCCCGCCCTGCGATCTCACCCGCCAATTGCGTGCAGCCCTCAACGTTCGAAAGGTTCGCGGGCAAGGATATGCAGGTCCCCCCATAAGTTTCTGACAAACGGGCCGCAGTGGCGTCGCACGCCTCTGCCTTCCGCGAGCTGATGTACACTTTCGCGCCGTTGGCCAAAAACCCCGCCGCGATCATCTCCCCGATGCCCCTCGATCCCCCGGTGATGAGCGCGACTTTACCGCTGATATCAAATAGATTTTTCACTGTTCTTCCTTGTCTAAAATGTAGGTGCTGACGGCCTTAATCGAGACGATGTCGTCGGGAGGACACAACCGCTTAATCATTGTCCCGAGCCACCGAAAGTCTCCGGTGCAGCGCATCCGTTCCCCGCCCCGACCCAGCGCCACAGGTTCAGCCTCCAGTGAACACCTAAATGCGAATGAGCTCAAGCTGCAACATCGAGAAATCGTTTGAATGCAGTGACGCAACTGACAGGAGTGATCCAGCAATAACCCGCAACGCCGCCGTCAATGACGGGGCACTAATTTCCCAACATCACTCTCCTGCATTGACTTGCACTGAAGGGAGGCTGCGTGTTTTGATCGGGACAATTATGACAGGAGTACACTAATGCCAGATATCGCCAACGATCTTTATACCCTTGCCATGTCGGAGGAGGCTCAACCTTTGATGGACGCTGTTCAAAAGCACATCACCGACAACGTCGAACCGATTACCGAGGAGTTTCAAAGCTTAGAGAAAGAGAAAACTGATCGTTGGTCTTGGCACCCGCGGCAGCTCGAGTTACTCGAGGGCGCCAAGCAAAAGGCCAAGGACTCAGGTCTCTGGAACTTCTTTCTCCCAGATTCTGAAATGGGGGATGGGCTGACTAATTTGGACTATGCGTACATTGCTTCTGAACTCGGAAAATTCCCCTTAGCATCAGAGACCCTCAATTGCAGTGCACCGGATACCGGCAATATGGAAGTGCTTGAGCGGGTCGGCACTCCCGAGCAAAAAGAGCAGTGGCTCAAACCGCTTTTAAACGGTGAAATTCGTTCTGCTTATGCCATGACCGAGCCAGGACTGCCCTCCTCCGATGCCAAAAACATCAGCACTCGCGCTGTCCTAGAGGGCGATGAATGGGTGATCAATGGCGAGAAATTCTATATCTCAGGCGCCGGTGACCCGCGTTGTAAAATTATGATTGTCATGGTCAAAACCGACCCGGACGCCGCGCCAAGCCGCCAGCAGTCACAAATTCTCGTGCCCAAGGACACCCCGGGCGTCGAGATTTTAGAGGGCATGCAGGTCTTCGGCGCAGATCATGCGCCCCGAGGTCACATGCACATTCGCTTTAATAATGTGCGAGTGCCCAAGGACAATATCTTACTCGGCGAGGGCAGGGGCTTTGAAATTTCCCAGGTTCGTCTCGGTCCTGGCCGAATTCATCACTGTATGCGCAGCATCGGAAAAGCCGAGAAAGCGCTCGAATTAATGGTCAAGCGCTCGGCAACTCGAGAGGCGTTTGGCAAACCCATAGCCAAGCTGGGTAAAAACTTAGAAGTCATTGCTCGCGCGCGCATCGAAATTGACGCGATGAAACTGATGGTCTTACAGGCCGCCAAAGCGATGGACGTGTTGGGCAATAAAGAAGCACGGGTCTACGTGAGCGCCGTGAAAGCGATGGTCCCTGAGAAGGTTTGTTTGATCATTGACCAAGCCATTCAAATGCACGGTGCAACCGGCATTTCCCAATGGTCGCCGCTTGCAGGCATGTATACCGATATGCGTCACTTGCGGTTTGCAGACGGGCCCGATGAGGTGCATCACATGGTGGTCGGGCGTGCCGAAATCCAGAAGTACGACCTCTGGTAGGCCCCCCGGTCCAAGGGCACTGAAGCCTTCACTCCGAGCAGCCATCTAACCCCAAAAACGGCTGCTCGGGGCTGCACGCCCTCTCCAAACCGGAGCGCATTCAGAATAAACGCGGGCCTCTTTATACTGGCGTGCGCCATCA
>MDTB01009903.1_pt1 | contig 28352 bp, 29 predicted proteins | sample 811161 | NCBI WGS metagenome assembly MDTB01 (sample SAMN05326650, study PRJNA326480) | marine metagenome | isolation source: seawater | place: Mediterranean Sea | collected 2009
AAACCATAAAAAGCCTCCAAGTTTCTTTTTTTTATTTAATAATATCTCAACCATAAGGACTTTCAAATGAAAATGACTAAAATTATGTTCAAAGGTACTAATTACTCTTAAATTTTCAGAAATCTTATATTTTTTTTTCCATTCTTTCATCTGATTTTTATATATTTCATCTATCTCTGTAATTTCTTGGTACTCAACATATTCAGAAGTGGGGAACTCGTACAAACCTTGGAGAATTTTTTTTTTTGATTTTCCTACTAAGAATTTATTCTTAAACCTAACTAAAAAAATAACTCCAGCTTTTTTCGATCTTTTAATTTTATTTTTTGGTTCAAAATTAATTCTCCCATTACTTTTACAAAACTTTTTGATTGGGCATAAAAAACAATGAGGAGTTCGGCTTTTACAAATTATATTTGCCAAATCCATAAGTGATTGAAAATAATATTTATTATTTTTTAGAGGAGTAAGTTTTTGGGCTATTATTTTTATATTTTTTTTAAAATTCTTTTCTGATCGATTTAAACCAAAAACTCTCCAAACAATCCTTTCAATATTTCCATCAACAACTGCACACGACTCGTCTTTAAGTATTGCCGAAATAGAGCAAGAGGTGTATTCACCAATTCCAGGTATATTTACCAATTTTTTAGAATCAATAATCAATTTATTTGATTTCAAAAACTCCTTGGCTTTAAATAAGTTTTTTGCCCTTTGGTAATATCCAAGACCTTGCCACTCATATAAAATTTCCTCTAGGGTTGCATTAAAAAAAGATTTAAGACTTGGCCATTTTTTTAAAAATCTTTTATAAAAGGGAATTACAGTTGTAACTGTTGTTTGCTGAAGCATAATTTCTGAAATCCAAATCTTATAAAAATTTTGACTAGTTTTCTTTCTCCACGGTAGATCTCTTTTGTTGACAAAGTACCAATCCAAAATTTTTTTTTGCCATGCTTTCTTAAAAGCTAAAGTAATGTCATAATTATCTTTCATGAGTACAAAAAGAAATATAAATAACCTAAAAAAAGTTTCAACTATTTTACCGCAAATCTTCAAAAAGATTAATAAAAAGGGTAACCCTGAGTTACTAGAAATAAAAATGAACTGGACATCAATAATGGGCAAGGAATATTCTGACAAATGCCATGCTTCATCTTTAAAAAAAATTAATAAAAAAAACGTGCTCACAATTAGCTGTTGTGAAGCTAGTTTATTTGAACTTTCTTATTCAACTGTCGAGATTAAAGAAAAAATAAATGGTTTTTTTTTAAGAAATGTAGTGGATATAATAAAGTATAAAAAATCATTACAAACATAAGCATTTATGATAAAAATAAGTCATGTACAAAATTTATACTACTTTTAAAACTATACCCTTTTTGCTGCTATTTTTTCTAATCAGCCATAAGGTTGAATCAAGAATTGTTGATACAATTGAAGCACTTCAAGAAAAGAAAATTGGTGATAAAGAGGCATCTATAAAAATCGTAGAATTTGCTTCTCTAACATGTGGTCATTGTGCCAGATTCCATAATGAGGTGTTTCCAAAAATAAAAGAGGAATACATAGATACAGGAAAGATTGTATTTACATACAGAGATTTCCCACTGGACAAATTTGCCTTGAAGGCATCTGTAATAGCTAGATGCTCTGGAAATGATAGATTCTTTAATTTTTTAAAGGTTTTGTATAAAAAACAAAAAGATTGGACCAGTACACAAGATCCATTCAAATCACTTTTAAAGATTGCAAAATTGGGTGGTTTAAAAAATGATGAAATTAAAGTTTGTGTGGGTAATAAATCAATTGAAGACGGTATCCTAAAGGAAAGACTTAGTTCCTCAAAAAAATATGATATTAAGGCAACTCCAACAATTTATATAAATAATGAAAAGTATAATGGAGACCTTACATTTGAAGCTCTAAAATTAAAAATTGACTCATTATTAAATTAATTAAAATTGTTTACAGTAAATAAATTAAAAATATCTGGATTTAAATCATTTGCGCATCCAACTGAATTATTAATAGAAGATGGCGTAACTGGAATCATTGGTCCTAACGGATGTGGAAAATCAAATATTTTTGAAGCAATTAGATGGGTTATGGGGGAGTCATCTTCTAAGAGTCTCAGATCAAATTCTATGGATGATGTTATTTTTAACGGCACACAAAATATACCGGCAAAAAATTTTGCTGAAGTCAGCATTGAACTTGACCAATTTAATGAAAATAAAACACAAAATTTTAACATTGATGAAAAAAAAGTTATTATTAGTAGAATTCTTGAAAGAGGGGTTGGATCTTTTTTTAAAATTAACAATAAAGATGTTAGAGCAAAGGATGTCAGCGTCTTATTTTATGATTCCGGAAGTGGACCTAGGTCAAGTTCAATAATTACTCAAGGAAATATTGATCAGGTAATTAATTATAAACCAATAGAGAGGAAAATTATCCTTGAGGATGCAGCTGGTATATCAGGTTTACAAGCAAGAAGAAGAGAATCGGAACTCAAACTACAATCCACAGACATTAATTTAGAAAAAGTACAAATTAATTTAGATAACCTTCTTGATCAAAAAAAAAGTTTATCAAGACAGGCCAGACAAGCTGAAAGATATGAAAGCTTATCTAAAGCAATAAAGTTTTATGAATCTCTTCTTATTTTATCAGAGTGGAAAGATCTAAAAAGTAACTTAGATGCAAACACTCAAAATATAATAGCTTTAAGACAAAGCCTAGAAAACTTTGTTAATGAATCTTCTTTAACAAAAAAAAGTGTTCAGTCCCTTAGAACTAATTCTGATAAACTTAAAGCTATTGGAAATAATATAAACAAAAAACTTTACGAAACTCAAAGCCATAAAAACAATTTTTCAAACCAACTCGATCTAGTTAAAAATAAAAAAGATGAAATCAAGAGGTTCCTTGAAACCATTGAAACCGATAAAAGTAATGAGTTAAAGATCCTTAAGGATCTGGAAATTTATGTAATGGAATGTGAAAGGAAAATCAGCAATGCTTCAGATAATTCAGATTTAAAGAAGAAATTAGATTTAAATTTATCAGAGGAAATGAGACTGAGAAACGAGGTTAAACATATTGAAAGTATATATGTGAACGAGATTCAACTAACACTCGGGGATGAGTTCAAATCTGACAATTTAAAAGAAGAAAAAGATTCCTTAAAAAAAGAGGAGACAATCAATCACAGAAATATGAAAATTATTTATGAAGAAATAGAAAAGTTAGAAAAATCTTTAAAGAATGAGGAGTCTTTTCTAGGAAATAAAAATTTTAAAAAAACATCATTTGAAAAAAATATTGTCAATCTTAAAGATTCTGTTCAAATTAACAGGAAAAAAAAGGAATCTTATGAAGAATCCTTAAAAAAAATTGAAGAAAATATTGAAATAAATTTAAAAAAATTTACTGAGATTAATACTGAAATTAAAACACTAAATCAACTTATTGGAGAAGCAAATTTATCCAAAGAATCAATTGTAAATTTAATTAAAATTAAGCCAGGCTATGAAAATGCTGTTTATGCAGCTTTAATGCATGAACTTGATGCTACATTAAATAATAAATCCTCAAAAAAATGGATTACTAAAAAAATCGATAATCTTAAGGCAGTAAAGAACCCTCTATCAAACTATGTTAATGGTCCAAAAGAGCTAGATCTTATACTTTCACAAATTTTTTTAGTTGAAAAAAAACATAATATACTTGAGGAACAACAAAATCTTGAAGTTGGACAAATGTTAGTCAACAAAAATGGCAGTATTTGGAGATGGGATGGGTTTGTATCAGAAGAAAATCTTCAAAAAAAAAAAATAATTGATTCTCAACTTAAAATAAATGAACTTAATGAAAATGTTAAAGACTTAAATAAAAAATTAATTTCGTTAAAGAAAGAAAGTAAATCAATTGAGACTCGCAACGAATCCCTTCAAAAAAAAATACAAAATCAAATACAAGATCTTGAATCGAATTACAAAAACTTAGATTTAATAATTTCTCAAATATCTACACAAAAAGAAAAAATTAATCTCATAAAATACAATATTCAAAAAAATACAGAAAAAATTGAAGAACTTAAAAAATATGAAATTAATATTTCATTAAAACTTAAAGAAATTAAAGAAAAGGAAACTCTACTGGATCAAAGCTTCAATGGAAAATCAAAAGCAGACAAAGAAGGTTTTGAAAAAAAGATTAACGACCTGGATAAAGAAATAGAACAAAAAAGAATAGAAATCAATAAAATCAAAGAATTAATTATGAAAGAGGAGTTGAACAAAACATACTTAAAAAACGATATTGAAAAAAGTAAAACAAATATTTTTAACATTAATAAAAAGATAGAAATTTATAATCAAAGAGAACGAAAGTACCTTGAAGAAGAAAAGAAATTAATTACCTTACCTGATGAAATTCAAAAGAAAATTGACAACTATCAAGGTGCTTGTAATTCCTATGAGTCAGAACTTGCTAAAAATAATAGTTCTATAAATCAAATAGCTGAAGAGTTAAGTAGAGCTGAAGCTAATCTTCTTAAAATTGAGCAAAAAAGAGAAAACCAAAGAAATGAAATAACGAAGTTGGACGGTATCTTAGAAAATACCAAGATCAAAGAAAAAGAACTAAGGGATTTAATTTATACAAGACTTAATAAACAACCAGAAGATTTAGAGAGCGAGGAGCAACTAGTTGATAAAAAATTAAAAACACATCAAGAAATTAAAGATTATTTACAAAAATTGACATTTCAAAGAGAGCAGATGGGTCCTGTTAATCTAAGGGCAAAAATAGAAGAGTCAGAAATACAGTCAACGATAGATGAACTTGAACTTGAAAAAAATGATCTCATTGATGCTTTAGATAAATTAAGACAAGCTATAAATAAAATTAATCATGAAGGTAAGAATAGATTAATATCTGCATACGAAAAGGTTAATAAAAATTTCTCAGATCTATTTAAAAAATTATTTAGTGGAGGGGAAGCAAAATTAGAACTTGTAAAATCAGATGACCCTCTTCAGACTGGATTAGAAATATTTGCAAGACCTCCAGGAAAAAAATTATCTAATATAAGTTTATTATCTGGTGGTGAAAAAACTTTAACAGCTATATCATTAATCTTTTCAATCTTTTTAATTAATCCGTCGCCTATTTGTATTTTAGATGAGGTTGATGCAGCTTTAGATGATGTAAATATTGAAAAATTTTGTTTGATTCTTAATGAATTGAAAAATAACACTCAAACAAAATTTTTGATTATAACTCATAACAAAATCACCATGTCCTCAATAGACAGGGTCTATGGTGTCACAATGCCACAAAAGGGTATTTCTGATATTGTATCAGTCGACTTTGAAAAAGTTGACCTTAAAGAAGCAATATAATGAATAGTAATCTTGAAAAATTTAAAGAAAGACTAAAAAATATTGAAGAAAATAGGCATAAAAAAAAAACTGAACCTCAAGGTCTTGGGTTAGCAATGAAGATTAGCCTAGATTTAATTTCTCCAATTATTGTTGGAATCTTAATTGGGCTTGGGTTTGATAAATTTTTTTCAACAAAACCTATATTTTTTCTTATTTTTTTGCTATTAGGAATTATTACTGGCTTTATAGGTATGATAAAATATATGAAGTCACTAAAATAAATCTTTAGTAGGAAATATAATTGGCTAGTCCTTTATCACAGTTTGAAATTAAAACATTAATACCAATTGAACTTTTTGGATATGATATATCTTTTACGAATTCGTCTCTTGCCATGCTAGTTACTATTTCTTCAATTCTTCTCTTTATGATTATAGGATTAAAAAATTCCAATATAATTCCATCGAGAAAACAATCCCTATTAGAGTTATCATATGAGTTTATAGCAAATATGATACTGGATAATGTTGGCAAATCTGGGCTCAAATATCTGTCATTTATATTTTCATTATTTATGTTTATTTTAATAGGAAATTTATTAGGAATGTTCCCTTATAGTTTTACTTGGACAAGTCACATAATAGTAACTTTTTCGATAGCTTTTTTTATTTTTTTAGCCGTTACAATAATCGCAATTTCGAAACACGGTCTAGTAAAATTTCTTAAGTTTTTTGCACCAAGCGGGGTTCCAAAACCTATGCTTTTATTACTGGTCCCAATTGAAATTATATCTTACCTCTCTCGACCCATAAGTTTATCAGTTAGATTGTTTGCCAACATGATGGCTGGCCATACTCTTTTGAAGGTTATTGGAGGTTTTGTTTTTGTATTAGGTGCTAATAGTTTTATTATAGGAGGAGCATTACCGGTTGCATTTCTCGTTGCTTTAACAGGATTAGAAATCGTAATTGCCTTTTTACAAGCATATGTATTTGCAATATTAACTTGTTTGTATATAAATGATGCAATACATTTACATTAACTTTTTAACCTAAGGAGATAATTATGGATATTGAATCAGCTAAACTATTAGGTGCAGGAATTGCTGTGCTTGGAGTTATTGGGTCAGGAATTGGAATTGGTTCCATTTTCTCAGCATTCATAACTGCAGTAGGAAGAAACCCCGAAGCTAGAGAACATGTCTTCACAATGACAATGCTTGGTTTTGCCCTTGTTGAAGCACTTGCACTTTTTGCATTAATTATTGCACTACTACTACTTTTTGTTTTTTAAATGCTAAGTAGGTTTAGTCTTACTTTTTTTCTCTTATTTTTTTCTAACAACGTTTTAGGAGCTGAAGAGAAAGGTGGTATGCCACAACTGAACCCAGAATCTTTCAGCTCACAAATATTTTGGCTATTTGTTACCTTCTCGATCTTATTTTTAGTTATTCACTTTTTTTTACTACCAAAATTAAAAAAAATTCGAGAAAAAAGAGAAGAAACCGTTAACAACTATTTATCCCAAACACAAAAATTAAATGAGCAAATTGATGTCATCATTACCCAGATTGACCAAGAATTAAATAAGGCAAAAATTAGCTTTAATAACAAAATAAAAGAAGAATTAGAGAAAAATAAAATTATATTTGAAAAGGAAGTTAGCTTAATTGAAAAAAATTTTGAAACGAAAAAAGAAAAATTAAATTCTGAATTACTTAAATCACAAATAGATATTAGGAATAAAATTCCAAAAATTTGTATGGACTTATCAAACGACCTTTACGAAAAGATTCTTGGAGAAAAAGCAGAAAGTGACCCTAAAGAATTTGAAAAAGTCATGAGGGATTTATGATTGTAGAAACAAATATTCTCGATAACGCAACCTTATGGGTAGCATTCTCATTTATAATCTTTGTTATTTTAGTTTTTAAACCAATCAAAAACATGATGCTAACAAACCTTGATAATAAAATATCAGAATTAAAATCTCAATTAAGCGAATCGAGAAAATTAAAGGAAGATGCAGAGAAACTTCTTACTGAACACAATAAAAAGTATAAAGAAACGCTTATTAAAATTAAAAAAATTAATGAAGATGCTATTTATGAGTCAAAAATAATTAAGAAAAAAGTTGAGGAAGATATTAAAAATTCCCTCTTACGAAAAGAAAAAGGATTTAAGCAATTATCCTCACAAATGGAACTCAAAGTAAGAGAAGATTTAAAAAACGAGATAATTAAAAAAACTATCTATTACACTGAATTTAAAATTAAAAAAAAATTTAAAAAATCGCACAATTCTAAACTTATCAGTGAATCACTTTCTAAATTAACAAGTCACCTATCTTAAAAGCCTAATGGCCGTACACACTAGATTATCAAAAAAAGATATTTTAGATCTTTTAAGTGTTTACAAAATTGGTAACTTGGTTAATTTTTCTGGAATAAAAGAAGGTATAGAGAACACTAACTATAAAATCACGACAACCAAAAATAGCTATGTAATTACTATTTTTGAAGAAAGAGTAAATAGAAAACATCTTCCATTTTTTTTAAATTTAATGCTTAATTGTTATAAAAAAAGAATTTCCTGTCCAAAACCTGTCTTAGATAAGCATTCTAACTTAATTAATAATTTTAACGAAAAAAAAATAGCAATATTTTCTTTTTTAAATGGTAGATCTAAAAAAAATTGGTCTGATATTAATTGCTTCGAGGTTGGAAAGATATTAGGTAAATTTCACTCGGTAAACAAAAGTTTTAAAAAAAAAATTACTAATGAATTTAGTTTAGATTTTTGGGAAAAAATTTTTAAAAAAATGAGTAAATCTAAACTTGATTCCCTTATACCTGGTATAAATAAATTACTAAAAAAAGAATTAGATTTTATAAACTTGAATTGGCCTAAAAACCTTCCCAAAGGAATAATTCATGCAGATTTATTTCCTGATAACGTTTTTTTTGATGGAGCAAGAATTTCTGGAATCTTAGATTTTTATTTTTCTTGTAATGATCTCTTGATTTATGATTTAGCTATAACAATCAATGCATGGTGTTTTACAAAAGGTAAGTTTAATCAATCTTTTTTTAATCAAATTATCAAAGGATATCAGTCAGAAAGAATACTTACAAAAAAAGAAAAAAATGAATTTAATATTATACTGAGAGGTGCATCTCTGAGATTTCTATTAACTAGGCTCTATGACTCTATAAATAAAAAAAAACATAGTTTTGTAACTTTAAAAGATCCAGTCGAATATTACACTATTCTAATTTTTCATATTCAATCTCAAAAAGGGTTCGATTATTTCAAATAAATTTATTATTTATACTGATGGTGCCTGTATTGGTAACCCAGGAAAAGGAGGTTGGGCAGCTATAATTTTAGACGATAAAAACAAAAAGATTGTTTTATCAGGTGCTGAAAAATATACAACAAACAATAAAATGGAGCTCACAGCCACAATAAAAGCTCTTAAACATCTGAAAGATAAATCAGAAATTATTATTTTTACTGACAGTAAATACGTAATTGATGGAATTAATAACTGGATATTTAAATGGAAACAAAATAATTGGAAGACCGCAAACAAAAAGGAAGTTAAAAATAAGGATCTATGGTTAAATCTCTATAAGTGCATTAATTTTCATGTTGTTAACTGGAAATGGGTAAAGGGACATAGTGGTGATACTTTGAATGAAGAGGTTGACAAACTTGCAAGAGGGGAGGCAGAAAAAATTATAGATTCTTAAGCAAATTTTCTGCTGAGCTTTTTTCCAAACCACCACCTTCTTCATCAAAAATCTTTTTAATAAGCCCATTATCAATAAAAATTGCAAATCTAGAAAGCCTTTTACCCAATCCAGCAACAGTAAGATCAATTTCTAGACCAGTTGCATCTAATAACTCAAGATTTGAATCAGCTAAATATTTAATTTGTTTTTTTTCTGCGGTAGAATTTATCCATGCCTCCATAACAAAGGGATCATTTGCTGCTACAAAATAAATATCATCAACTCCCTTTTTTTTGAATTCATCATATAGCCTAACATAACCTGGTAAATGTTCATTAGAACAAGTTGGAGTAAATGCACCAGGAACAGATACCAAGATGATTTTTTTTTCGTTAAAAATTTGGGATGATTTAAATGTCTTTGGGTTTCCATCTTCTAATTGAAAAAAAGTTACATCAGGGAAACAGTCATCTACTTTAATTTTCATTTTCTTTCACTTTGTTAATGTTATTAATAACAATTCGTTTAGTTAAAATCTCTGGCAAAATAATACCTTTTTTATTATTTGGTCCGTAAATAATGTTAACTGGAATTCCAAGTCTATCATAACTTTTTATAAAATTAAGAATTTTTTCATCTCTTTTTGTCCAATCACCTCTCATCAACAAAACATTCTCTTTCTTAAAAAATATTTGTAAATTTTTATTTTCTAAGGTGGTTTTTTTATTTAGCTGACATGTGATACACCAATCAGCTGTAAAATCTAATAAGACAATCTTATTTTTTTGAATCAAATTATTTAGAGTTATCTTATCAAATTTAATCCATTCTAAACTTGATTCTTTATTTTTAAAAGGAGAAACAATAAAAAGAAAGAATAGTGTAGTAAAAATTACAGAAAAAAACATGTTTTTTATGTTTTGAGTGAAAATTAATGAGAGAACTATTATTGATAAAAAAATTAATGAAATATAAATATCTGAGATTCCAATAAGCTTCATTAACCAAGAAGATGTAACAAGAAGAATTAAGCCTAGGAAATATTTAAAATTTATCATCCAAATTCCTGGACTTGGGACAAGCCTTAAAAGATTAGGCTGAAATAAAATTAAAAAATATGGCAAAGAAAATCCAAAAGCAATAAATGAAAAAATAAAAAGTATATTTATGTTTGATGTCATTGCTGAAAAACCAATTGCCGTACCTAAAAAAGGAGCACTACAGGGTGTAGCCATTAATGTTGCAAACATTCCAGATAAAAAGAAGCCCTTATTATTATTCGATGACGAGATATTATTTAATTTATTAAGTAATCTATGAGGTAAGAATATTTCAAAAAATCCCAGTAAATTTAATGCAAAAATTAGAACAACAACAGTTATAAAAAATAGAAAATAAAAATTTTGGAATTGGAAACCCCACCCTACTTGCGCTCCAATAGATTTAAAAAACATTGTGAGTGTACCCAATAAAAAAAAAGAGAAAAAAATACCTAAAATAATATAAGATATTTTTTTTTTAATAAGGAATTTATTTTGATTATTAACCTTCAGCAATGCAATCATCTTTAAGGACAAAACGGGCAAAACACAGGGCATAAAATTAAGTATAATTCCTCCAACCAAAGCCAATAAAAAAAAGAAAATAATTGTTCTTTCCTCGCTAAATTTAAAATCAGAGTTTTTTATTTGAATTTCTTCAATTTTTTTTCCATTAGAAATTGCCAACGATATAATTTCATCTTCATTAAAGTTTTCTTCTGTAATAACTTCTACTATATTGAGATTTTTTTTATTATAAGTTTTGGTTGATAAACTTGATAAATCAGAAAATGCGAAAACGTTTATCTCATCTAGATTGAAATTATCAATTGAAAAACTAATTTTATTATCACTAATTTTTTTTAAATTTTTAATTAAAAAGTAATTAGTATTTTTACTAGGAACTTTTTCTAAGTAGTTATATAGAATGCTTTGTTTTATGCTTTCAGAAGATTTATTTAAAGAATGATTAAGGTTTCTTTCAGTTGATATTGGTATGCAAATGTCTTTACATACTAAGTACTGTAGGTTTATTTTTGAGATTAATTTTTCTTTGTTTGCATTTAACTTAAGTTTAATTGGAAAAATAATTTCTTTTTCATAACCAATTGTTTCAATATCATAATCCATAAACTGCTTTGGGAAAGGAAACAGAATTTCATTTTCTAAAATATCAGGATGATCATTAAAATCTATTGATAAGGGAGCACCTGCTTCTCCTGGATTTTTCCAATATGTTTTCCAACCCTCTTCTAGTGTTATTTTTACACCAAAATAATAATAATCTTTGTCAAATAACAAACTGTTTTTTGGAACAATTTCTAAAGAAGAATATCGATCAAAACTTTCTTCAGCCATTACCTCTAAGAATGTAGTGAACAAAAAAAGTATTAAAAAAAAAACAAACATATTTATCTTCTATTTGAATATAAGAAAATTATCTGTAATAATTTAACTATGAAAGGTTCATATTTAAAGGGAAATATAATTTGTGCGTTACCACAATTAAATGATATTTTCTTTTCAAAAAGTATAATTTATATTACACATCATAATAAAGATGGTGCAGTTGGTATTGTTTTGAATTATAAAATATTAAATATTAAGGGTGCAGAGCTTTTTAAAAAATTACAAATCACGAATACTAATCAAAACTTAGAAAAGGACTTTTCCTTTCATATTGGAGGACCATTAAGTCAGACCAACGGATTTATACTTCACTCTAGCGACTATAAAAGCAAAAACACCATTAAAATTTCTAAAAATGTCAAGATGACTTGTTCTACTGAAATAATTAATGACATTGCGAGAAACAAGGGTCCAAAAAAATTTTTTATTTCTTTAGGTTATTCAGGATGGGGGCCAGGACAACTTGAAGATGAAATAAAGAAAAATAGTTGGATAAACATTAAAGAGGAACTTGATTTTCTTTTCGATATGGAGTCAGAAAAAAAATGGACAAATGCCATAAAAAGAACTGGAATAGACTTCACAAAATTTTCATCTTACTCCGGAAATGCCTAAACTTTTGAAGTTCTTTCATCTATGACCCTTTTTATTTGATCTAATTCATTATTAGTTGTTAAGTAATGTTCTTTTTTCTTAAGTATAGCTTTCATTTTTTGTGGATATGTCAGCCGAATCTTAAGTGAATTACTAACTGTACTTAAAAACTTGGAGAAATGAGCAGTCGAAAGATACACTCTTTTTTCGCTATTTTTTAGTAACTTTTTACCTATTGAATAACCTACGGCTGTATGTGGATCTGTGATGATATTAAAGTCTTCATAGATTTTTTTTATAGATTTTTTTGTTTTATTATCAGAAACAGATCCTCCCTCAAATTCTTTTAAAATTCTAGTCAACAATTGTTTTGGTACAGAATATTTGCCTTTCTTATCCATCTTATTTATTAAATCAGCAACCTTTTTGCTATCTTTTAAAAAATGATGTAGTAATCTTTCAAAATTACTTGATACTTGTATATCCATACTTGGACTTAAAGATTCGCGTGCAACCTTTTTTTCCATAGTGCCATTGCTAAAGAACCTTGTGAGAATGTCATTTTTATTCGAACATACTATTAACTTTTTAATAGGTAAACCCATCCTTTTACTTATAAAAGCAGCGTAAACATTTCCAAAGTTTCCTGTAGGTACCACATAATTAATTGGAGCCATATTTTTTTCTACCTTAAAATAAGACCAAAAATAATAAATTATTTGACCGAGAATCCTTACCCAATTAATGGAGTTTATAGCAGCGAAATTATATTCCATACTCTTAGAATTTTTATTAAACAGATCTTTAACTAATTTCTGGCAGTCATCAAAGTTTCCTTTTACTGAAATGTTAGTTACATTGGGCGCACTAAATGTTGTCATTTGTTTACGTTGTACTTCACTTACTTTACTTTTTGGAAAAAGAATAAACATATTTATCTTTTTTGATTTTGAGCATCCATATATTGCTGCCGAACCTGTATCCCCAGAAGTTGCACCAATGATAGTTAGGTTAAGTTTTTTTTTTTTTAAAATAAAGTCATATAAATTTCCAAGCAATTGCAAAGCGTAATCTTTAAAAGCAAATGTTGGACCATGAAATAAATTTAATATAAATTCATTGTTATTTAATCTATCAATATTAATAATCTCATCACCAAATTTTTTGCTATAAGTTTTTTTTAAAATTAATTTATACTCTTGTCTTGATATATCTTTAGATACCACAAAATCTTTTGTTACTTCATAGGCTAAATCTATATAAGATAGATTTTTTAGTTCTTGTAATTTTTTTTTTGAAATTTTGGGTATATGATTTGGAACATATAATCCTCCATCTTTTGCAAGCCCGTTTAACATTACTTGGACAAAGTTGATATTATTGTCGTTTCCACGTGTTGATGAATAAAGCATTACTTTTTCTTAATACTTGCAAAGAAATAGACTCCAATAAGCCCCAAAGCTATCATTAACCAAGTAAGAGCATATTGCAGATGATTATTTCGTAGGTATATCCTAGTTTGGTTTCCTAAGGGAAAACCATTTGGACCATTATTAAATGCTTCAAGATAAAAATTTTTTTCAAGACTGAATTTTAGTTGTTTTTCCATTAATGTTGGTTCAACAAAAAACCAAAAATTTTTTAGTGGATCATTTTCTGGTTGAAAATACCCTTTTCTTCCTGGAACTCTTATAACGGCGATAAATTCCTTTTCCCTATCATCAATATTATCAATTCTCTTATCTCTGTCTTTCTTTAACAATGGAACCCAACCAGTATCAAAAATTATAAATTTATTCTCTAGTGTTTGAAATGGAACTAAAATATGAAAACCATTATTTCCTTTTTTACTTAGGGCTGGCATATAAAACTCAAACTCATTTAAAAATTTTCCTTTAACTGATATTTTTTGGAATTCTGATTTTGAAGGTTCATTTATACCCCTTAATGGCTTAACTTCACCCTCAAACATAGAAACTCTTATATCAATAAGTTTGCTTTTCCATTTCAATCTTTTAAATTGCCAAGTTGATAAACCAAGCAAAATTGATAGAGCAACTACAAAGGCTAGAAAGGGAACTGCTTTAGTTTGGAAAATATATTCTTTATTATTAAATTTAAAAATCATCTACGGTACGGCTAAAAAGAAGCCCACCAGTAAACAAATGTGAATAAGAACAACCACACAACATCAACAAAATGCCAATACCACGCAGCAAATTCAAATCCTAGGTGTTTTTCAGGTTTAAAATGTCCTTTAGCACCTCTAATAAAACAGACAATTAAAAAAATAGTTCCAATAATTACATGAGCACCGTGAAACCCTGTGGCCATATAGAATGTAGAAGGATAGATACCCTCATCAATGCTAAAAGTTGCGTGAACATATTCGTAGCCTTGAAAACCAGTGAAGATTAGTCCCAATAAAATTGTTAAAAATAAAAATATTAAAAAGTTTTTTCTATCATTTTCTCTTAATGCATGATGTGCCCAGGTTACAGTTCCACCAGATGCTAGTAAAATGAAAGTATTTAATAGAGGTATGCCAAAAGGAGGTATTAATTCAATGTCCTCTGGTGGAAAAACACCCCCAAGCGCTTCTTGACGACCGATTAATTCTTGACTATTCTCTCCAGGATAAAAAGCCACATCAAAAAATGCCCAGAACCATGCAGAAAAAAACATTACCTCGGAAGCTATGAACAATATCATTCCATATCTCAAGCCTATTTGAACAACTTTATTATGAAACTTTCCACCCTCTGACTCAGAAACAACATCTCTCCACCAAAAAATACTTGAAGCAATTAAGGCAACTGACCCTATTATGAAAAACAATGATTTATCCTGATGCATAAAAGTAATAAAACCGTAAGCCAAAATGAGAAGTGAAGCCGCTGTTACCAAAGGCCAAGGGCTAGGATCAACTAAATGGTATGGATGTTTTTGATTATCACTCATTTTCTTACTTATCTCTTATAAACATTGTATAGGACAGAGTTATCTCACTCAAATTATTAATAAATTTATCATCTTTTATCGAGGGGTCAATAAAAAAAGAGACTGGCATTTCTACAGTTTCATTAGGAGAAAGTTTCTGTTCCTCAAAACAAAAACATTCAATTTTATTAAAATATTTTCCTGCATTTAGAGGTGTTACATTAAAAACTGACATAGTTGTTAAAGACTGGTCTGTATTATTCTTAGCATTGTAGAAAGCCAAATTGTTTTCTCCTATTTTAACTTTAATTATTTTTTTTTGTGGCTTAAATACAATAGGTGAATTTTTTTCTATTGATGAATCGAATCTTACTTTTATATTCCCAAACTCTCCAGTTACAGTGTTTAGTTTTTTTATCATTGGGGTTCCTCCGAAGCCTGTTACCTGACAAAAGAGTTTATAGAGAGGAACAGAGGCATAACTCATTGTTAACATGAATAATGCAAAAAAAACCAATGATGTGGCGTGGAATTTAATTTTATTTTTTTGCATTCTAAAACTTAAGTAAGGTTACGCAATAAAAAATAGCTGCCAATGCAAAAAGGAAAAGTCCTAAAGCGATATTTTTTTTCTTTTTCTTATCCATAGAACTATACATATTTATCAATTACCAAAATTAAAAAAATTAAATACAGATATAATATTGAGAATTTAAACAATTTTGGAGCATAAATGGTTTTATTTTTATCACTAGATTTGAGGATTTTATAGGCTAAATAAACAAAATAAACGCCTAGTGTTAAAGAGAAGAGAAGATAAATTATTCCAGAAAACCCAAAATAATATGGTGATAATGATACAAGAAAAAGCAGGAGTGAATAAGCTAGGATCTGTTGCTTTGTTTTCCTTTGGCCTTTAATAACCGGTAGCATAGGAATTTTAGCTCGTGAATATTCTGTATCTTTATATAAGGCTAGTGCCCAAAAGTGAGGTGGAGTCCAAATAAAAATTAAAACAAACAAAATGATAGGAAAAGTGCTGACATCTCCTGTTGCGCATGCCCAACCTATAACAGGAGGAAAAGCACCGGCAGCACCACCAATAACAATGTTTTGTGGTGTTCGTCTTTTAAGCCAAATAGTGTAAATAAAAATGTAAAAACTAATCGATAATGCTAATAAAAAAGCAGCAAAATAATTAACAGATAATCCCAAAATAATGACAGAAACAAGCGACAAAATAATTCCAAAGCCAAGGGCATCTCCGGCCATAATTTTTTTTGAAGGAATTGGTCTATTTTTAGTTCTCTCCATCATTTTATCTATATCTCTATCAAACCACATATTGATTGCACCAGAGGCACCCGCACCTAACGAAATGCAAAAGATTGAAAGGATACACAAGAACGGGTGAAGAGTTGTAGGTGACAAAGTTAGACCACTAATAGAAGTAAATATTGCCAACGTCATGACTCTTGGTTTTAGAAGAGAAATAAAATCCTCTAATGAACTTTGAGTGTCTGACTCGTTAAATTCGTTTATGGCAGATTTCGAACTCAAATGAGCACCTAAAGATTAATTATTTAACCTTGGGAATGTCATCATAGGAGTGAAATGGTGGAGGCGAACTTAATTTCCATTCAAAGGTGGTTGCTCCTTCACCCCAAGGGTTTTTAGATGCTTTCCTTGCTCTAAGGAAAGCTTCAATGATAACAAATACAAAGAAGAAAGCGGCAAAAACTGAAATGTACGCTCCAATACTAGACACGTAATTCCATCCTGCAAAAGCATCTGGATAATCAGGTATTCTTCTTGGCATTCCTGCGAGACCAGAAAAATGCATTGGGAAAAAAGTAATGTTGACGCCGATGAAAGTTAACCAGAAATGTATCTTTCCTAAAAGCTCGCTGTACTCAATACCGGACATTTTACTAAACCAGTAATAAAAGCCAGAATAAATAGAGAATAGTGCTCCCATTGACATAACATAGTGAAAATGCGCTACAACATAATAAGTATCATGAAGAGCGACATCAATTCCAGTATTGGCCAGAACTACACCTGTTACACCGCCAAGAGTAAATAAAAATATCATAGCTATAGCAAAGAGCATTGGAGTCTTAAATTCTATTGAGCCTCCCCACATGGTGGCAATCCAGCTGAAAATTTTAATTCCTGTAGGAACTGCAATAACCATCGTGGCTGCTAAAAAGTAAGCTCTTGTATCTACATCAAGTCCAGTCGTATACATATGATGCGCCCAAACTACAAAACCAACAACACCAATGGCTGCCATGGCATAGGCCATTCCCAAGTATCCAAAAATTGGTTTTTTTGAGAAGGTTGAAACAACGTGACTGACAATCCCAAATCCTGGTAAAATTAAAATATAAACTTCTGGGTGACCAAAAAACCAAAATAAATGTTGAAATAAAACTGGGTCTCCCCCAGCTTCAGGGTTAAAGAAAGCTGTTCCAAAATTTCTATCTGTTAACATCATTGTGATAGCCCCAGCTAAAACAGGTAACGAGAGTAGAAGTAAGAAAGCTGTAATAAGGATTGACCATACAAAAAGAGGCATTTTGTGCATTGTCATACCTGGTGCTCTCATATTAAAAATTGTTGTAATAAAGTTTATTGCCCCTAAAATCGATGAGGCTCCAGCAAGGTGCATTGAAAGTATTACCATGTCCACTGCAGGTCCTCCATGACCTGAGGTCGAAAGTGGGGCGTAAAGTGTCCATCCTGGCCCAGCCCCTCCTTCAACAAATCCAGAACCAACAAGTAAAATTAATGAGGGAACTAGTAACCAAAAGCTCAGATTATTCATTCTAGGAAAAGCCATATCAGGTGCCCCTATTAGTAATGGAACGAAGTAATTACCGAAACCGCCTACCATGGCTGGCATAATCATGAAGAAAATCATTAACAAGCCGTGTGAGGTAATCCACACATTATATCTTTGATAATCGTCACCTAAAATCTGCATCCCAGGCTCTGCTAGTTCCATTCTAATTAAAAGGGAAAAAATACCCCCTATTAATCCGGCTACAATTGCAAACACAAGATATAAAACACCAATGTCTTTGTGATTAGTTGAATAAAAGTATCGTGTGAAAAATGATGGTGCGTGACTTGACATAATTCCTTCCTATTTAAAAACTATCATATCGTTATTATCGCTGGCGAATTCAACCTTTGCTTCTTCCACCCAGCTAGCAAAATCCTCTTGAGAAACAGCCTTAATAGAGATCGGCATGAAGCCGTGACCTGGTCCACATAACTCTGAACATTGACCGTAATATATGCCTGGTTCATTAACATTAAAATATGTCTCGTTTAATCTTCCAGGAATGGCGTCCATTTTAACGCCTAGGGAAGGGACAGCCCATGAATGAATCACACCAGCTGGATCTGATGTAATTTGCATTTTAATATTCTTGTTAACTGGTACTACTAAAAAATTATCAGTAGACAATAGACGAGGTTGACCTTCTTCAAGTTCATCATCTTGTAACATCAGTGCATCAAAAGTTATGTTGTCATGATCAGGATATTCATACCCCCAATACCAAGTGTAGCCGGTAGCTTTTATCGTCATATCAATCTTAGAAAAGTCATTCTGATTATACAAAAGCTTAAATGACGGAATTGCAATTACGACTAAAAGGAGAACGGGAATTACTGTCCAAGCAACTTCAAGTAAAGAGTTGTGAGTGGTTGTGGTCGGTTTTTTGTTATTTTTAGCGCTAAATTTAATGCAAACATAAGCAAGGAGAAAGAATACGAATACTGTGATGAAAGTTATTATCCAGAAAACAAAATCATGAAGGTCTATTAATTTTTGCATTAAAGGGGATGCTGCCTCTTGAAAACTAATTTGCCACTCAGACGGTTGACCTTTGGCAAAAGTATCAGTACCAGCGAGGGTTAGAAAAAGAGAAGAAAAATAAAATAAAATATTGTGCATAATTCCTATATATATATATTTTAAACAATATAGTTATGAATTAATAAAAAACAATCACAAATAAAATTAATAATTTAATTTTTTTACTGATAGAATGATAAACAAATATGTATAAATTTACAACACAAATGATCATTGATTATTTTTTAAAATGTGAATTGAATTAATGAGTGTAATTAAAAAAAAAAAACTGGGATGATAAAATAGTCTTATCTAAAGTTGATGGACTGTTATCAAAATTTGATGATGGAGAACTTTTTGTTGAAGAAGTTTTTTCGGAGAATATTTTATTTGATGACAATAAAGTTAAAAATGCTAGTTATGACCAAGATAGAGGATTTGGACTCAGAACCGTCAAAGGTGACTCAATTAATTTTTATCACAGTTCAGAATTGAATGAAGATAATTTTAATCAAGGTTTGAGATCCATAAATACAAATATTAGGTTTGGGTGCAATAATAAGAATAATTTAAAAACTAACATTAATTTGTATGAAAGCAATAACCCTATCTCAATGTTTAAACTTGATAAAAAAATAAACTTATTAAAAAAAATTAACAATTATGCCAGAAAATTTTCAACAGCCGTTAAACAAGTTTCAATATCACTTAATGGTAGTTATCAAAATATTGAGATTTCCAAAAAGAATGGTGACTTTTTCTATGATTCCCGACCTTTGGTTAGATTAAATGTAAATATTTCTGTAGAAAAAAATGGAAAAATTGAAACAGGTTCCTTCGGGATGGGAGGAAGATATATGTATGATAATCTTTTTCTCTCAAAAAGTTGGAAATGCGCAGTTGATAATGCTTATAATCAGGCAAAACTAAAATTATCCGCCAAACCCACGCCCGCAGGAGAACAAACAGTTGTTTTGGGTCCAGGCTGGCCTGGAATACTTCTTCATGAAGCTATTGGTCATGGCCTTGAAGGAGATTTCAACAGAAAAAGAACTTCTGCTTTTTATGATCTTGTGGGAAAGTCAGTTGCATCCGACCAAATTACAATTGTTGATGACGGTACTATTCCTAATAGAAGAGGGTCATTAACAATCGACGATGAAGGAACTAAGTCTCAGAAAACAGTTTTAATTGAAAGAGGAAAACTAAAAGGTTTCATGCACGATAGGTTAAATGCCAGACTTATGAGACAAAAACCAACAGGTAATGGAAGAAGACAGAGTTATTCTCACATACCTATGCCAAGAATGACTAACACATATATGCTTCCTGGAAAATATGAGCATGACGAACTTATAAAATCTACAAAAAAAGGAATCTATGCTACTCAATTTAGTGGTGGCCAAGTGGATATTACATCTGGGAAATTTGTTTTTAGTGCTTCCGAAGCATTTGAAATTATTAATGGAAAAATTGGAAAACCCCTAAAAGGAGCAACATTGATTGGTAATGGTCCCGAGATTCTTAAACAAGTGACAATGGTTGGAAATAACCTTGAATTGGACAATGGAATAGGAACATGTGGTAAAGAAGGACAAATGGTTCCAGTCGGCGTAGGGCAACCTAGCCTTAAAATCAAAAAACTAACTGTTGGGGGAACTATTTAGATTTATTTTTTATGAATCTCATCAAAAACCTTCTCTTCGTATTTAATAAAATTTTTAATCATTAAAGTCCATATATCCTCAATAAACTCAACCGCTAACCCTCTACTCAAAGCCTCTTTTCTTAATTTATTTAAAATAAACTCAATTCTTTTTTGATCAACTATTTGATCCCTTTTTTTCAACTTCACTACTTCGGTTACCAAATCTTTTCTTTTTTGTATTAAGTCTAAGATCTTGAGATCAATTACATCGATATCCTTCCTTAATTCTTCTAACGATTCAAACTTTTTCATCTTCCAACACTTTAAAGTAATTTGTCTTATACAGCATATCAATGTCATTCTTCCATTCACTAAAAAATAATTTTTTCCACATTTCAGCAGGCGACTTACCTGATTCTAGGATTTTTTTTAATGGTTCTAAAAAAATTGATTCATTGCCTCTATCTGTTTTAATATTTCTTCTTACAAGACCCTCACCTGATTGATTTAAAATTGTTTTTGTAAAGTCTGAAAGCTTTTCACCATCAGGAGTAAACGTGTTTAACCCGTCCCTCCTTACATTTTCATAAAAATTAACTATACTTGAATAATCCCAATGGCTAATTTTAGCCCAAATTTCATTAAGGTTTTTTTTATCATACAATATTCCAGTCCAAAATGCCGGGAGGGCACATACTCTTGACCAAGGTCCTCCATCGGCTCCTCTTAATTCAATAAAAGTTTTAAGCCTTACTTCTGGAAAAACAGTTGTTAAATGAATTTTCCAATCTTCTATATTAGGCTCAATTTTTTTTAATACTTTTTTTTCTAAAAAATTTCTAAAAGTATATTTTGTCATATTTATATATTGATTATCTCGAATGATAAAGTACATCGGAATATCAAGAAGGTAATCAACATATCGTTCAAAGGAAAAAGAATTATCATATATAAAAGGTAATATTCCGCATCTTTTTTTGTCAGTTTTAGTCCATATAAAAGATCTAAAACTTTTATAATTTGTTATTTTTCCATCCACAAAAGGCGAGTTTGCATAAAGTGCAATTATGATTGGTTGCAGGGATTGGGAAACTCTCATTTTTCTTACCATGTCAGACTCAGAGAAAAAATCGTAATTTGCCTGAATTGTTGCAGTTCTAAACATCATATCAAGTCCTTTGGAACCGACTTGTGGCATATATTCACTCATTATTTTATATCTTTTTTTTGGCACTAATTTTATTTTGTTAAGCTTCCATTTAGGTAGAAGTCCCATACCCAGAAAATCGATCTCCAAAGATTTGCAAATATCATCTAATTCACTTTGATGTTGATTTACTTCCTTACAAGTTTCAAAAAGATTCTTCATAGGGGCCCCAGAAAGTTCAATCTGTCCTCCTGGTTCAAGAGTTATAGAAGCATTATTTTTTTTTAAGGCTATAAGATTTGAATCCTCAAAAACTTTTTTCCAATTATACTTATTACTTAAATTTAAAAAAATCTGCTGAATATCCTGAAAATTTATTGGTTCTAATGACTTTTTTCTAAATCCAAACTTTTCATGTTCAGTTCCTATTGTCCATTTAATCTTTTCCTTACATCCCTCGGAAAATGTCTCAACTAGTAAATTTTTATTAAGTGAAGAATTCATAGTAAGTTCCTAATGCTAGACAAAGAAACAATGCAAGCAGTATCTACTTTTAAAACATTATTACCTAATGATACATTAAAAAAATTTAAATTTTTAAGCCCTCTCCTGTCGTCTGCACTCCAACCCCCGACAGGACCAATAAAAATGGCAATTTTTTTTTTCTCTTGAATTGGTATTGTTAAAATATTTTTTCCTCTTCTTTCTTCATCGCAAAAAATTATTACCCTTTCTGGATCCCAGTTTTCCAACAATTTACAAAGGTTTTTTTTTCTTTCTATTTTCGGAACATACAGAGACTCACTTTGTTCTACAGCTTCGATACAAACTTTTTGTAATCTTTGATAGTTAGGCGTATATTTTTCTGAGTAAGATGTTTCAATCGGAATAATTTTTTTTAAACCAATCTCAGTGACTTTTTCAATTAGGTAGTTGATATTCTTTGATTTAATAAGTGCAAAACATAACCAAATATCTGGAGTAGCTTCAGATCTTTTAATTAAATTCTCTGGTATAACCCTTTTTTTTTCCTCTAGTTGCAATCTTCCAGACCACTCCTCATTTTCATTAAAAATTAAAATTTTATCATTTTCTTTTTTTCTCATCACATTTTTTAAATAATGAAATTTATCATTATCAAGAATAAGAGGTTTATTTTGTATAATATTTTCTTTGAAAAACAATCTTATCTTTGGCATTTTAATACTTTCATCAATAATTAATATTATCAATGACGAAAATTACTATGAGAATTTATTAAATTGAATCTTAATGTTTAGAAAATTGAAAAAAAAAATCAATATTTTATTAGTCTTAGGAAGATATAATTATCCAACTGGAGCTTTTCTATTGATGTGGCCATGCTTTTGGGGGGTATTATACAATCCAAATTTTGAAAGTGATTATTTATTGACACTATTTCTTTTATTTATTGGTTCTTTCGTTATGAGAGGAGCAGGTTGTTGTATCAATGACTTTTTTGACAAAGATTTAGATAAAAAAGTCAAAAGAACAAAAAACAGGCCTTTAGCTAAAAATTTATTAAGTCATATTGATGTTTTATGTTTTATTGTTTTTCAATTAATTCTGGGTTTTATTATTTTAGTAAATTTCAATGCTAAAGTAATCTTCTTCAGTTTGCTAATTTTTCCAATGGTTGTAATGTATCCTCTTTTTAAAAGAGTAACCAATTTTCCTCAAGTTATTCTAGGTTTAGTTTTTAATTGGGGAGTATTAATAGGTTTTTTAACTCAAAATAATCAACTTGACCTTGGTGTAATATATTTGTATTTGTCAGGGATTTTTTTAACAATTGCTTATGATACAATCTACGCCTTTCAAGATATTTCAGATGATAAACTCGCAGGAGTTAAATCTCTAGCTATATATCTTGAAAAAAAACCTAGAATTATAATATTTTTTATTTTTGTTATTAGTTTTATTTTTCTCAATCTAAGTATTATTGAAAGAAAACATAGCAACTTCTTTGAAACTATCGCATTAACTTTGACAGTTTTTTTTTGCTATATAATACAATACTTGAATTTCAAAAATAAAAAATCTTATAAATCAATATTTGATTTCAGCGTCTATGTAGGAGCTGTAATAACTATTGTAATTTTTCTTCAGAATTATTTGTGAGGAAGTATTATAAACCTTGTATTACAACTATCAACATTGATCCATGATAATCTGTTCCATTCAACTTTTGCATCTTCATATGAGTTAAATGGACCATACCTCTGAAGTTTTTGACCTGCCTCAAGCTGATCAAAATCAGTATTTTTATATGTCCCCCCTATTACCCAATAACTCATATTTAAAAATACTTTTCGTTTAAGTTGAAATTATAACAAATTCAAATATAAATTATTAACCTATGGATAAAAATTTTCTAGAAGATATTTTAAAAAAATTAAAAAAAAAAGGCGCTGAAGAGGCTGATGTAGTTTTTTTTTCCTCTAAAAATAAAAGCTCATCTTGTCGTTTAGGAGAAATAGAAAAAACAGAAGAATCAGTAACTAATGAAATAGGTATTAGAGCTATAATTAAAAAAAGACAGTCTATAATATCTTCAACAAATATTGAGACTAGTAATATAAATAGTCTGATTGAAAAAGTTATTGAAATGGTAAAAGTTGTACCAAAAGATGAATACTGTGGTTTAGCAAACAACAACCAAGTTTCAATTCCAAGCAAAAAAGACTTAGAAAGCCTTGAACTTTTTGACGAATATGAGCCTGATAAAAAAGAAATTAATGATAAAGTATTACTTTTAGAACAAAGTGCATTAAATAATAAAAAAATAATTAATTCTGAGGGTGCAGAATTATCATACACCAAAAGTAAATATATTTTAATGGCTTCTAACGGATTAGAATCAGAAATCACTAAAACTCACAGTGATTACATCCTAGCTGTACTTGCAGGCAATAAAAGTAATATGGAAAGAGCCTATGACTATAAATCTAAGGTTTTTTTTAATGATCTGGGTGACTTTAATAAAATTGGAAAAAAAGTTGCATCGGATGCTTTAAAAAAAATTGGCTCAAAAAAAATAAAAACATGTAAATGTGATGTTATTTATGATTCAAAAATTGCTTCTAGTATACTAAATAACCTATTTAATGCGTGTAATGCCTCTTCAATAATAAAAGGCACAACTTTTCTTAAAAAAAAAAAAAATAAAAAAATTTTTAATGATACTATAAACATTATTGATAACCCTTTGATGAAAAGAAAATTAAGATCTAGAGTAATTGATGGAGAGGGTATAAAAACTGAAGAAAAAAAATTGATTGAAAATGGTGTATTAAGATTCTTCTTCAATTGCCTTAGTACAGCCAGACAGATTAAAGATGACCCTTCTGGTCACGGAACCAGACCTATAGCTTCGATTCCTTCAGCATCACACACAAATCTATATCTAGAAAATGGAAAACATAAAAAAAAAGATATGATAATGTCATTGAAAAAAGGGTTACTTATCACCGAACTGATAGGAAGTTCTGTTAATTTATCTAATGGTGATTATAGTCGAGGAGCATCAGGCTTTTGGATAGAAAATGGACAAATAACTTATCCTGTATCGGAAATAACGATTGCTGGTAACCTGAAAGATATTTTTCAATCGCTTATTCCTGCAAATGATCTTGAATTTAACTTTGGTATTAACTCACCCTCGTTACTTATTCGAAACCTTACAGTTGGTGGAATTTAATTGAACAATTTAGTGGTTTCCGATGAATTAAAAAAAAATTGCAAATTTGCAATAACTGAAGCTGGAAAAATAGCATTAAATTTCCAAAAAAAAATTAAAGTTAAATATAAGTCTAAAAATCAACCAGTTACAAACGCAGACATTGAAATTAATAATTTTTTATTAGATTTTTTAAAAAAAAAGACTCCTAAATTTGGATGGTTGTCAGAGGAGTCAATAGATGACAAGTCGAGATTTGATTCTGATTTTTTTTGGTGTCTGGATCCTATAGATGGGACTAGATCATATATCTTAGGCAAACCTGAATACACGATATCACTTGCATTAATAAAAAATTTCAAACCAATTTATGGAATTGTTTATAACCCGAGTACTAATGAATATTTTCACGCAGAAGAAAATAAAGGAGCTTTTTGTAATAAAACGCAAATTAAAGTTAATTCCAAAAGAAAATTTGAATTTTGCTCATTAGCTGTAAGTAACTCAGAAATAAATATTTTAAAATCTTATAATTTTTTTAATAATAAAAATGTAAAAAAAATTGGATCAATAGCATATAAAATTGCTTTAGTAGCTAAAGGTAAAATTGACATTGCTATCAGCTTTACAAAAAAAAATGATTGGGATTTAGCTGCAGCTGATTTAATTATTAGAGAGGCACACGGAACAATACTGGAAACCAACGGGAAAAAAATCATTTATAATACTCAAGATCTTCATATTAATTCAATAATGGCTGCAAATGATGGTATAATTTCAGATCTAAAAAGAAAGTTTAATTATTCATAATGAATGAAAACTTTTCCACAAAAAAAATTCTAAAAAGACTCCTCAATACCTATGTAAAAAAACATTCCAAAAAAATTCTTATATCGATTGTTTGTATGGTTTTAGTGGCTGCAGCAACAGCTACTAATGCTTGGTTAATGCAGCCGGTCCTTGACGATATATTCATTAAAAAGAATAAAGATTTAATAATTATTATCCCAACAGCAATTCTAACAATAGCTTTTATAAAAGGAGTCGCGTCATATTTCCAGTCTGTACTTATGAGTTTTGTTGGATATCAAATAGTTGCTGACCTTCAACGACACATGCTAATAACATTACTAAAATGTGACTTGTCATATTTTAATAAAACCAACTCAGGAACTCTTGTATCAAGATTTTTAGCAGATGTTGGAGCTCTTTCAAGGGGTGTTCATAATGTAATAATTAATATTGTTAAAGATTCCCTTACATTTATTTTTCTTCTAGGTGTAATGTTTCATCATGACCCAAAATTAGCAACTATTACGTTATTAATATTTCCAATTGCTATCTACCCTATTTCAAGGATAGGAAAAAGATTACGCAAAATATCTAGAAATACTCAAGTGGGTTTTGGGTTATTAACAAAAAAACTTACAGAATCATTTCAAGGTATCAAAACAATTAAGTCTTTTAATGCTGAAAAAATTGAAACTTGTAAAATTGATAAAGAAATTGAGAATTTATTTTATCTGACTTTAAAGTCTACAAAAGTAAATTCCATTTCAAGACCACTAATGGAAACCTTGGGAGGATTAGCTGTTGCATTAATTGTTTTTGTTGGAGGAACTCAAGTAATTAGCGGAGAAACAACTCCTGGAACATTTTTTTCATTTCTAACGGCATTACTTATGGCTTATCAACCATTAAAGTCTTTAGCTACCCTGAACGCTACATTGCAAATATCAATGGCATCAGCCGAAAGAATTTTTGAAATAATAGATCAGAAACCAATAGTACTTGAAAAAAATCCTAACCAAGATTTTATGCTTAAAGCTGGTTTCCCTTATAATCTTAAAATTGAAAAAGTAGATTTTAAATATGAGGGTTCTCCAAATTTGATTTTAAAAAATATAAATCTTGAAATTGCTAAGGGTCAAAAAGTTGCACTTGTTGGGCACTCTGGAGCAGGTAAAACAAGTTTATTAAATTTAATTCCAAGATTCTTTGATGTTGATAAAGGACAAATTTTTCTTGGTGAAGTTAATATACGAAACTTAAGTTTTAAATTTTTAAGGGATCATTTCTCTGTAGTAAGTCAGGATGTAATACTATTTGATGAAACAATAAAAACAAATGTTGCCTATGGCAAACAAAATGCAAATTTACAGGAGATTAAAAATGCCTGTCAAAAAGCTAACTGTGATGAATTCATTAATGGTTTACCTAATCAATTAAATGAATATGTTGGTGAAAAGGGTGTTAAGTTATCTGGTGGTCAAAAACAAAGAGTTGCAATTGCAAGAGCTTTTTTGAAAAATTCACCTTTTCTTTTGTTAGATGAGGCTACATCTTCTCTAGACTCTAAATCAGAAAGAAAAATTCAAGTTTCATTAGCTAAACTTATGAAAAATAAAACTTCACTAGTTATAGCTCATAGGCTTTCAACTATTTTAGATGCTGATAAAATTGTATTACTTCATAAAGGTAAAGTTGAAGCAGTTGGAAAGCATAATTTTCTTTTAAAAAATTCAAAAATATATAAAAATTTGTATGAACTTCAATTTAAGGAAAAAAATGATTAAAAAATTCTTACAAAATGAATTAATTCAAAATATTGTTGGTTTTTTAATATCTTTATACATAAAAATTTGCTTTCATACATCCTTGTGGTATGTAAGGAATAATAAAAGTATCGAAAGCCACATAAAAAAAAAATCCAAGATAATTGTAATTTTTTGGCATAATAGATTGTTAATGGCTCCTTTTTGCTGGGAGTATAAAAATAATTTCAAAATGCTAATTTCAAGTCATCGAGATGGAAGAATCGGTTCAATTGCAGTTTCTCATCTTGGAATAGATACCATTGAAGGATCATCTAA
>MDTB01236379.1_pt1 | contig 28340 bp, 36 predicted proteins | sample 811161 | NCBI WGS metagenome assembly MDTB01 (sample SAMN05326650, study PRJNA326480) | marine metagenome | isolation source: seawater | place: Mediterranean Sea | collected 2009
AAAACTTATGTACAATGTGTTCAAACCAGAGGTGGCCCAATTCACAGCAAGATTCTGCAAGAACAAACTTTTACCTGCACCTGATCCGCCTGCAAAAATATTAAGTTCTCCTCGGTTAAATCCACCGAACAGTTTCTTGTCTAAATTGGCCCACCCTGTACTGATCTGACCGTTGGAGTTTTTTAAGTTCTCCAATCTACCTTTTGGATCTTCAAAGTAGTCTGTACCCATGTCACGAGTCAATCCAATGTTGACTGCGTCTTTGACCTTGTCTTCAACAGGAGCATAATCGCCTTTCTCAAGCAAGTCTGCTGATTCAAGTATTGCACGTTCTAGTGCCTTGTGTCGGGAAAATGTTTCAAACTCATCTAGTAACCAATTGAAGTGACTTGGATCTAGATCTTTTGCTGTTTTTAGTTTAATGTCGTGTTTAGCATTGACCTGTTCAACTTCCGGCAATACTTTGTATTCTTCTACGTAGTCTTTTATAAATGTTGCAACTGGTTGTAATTTTCTATCAAAAGATTTAGGATCAAATATATTTTGTGCTCTAGCATATGATTCGGCATCTGCCAACATCATTTCTAAATAAAGTTTTTGTACATCAAAAGTATAATCAGCCATTTAATTTCCTATTTAAATCTATTTTAAGTTTGCTGGACTCTGTGCTTTTTAAAATAGATTGTATTGTAAAAAGTCTTCCATATTTTAACACAGCATCAGCCACGTCTACAACCTCATCGTGCCACTGTGGAAAAGCCACGCTCCATCCAAATTCCATTGCTTGATCAATAAGTTTTTGTCCGGATTTGTCTCTATCTGGTACTACAATTACCTGTCTTGTTAAACCATCAATCAACTCTCTTTGTACATCATTTATCTCTGATCCTAGTATGCTAATACCAGAAATGGAAATAGCATCAAAAGGTCCTTCTGTAACTATAACAAATTTTCTTGACCAGTCCTGTGCGTCCATATTGAAAACATATCCAGGTTGTACTTCTGTATAATATTTTATTTTTTCATTTGGTTCAAGCATTCTTCCTGTATAACCAACTATGTCCCCACGCCAATAAAAGGGTACAATTACTCTATTGTTAAAGTCAAAATGTTTGCTTGGTGAATATGTAAAGTGATACCAATCCGGGGATATGCCTCTACCATTTAAATAATTTAAAACACTATCAACCTTGGTTGCTTCTTGAGTCGTAAGTTTTTTGTCTACATATTTTTCAAGCCAAACTTCTAGTCTTTTAGAATCCTGTGGCAAACTTTTTTTGTCAAAGGATACAAATTTTTTCTTTGTATAAGTTTTATCTCCTTCTTCATGACGCATTGCCTCAATGGCTAATTTTTTTATTGTGTCATCTGCTACACCAAGCCAACCCATTAGCTGACGCATTTTTGCATTTAATTTTCTTCCAATTACGTATGAAGCTTTATAACCACAGTTGAAACAGTGATAAGATAGTGTGCCATCTGGTGATGACAATACACCTCCACGTTTTCTTTTGTCTTGTGATTCTCCGTTATACACACAACAAGGTGCGTTAAAAGATGTCCAACCAGACGGAGTTTTTTTCCGAGTAGCAGGCAACGAAGTCAAGATAGTCGACTGGATCAGGTTCATGTTATTATTTTACTTGATTTTTATTGTTTTGTCAAAGACCTAATGTCTATACAGTATTTTGTCAATAATACCATTATTGTCAGTGTCGTTATCATAGCTGAAACGTACAAACTGGTAAACTCCGGTAAAGTTGAATACACTAACGTCAGATGAACTTGAAAAGGTTATTGGATTTGATTGACCAGTTGCAGTCACATCAAAGTAATCTGAATCTTGTGGAGTTGTAGACATACTTGCTTGTATTCTTAAAGCCCCCGAAAAACCACCTGCGGTGTACACTGCAATTGAGTGTAAAGCATCGTTATTGTTTGCTCCTGGGAAAGCCTGGATGTTACCTGATGTTTTTGCCAACGGTCCGCCTGTACCAGTAAACGAGCTGACTGCTACACTGTCAACTGCCTGTGGATATGCTCCGTCAAGTACTTCAACCGTACCTGCACTATTGTAGCCTGTATCAGCATAAGTGACCTGAAATGATGTAGAAGACCCGTCTGTAAGTATTTCTCTAACACTGAAGTCATAAAATTTTGCATCAAGTGAAAGTAGATCTCCATCTGTTATAGTAACTGAGGCACTTCCTCTTGTAGAAAATGTAGATCCATCATCTGATATGGTTAAATTTCTAGTAAGAACAGATTTTTTACTTTCTGAATCAATTAAATTAAATTCAAAAGTCTTAGAAGTGATATCCTGAGCTTTTTGATCTTCATTTTTGAAGGTGAAACTTATAGGGTTTGACACACCTCTGAATATTTTTAGTCTTCTATCGTACACCTTAGAATTTCTCCCGTGATAACCACTTATATAGGCGATTACCAAATTTGTAAGTAAATACCTTGATACTGTTTGCATATAGCATATTTAACAGTATTTATTTGAATAGCATGAACGAAGTTTTTGAAACTTTAGGGAAAAAATTTCCCTTCTTATCACTCATACGCAAGGGAGACCTTGAATTTGTTGGTATTATATCAAATCAAGATAATCAGGTCACTAGCTTTTATGATTATGGTAGAATAATGATGCCTGAGGATAAAATGAACTATTTGAAACTTGGTGAAACTTGGTGGTGGGAATCCAACCGTAAAATACCAATCAACATATTCTTAAAAGGTGATTGGTCATATTTTAGATCCACTTTAGTGACATTATCCACCAAAGATATTCAAATAGTGCATGGACCTTGTGTGAGGCTTTCTGATATTGCGAAGAAGAGAGTAAAGAGACGTACAATCCAGCTAGTTAGACGTCCTATTTAATATACGTCAAAAAAAAAGCACGTTGTCTAACGTGCCATTTAATACGAACTTTCCGATCAGTCCAAATTTTTTGCCATTCGGGCAAACACAATTGAACCCATTCTTTAGCATCAAAGTCCGTTTCAACTTTGCATTTTAAGGGTTTTTTTGTTTTCTTTACTTGCTCGATGTGTTTAACTAATTCAACACCGAAGTTCCAATCAGAGGGTAGGTCTACTATTGCTGGTTTGATTTTTTTAGTGAGTTTCTTTTTCCTGTTGTACACTAAAAGTATATTTATTATCTGCGAGCTGATTCAGTTGTACAACAATAGCTTGAGCATAAGCAATCGCGTGTGATTTCTTGAAAAAGTATGTGCCATCACTTGGCTTAGTCCATACTTGTTGAGTAATTGTATCCCAATCTTTGTTTAGTAAATATCTTTTAGCTGGTCTTATTATGGCCAAAACAGCGGCAAGTTGTTCAATGTTTTTTGGTTGTAATGTGGAAACAATATGAAAGTGTCCATTTAAATGGAAAAGCTGATCCACAATGTTTTTGTCTTTTAACATATTCCAATCCGGATTGGCTAACATTAATTCTACAAGCTCTTGTTCACTTTGGATGTCCTTGTAGATGTTTACATTCAAACAGTCAATTTTAAAATATCCTCTGTCCTCCGCTACTTTGTAATCTAAACTTGCTTGAGCAGTAATTGGATCAGTTGGTACATCATGAAAGTATACACCAGTTTTGTGTTTTTCAATATTGCCTTCTTTGATAATAGAAGCAGGCGTGTGTTTAAAAAGTTTTAACGCTTTGTTCCGATCAAAAAAATCTATATCTACATCAGGCATTAGTGTAATTTTTTCTTGTTATGATTAATAAACTCTTGTCTTGTTCCTGGCTTTAGTACATCTAAAACTTTTAACATCTGTTTGTATCCTTCAGTGTGTTGTGTTTCGTTTGACATTTCTGGCAAAATTACTTTGCCAATTGAGCCATCTTTTTTAATTACAATTACACTGTCCCCAACTTCCATATCTAAATGATCATCTATTTCAATATCTAATTTCATTCTATTCGTGCCTCCTTAACAGCTTCCTTGACAAACAGTGTATCAGCAGGGTAATTTTTAAATTTGTTGCTCCAAAATTTAGGATCAATAAATTTTTGAACCATTTGTAACTGTTCGTCACTATATGATTTTAACATTTTCTTTCCAGCATCACAACCTAATACCATCCATGGACTAATTTTTCCTGCTTGAATATGTTGTACACTCCTACTGCCGTTGACTAATCTAAAGTAATCAGCCCATTGTACATTTTGTTCTTGAGCCCAGTCCATCATTGTTGTAATTGAACGTTGCAGTGCCGACTCAACCGGTTCAGTTTTTAATGTGTCTATGAGGTATTGTTCATACAGATCATCTCTATTCCAATGATCAAGTTTTACTTTTGACAGTACTACATAGTCAATATATTTTTCAGGATACACTGGATTTGTATGCATCATGTATCTGCCAAATTTTACAAAAGCGTTGTAATACGGAGATGCACAAAAGTCATCATAAGTTTTTTGTTTTGTATTTTTTTGATGAATTTCATAAAATCTTTGAAACACTATAAAAGCATTCTTTACCCACTTTTCATCTTTTTGAAGATATCTTCTTTTTGGTTCACACATATGAACTTGTAGTGTGCGTTCTTTTGAAAATTCTTTACCGCAGTATGCACATTTAAATTTATTCGATCCCATGGTCCCTTAATAGTTCCTCAAGTTCTCTATCTGTGATAAGTTTGTCCAGTGCTTCAAGATCTGATTCTTTGCGTGTAGGATATAATATTTGTAACTGTTTTAAACTTTTGTTTGGTACACGTTTCATTGGCTTTATCCATGGATGAAATTGTTGTTTTAAAGCACCACACATTGCTGTCAAAATCCAACACAGTTTTTTGTGTTTGCCTGATAGTTCAAATAAATTTTTATTTACAACTTCGTTCACCATTTCAATATAGTGTTCAATATAAAATGAATCTTTTGAAGATATTGATGACACATATCGCATCAACATATAAGGTGAATACAGAGATTTTTCTTTGTCGTCAATCCTGTCATAGTAGTCTTTGTTTCTAAAATCTACAGCCTTGAGTCCATTTCTTAATTCAAAAAATTTACGTGTTTTCTCTTTCATATATTAGCCTAAATTTTGTAGCCTCTTTTGCATTTTTAAATTTAATTTTTACTGCGTTGTTACTAAATCCAATCTCTGTCATTTGTATTTTATATGATTTAATCTTATCAAGCAAGTTTGGAAAAAAATTCCTTTCCATCCAGACAGGTTCGTCATAACCATCTCCTTGTTTTATCATCAATACCGGAGCTTTAATTTTAACTATTTTAGAGTTTAATTTCCTTTTAGAAACATTGGCCATAATCTAATTGTTCACATTGTCTTGAGATGTCCTTAACAAAATAAGCACACTGAGGTTTTGGCCCATTGGTTAGTGGTACTGCCAATAGCTGTCCAGATTTAGTTTTTGGAAAATACCATTTAACTTCTGAATAGATGTCAACAATATCTATTTCAGCAAATTCTGGCATACCGCCTGTCATTGGGTTGAATAAAAATGCATCAAATCCTCTGTCATTTAAACTTGTTATTGGCATAACGTGAAGCTCTCCTTGTTCTGCTTCTCCAATCACCATTTTCCAATCAAGTGGCATACTAATCCTGTGTTGACCAATTTGTAAAACGGCCGCTGGTGCATTAAAGGATTCTAAAAATATTAATGGTATCCAAAAGTAATCTGGATTGCTTGGATCTGAATTATCCAATACAGCAAATCTTAATTTTTCATCTACAAATTCTGGAATCTTTTCCAGTTTGTATGTTTCATTTTCTAAAGTTAATATTTTCATAATCTATCTTTTCTATATTATACGGGTAATTTGCCTCTTTGTAAAACTTTTTTCTTTGTGTGAGATGTCTTTTAGCAAACTTACAACTACTTGTTATATCCCATATTTCAACATGATCTTTGTCTTCGGCTTTTCTTATACCTCGACCTATGCTTTGAATTACTCGAACAAAACTTTTTCCTGGCTCTATCAAAACAAGATTAAAAATTCTTGGAATATTAATACCCACACTAGCAACTCCGTATGTTGCAATTATTATTTTATTTTTTGCAGTTGATACTTCATCGTAGTGTTCTTTTCTATCTGCATTTTTAGTATTACCAGATATAAAAACAGAATCTTTAATTTTTTTGTTTAATATTTCTCCAGCACTAATTCTATCAACTAGTATTAAAGTATTTCCTGTGGTAGCTACACTATCAATAGTATTAGCTATCCAACTCATTCTATCTGGATCAGTTGTGAGCCATTTTAGTTCTTCTGCATAAGTTTTAAATTCTTTTGTGTCTAACATCTGCACAACATTTACATTACATTTTGCTAGAACACCTTTGTCTTGTAAAGTTTTTGCCGCAATTTTATTTGTTACTTCGCCTATAGAACATTTGATACCAAAAAATTCATAATCTTGTTTTGGCACAGTGCCAGTCAATCCCCAACGTATACCACAATGAGCAAATGGTCCAGTCAGCATTCTTTTCAAAACATCAGCTTTGGCCATGTGTACTTCGTCAACAATAATTGTGTTTATACCTTTGATCATTTCTTTAAACTCAAACGAGTGTTCGTCTTTAGATTTCTTTTCAAGCACATTTAAACTTTGCCAAGTGGCTATTGTGTTGTATCTTCCTAGTTCTTTTCTGTCACCGTAATAAACACCTGTGTCCAAATTACAAGCTAAAAAGTCTTCTTCAGTTTGTGTTACTAAACTTTTGTTTGGCACAATAGTTAGTGTTCGGCCATATGGCTCGACCAACTGGCACAGTGCCGCAGTGATTATGGTCTTACCTGCACCAGTGGCGATCTCTTGTATTGATTGTGGGCTTTCAATAAATTTGTTAATTGTTTCAACTTGATAATCTCGTAGTTCAATTGGTTGTCCTGCCATTGGATGATTTGCTGGCCAGTTGATACCACTTAAATAATTTTTATCAATTGCTTTAAATTCAAAATTATGTTCTTGTCTGTCATCTTTTAGATCAACATTGACGCCTCCAGCTTCTAGTATTGGCAAAATTTGTTCAACCAAATTTAGATAGGTTGTACCACCAAGACCAAAAAATGCAATACGTCCGTCCCATCTACCCAGTTTTACTGCGGGGAGATGTCTTGCGTAAGGAACTTCAAACTTAAACTTATTGTGGAGTTTTTGTCTCCATTTAAGATCCAAATTTTCAAATTTTACGTTTACTTCGTCTTTTATTACCAGTCTACAGCTACTCATTTTTTTATTACAGTAATTTGTTCATTCCAAGTACTTGGTTCATAATTGCTATAATACAACTTTTTTGGTAGACTATCAAGAAGTCTTTTGAAATTTTCACTACCCGGAGCATAATAACCACCACCTAAAGTAATTAAAGAAGCTTTGGCTTTGAAATTTGACTTAGTAAATGTTCGACTGATTGAGTTACGCATGAAATAAATTTTTGTAGTTGGAATGATGTTTTTGAATTGTTTGCTCATCTGAGATAGTTCAAAAGCATTATCATAAACTTCTTTTGATAATTTAATATCTTTTGAAAAATGAAATAACTCCTCATGATATTTTTGCGAGTCTTTTGAATTCTGCACAGGTTCTCGTAGATTAGCTCCCCAACTGACCTCCTTTAATGTGTCAATACCGTGACGTTCAAAACACTCTATCCAATTCCATAAGTCTGTTATGTCTTCTGGTGTGTCAGTAACTTCACCCGATATTGGCATCAGTATTGGAAAACAATCTAATTCTTTTAGAGCCAACATCACTGCATCTTTTGTAAAAATATTTTTGTTTATCCAAATGTTTGTTCGGTCAGAATGTGCAATTTTTTTCCCTAAACTACTATAAGCCGGAGCACGTAAACTTTTATGACTTACACCTAAATTTTTTAATGCATCAATTTGTTGTAATAATTTTTTATCTAGTAAGTTTTCTTTCCAATAAGTGTTTAAAGTCTCAGGAGCGTTATACAATTTAATTTTTTCATTTACAACTTCTGCTATTATTTTTTTGTACATTAATTTTTCTTTTTTAATTTCTTCGTATTCATCTAGTATACTTGGAGTTACTATTTCAAAGTTATATCGCACAGCAATTAAGGTGCAAAAATATGTAGTAACATCTGATTTTTTAATATTCCAAATTTTAGTTTCACCATCAAAAAGTATTCTATGTGTGGGTATACCCTTTCTATCTTTTAGTGTTCTAATTAAATTTACAATTTTTTGACTATAAGGGAAACGCAATTCTATAGTGTCAGCTCCAACGTCCTCCGGTATAATTTCAATTGCTTTTTGAGAATTTATTACTCTAAAAGGTTCAGCAAAAACAGGACTGTCACACAGCCTTCTAACTTTGATTCCGTGCTGTTCAAATTTTGTAATATATCTCTTAATAATGATCACAGCAAGTTTGCCCTGCTTCTCAGTCCAGGTATATTGACTACCTGCCAAAGACTCCACTGTTTTACGATCTTTAGGGTGCGGTTTTACGTTATCCCACAAAAAATCATTATATGATAGTATTTTAATAGCTTCGTTTATTGATTCTGGAGCGTTATCTATCATATTATTGCTATATTTTTATGCATAGTTTTTGGATAATTAGTAGTATATAATCAGTATAACACAATTGGTAAAATTGTCAACCTATGAACAAAAAAAGTAAAAATACCAGGAAAAAGAATCTTAGAACAAGGGTAAGAAGTGCTCTTAAACGTAGGTCGCACATCAAAGCATATAGACCAACTTTACCAGTAGCACAGAGCTGGTTTAGAACCCTTAACAGGGGTCTTTTTAATGGCAGACTAAAGGAACCTGAGATAAAAATACATTCTTTACATCTTGACTGGGGCAGATGTGTTGCTGATTGGGACGGAAGAAAATCTAGATCCGGACGTTGGAATCAAAAGTTTTTACCATTCCATGTACCAATGGAATTCCATATTGAACTGCACAAAACATTTCCAACTTGGAAAGACTTTATAGAAACTTTGGCTCATGAAATGGTACATCTATATCAGATGACTGTAATGGAAGACAAGTATTCTAACCATAACTCAAATTTTTATTCTTTTAGGAAAAAATTTAAGTCGCTTGGTTTATCACTTTATCAGTAAACTCTTTATAGCTATAAATTTTAAATTTACCTAAGTTATCACTTGGATTGCTAACTTTCAAAAAATCAGGTGGGCTATCATGCACAATATTAAAATTACAATAAGGTCGCATACGTTGTAAGTTTCTAAACTGCGATAACCATCCGTCAAATATTGTATCAGAATGTCTTGGACCATAATTTTTTGTGTCTTGGTAGATATTATTCAATTGATTTTTTCCGTATTCTCTAAAATCAAATCCTATAAGAAAAATATCTTGATGTCCATGTACACAGGCAGTCCACATAGCCGCTGAGCCCGAAATCCAACCGGGACTATTTGGTATTAAATGCAAATAAGAATCTAAATTTAAAGTTTTTCTTTTTACAGCAGGAAGAGGTGGATATCTATTCACTTCCAAAGCTGGAGCATAGTGAATACATTTTTTATAAACTTCATCTTGTACCATACGCAATGTTATTTTAGAATCAACACTAAAAATATAATCAGGAATAAAATCTCGATATAAAGCATTACAGCCATAAGTTTGTCCTGTTCTTTTTAATTGAGCAAGGTCAAACCCTTTTCTTGAAGGACCATTGCCAATAATGTAAGCATTACCTTGAGGTTGTGCTTTTACCCTGTCTGGATACCATTGTGTTTCAAAAGTTTTTTTGTTGTTTTTTATTCTAATATTGATATTACGTTCCTCACCAATATATTTTTCAAACGCGATAGGTTCTATTTCTGAATTTTTTCTCTTAGTCTTTGCCATGGTATTCCTTGTTTTATTTCATCTATCCACCATTCCGTGAATGCTAATTTATTTGCCCATTGTGTCCTGTCTGGTTTGTTTGGATTCTCAATATTTGCGTAATCTGTATTGCCAACATCATGAGAGAGACTAGATTTAGATACGTAGACAGGTACTCCATTAAACACACTTTGCATTGCTGGATTGCTACTATGATTTACAACCGCCCAAGCATTTTGTAAACTTGTTACAAAGTCTGTGTCGTCATAAGTTTTAGGATCTCTAATTGGCGAAACTGTTTGTACACCTTCCATTTTTATTCTAATTGGATTTCTTGGATGTGGTCGCACTATTATTGGCCTATCGGTATATTTTTTAATTTTTGTTATTTGTTCTAGCAACCAATTATTCATACGTGGCAAATTTTTCCATTGCTCACTAGTATCATGCTGTCCGCAAATAATAATATTTTTGCCATCTTGTTTCCATGGCTTCATTTCTATATTAAATTTTTTCCATCTTTTATCATCAAACGTTTGATTGGCAAAGTCTGCATCTTTGTTTATTCCATTGATGCCAACCTTCCAAGTAGTGTTTCTTTTAATACCTCCTACTTCTAAAACAATAACAGGCTTGTTTCTTTTTTTAAAGTGTTCCCAAACAGTTCTATTGTTTCTCATTCTGCCTTGCCATAGTACACTCCATATTACAGCAACATCTGTGTTGTCGTCGTAGGTATTGATTTGAAAGTTTTCTTTCTTGTCTTTCAGATTGTGTATGAATGCGTCAAATACTGGTTTAGAATTTATACTGCCATAAGCAGGAAACACACTAATTTTCATCAGTACCTCCTACTTTTTTGAAACTACATCCTTAACAAACTCGTACGTGTTGCGTAGGCCTTGTTCAAGATTATAGTTTGGCTTCCATCCTGTTAGTTTCAGTATCTTGGTGTTGTCGGAATTTCTTCTCATACAACCAGCTGGGCCAGCCGGGAGATAGTTTTTTTGAATTGTTTTTCCAGAAATTTTTATTAACATATCAGCTAATTGTGTCATTGTTATACATTCATCAGATCCCATGTTGATTGGTTCTTGTACGTCATGCTCAATAATCTTGTCAAGCCCAACCATCAAATCATCTATGTAACAAAATGATCTCATCTGTGTACCATCACCCCAAACTTCAATTTCGCCTGGATCTGATGCCTTTAATATTTTTACACACATTGCGGCTACTACTTTACTATTTTCAAAAATATCACAGTGTGGACCATACATTGCATGAAATATTGGCATAGCAACTTTCATTCCGTAATATTTTGCGTACTCTTTTACAAGTTGCATATTGTAAAGTTTTTCCATACCGTATATGTTACCTGCAGGTTTGGCAGGCCATATATGTTCGTCTTCTTTTAGATCTGGTCCATTGTGTCCTTGCATATCTGTATTGTACATCATAGCCGAACAAGCGTATATAAAATGTGATTTATTTTTTGCGGCAAAATCTAGTGCGTTGATTGATTGCACAGGATTACTTCTGCCAGTAGCCATCTGTGCTGAGCCAACGTGTTTAGAATTAGGCACATCAGCTGATAAATGATAAACTCTGTCAAAGTCGTTTTCAATTGTGATTTTGCTTTCCATGTCATGACCACGGAATTCATCTACAAAAACAGGATCGCCTGTTTTAAGATTTTTATCTAGTCCTACTACATAGTGACCTTGCTTTTTTAAATATTGAGCTAAATTTTTTGCAATAAAACCTTGGCAACCTGTTATGAGAACTTTCATATTCATATTTACTAGCTTAATCTTTGATAGTCTTCCAATATGGATGTTTTTGTTTGGTTGTAAGATCTCTTTTTCTAGAACTCATTAGTGACTTTCTTGAGTATCCTTTCATATGATCCATGTATTGTCCTAGTTCTGAATTAATAAATGGATGTTTAGCTTTTCTATCCCCTGCCCATCTACCATCATTTAGGTCTTCATTTTTAATTTTACCAGCTTTTTCCATTTCAATTCTCACCGCGTCAAATGTAAATGAATCAGTATATCCCGAAATTGGAAAATGATTTAGGAATCCTTTTTTTATGTTTAAAAATAAATCGTCTGTGTAGTACTGTTCCCATCTTTTAAAAAATTCATCTGCATATTTGTGAGCTGTATTGAAAGCATAATAACCTGTTTCAGAAAAGCCTTTTTTAGGTCTGCCTAGATAAGAAGTAAAAGCTGTATCAGGTATAATGTGTTCAAGCCATTTCATTGGCACTTTTTCAAAAGTAATGATGTCAGCATCTAAAAGCCACATCATGTCTGGTTTCGTTTTTTGATATGCATCTATACAAGCAAAAACTTTATAACTAAAACGCACTGCATCGTACACATAAATTTTTGTATCTTTATCAAAGGATTTTTGTTCTTGTTTATCTTGTTTAATTCTTGGATTTAGTTTTGGATTGTCTTGATGTCTGTTTATAAACTCTTGCAACTTTGGTTGTTCTTTACACAAATCATAATATTTTGTTCTTGGCAAGTCAAGTTTTTGCGACATATCATCAGGATATAGTAATAATTCTGCATGACCAGGCCAATTTTTTAGTGTGCTTTCAATGGCAGGCTTAACTGGATTGGGCCAATACTTGTTGCCCCATGTAGTTACAATGGTTAATTTTTTCATTACACAAAACTTGACATTATTTCGTACATCTTGTCAATGCCTTCTTTGACATCTTGACTGCCATTTCCAACAAAAAATCCGTTGTCGTGTATGTCATTTGCGGCCGTCATTTCTCCTGAAACAATAAAAGATAAATCTCTCATAACAGGCTGTTTTAAAAAGTTTCTTGATGCTAATGGTCTATTCTGTACGCCAGCTTTGCTTAATGCTTCTATTACTTCAGCTCTTCTACCTTTAAGTTCGCCGTCTAGCACGACTCCAAATGTAAACCAACTACTGTTTCCAATTTCTTTTTGTATTCTACACCAGCTTTTATTTTCAAATTTGCTAAAGAAATATTCTTTATTAGCCATTCGAGTTTTCATTATCTTATCCCATTTTTTAAGTTGTACAGTTCCAATTGCTCCACTCATTTCTAAAGGTCTTAAATTATAACCGGGTGTGGCAAAAATAAAATTGTCATCAAAGGCATTTCCAGTTTTTTGATACAAACTTGAATTAGCTGGTAAGTCTCTTACCCAACCATGAGCTCTCATACTTCTCATATAATCAGCGTCGTCCTTACTATCAGTTAAAATCATACCACCTTCCATAGTTTGAATATGGTGACTAAAAAAGAAACTAAATGATCCTGCTATACCAATTGTTCCTGTGTATTTGTCATTATATTTTGCACCCATTGATTCACAATTATCTTCTATTAACATAAGATTGTGCTTACGACATATTTCAATAATACGATCATATTCGCAACTGTTACCTAATAAATTTACTGGCATGATTGCACAGGTATTAGGTGTAATTGCTTGTTCAATTTTGTTTACATCTATGTTCCAAGTATTAGGATCAACATCAACAAAATTTATTTTAAATCCGTTTTGGCAAATGGGAAAATAAGTTGTTGCCCAACCTACAACTGGTGCAATTATGTCACCTTGTAATTTATATTTCCATTTTAATAAACTTAACATCAACAAGTTTGCCGAAGATCCTGAATTAACCATTACTCCGTTTTCACTGCCAAACAAGTCTGCAAACTCTTGTTCAAACTGTTTAACTTGTTTGCCCATTGTGTACATATCTGAATCAATTACGCTTTGTATTGCTTGTACTTCTTCTTTATCCCATGATGAGGACGCTAATGGATATATCATTTGTCTCCTATTTGATTAGTAAAAACAGATTTTCCGTCTTTTACGTGTGAAAAATTTTTCTTCTTATTTCCTTTTAAATGATCTAGGAATTTTCCAAGTGGTGAATTTGGTACAGGACTTTTATTAGATAGTTTTAAATCTTTATGATATTTTAGTAGATCCATCTGCGTACAATCTTTAAATGAATCTCTGCCATAGGCCATTGTGTATTGGTCAGCCGCTCTGTCCTGCTCATAAGTCCAAACTTCTCCTGACAAGTAAATCTCTTCAAGTCTTTTAGCCCATTGTTTCGCTTTTGGATGTTGTGGGTTATGCATATAAAAACCTGTTTCATCTCTTAACTTTGGACGGTCAAAAAATGTGCATAATGACTCGTCTGGACAAATTTCACGTAAGTAATCTAGATTTGGTTTAGCTATGTACACTGTGTCAGCATCTGAATATAATAAAACATTGGCTTTTGAATTTTTAATTCTGTGTGTTTGTGCAAATACTTTGTGTGAAAATTTTACTCCGTCATTTTTCCAAACATATTGCTCTCTATCTTCTCTCCAACCGTTGTACTTTGGATCTTTATGTTGGTCAACCCAACGTTTTAGTTGCGGTTGCACTTTGTAAAGCTCATGATACACAATGTTATCTTTTATAATTTCTGGCTCTTGTTCTTGCCAGTAAACATGAAGTTGGCACTCTTTTGGCCAATACTTTATAAATGACTCTATCATTCTTTTACCACATAGGTCATAGTATTTTTTATTGTATGTTGTGACGATTTCTACTGTGCGTGCCATTTTGTAATATTACTTATTTTAGTCTACGTTGTCCCAATAGTCAACTGGAAATTTAGTTTTTATGTCTGAGGCCAGACTTTTACCTTGACTTTTTCTAGTGCCTTTAAAATGATCAATATATGCTCCTAACACACTGTTAATAAAAACGTGATGCCCTACAACGCCTGACGCATATCCTATATCATTTACAGTTGCATTGTGTTTCTGTCTGTATTCTTTTGTCATGTGCCAAAAAACATATGAATCATGCCATTCTAAAAGGTCAAATATGTTTCCTGTGTTGTACAACGATTCCCAATCTGCTACAAAATTTTGAACTAAATTGTGTTTCATATTATAACCAACAAGTCCGCATTCTGGATATAAATTTTTATTTTTATCTTCTCTGCCTAGATAGGTAAGCAGTGTTTCATTTGGACATATTTTTTCAATAAACTCCATAGGAATATCTCTGAATGTATAGGTATCGTCATCTAACCATATTACATAATCATATTCAGTGTAAGTTTTTACTGCGTGAGTAACACAAGAAACTTTGTAGCTAAACTTAACCGCGTTCCAGAGATAAGATTCTTTTTTAGCATCAAGGCCACCTTCGGTTTTAAGTCTCGGTGAACGTCTTACACCGCCTGGTATTTCATCAAGTTTTCCCAATGCTACAGGATCATGTTTGTATTTTTCTCTAAAGTTATGCAGATTTGGATTTGCTTTATCTATGTTTACCCAAGTAATTTTTTTATGTGTAAAGTTTGGCTTTTGTTTTTCGTAATAAACTGTAAGGTCAGCATTAGGCCAACGAGAAATTACAGACTCTACCATTTTTTTGGAATACTTTTCCCAATCTGTTGGCTTGAACGTTGTTATTAATTTGTATTTCATTATGTTTTTATTTTATATACTTTTAGCCAGCTGTTTAGAACGTGTGCTGGAATAATTGCTTTGCGTTGGTTATTTGCAACTTGATCAACATTTATTACTTTATCTTTGTTTAAAAATTTTAATGTTGGATTGCCTTGAGTATACCATGCTGATGTAGGAGTTGTCCACCCTGTTTTACTTTTATATAAAACATAATTAGGCAGTTTGTCCACGTAGGCTTTCTGTGTCATAATTTTGCTCATATTTTTTAATGTGCCTATTTTGTGCCTACTATGAATATTCATACAGTGTGTCATAAATTTTTTAGTAGCTAAAGGAAATCTTCCTTCCATACTGTAAGCCATTCCAAATTTATCATTACGTGCAAAAAAATCTTCAGGAACCTGTGTAACACAATCTAATGCCATGTATGAACCAAGTTGATCCGCTGGATTCCAAAGGTCATCAGGATATATTTTTAACAAATGATCAACAAGATCTTCTCTTTTTAATTGTTTGCCAAAAGTCATTGGACGTTTTATTCTGTGTGTCCAAAGTGTTATAACATCTCTCCATGATGTCATGTTGTCTTTATTCAATAGTCTTCTCTGCCTAGCTCCATGATGAATTTTCCAATACACAGGATAACCACCTAATACTTCGTCGCCCATATCTCCTGCCATGGTGACCACAATATCATTGTCGTGTAAAAACTTATTTGTGTAACAGTACATTGCTAAACTTGGATGATATGTTGGTTGTTCCATGTAATAGATACTATCGTTCCAATATTTTGCAACTATTTTTGGAGTAATTTCAACATCATGATGTTTATAGCCAAATTCAGTAGCCATTTTTAAAGCAACTCTTGAATCTTCGTTGTAATCCTCTTTGCCTTCTATATGTCCTGGATTCATTCTGTTTGTAAAACTATTAACCTTACCCATGTATTGTTTTAGTTCATAGGCAACTAAACTTGAATCTAATCCACCGCTTAAAAATACTCCAATTTTTCTAAGTCCTATTGCACATTGTTGCACACTTTCTCTGGCAACTGTGCGAAATGCTTCTGGATCAAAGTTATTGGTTGCCTGTGGTTTAATCAAATATCTTTGTTTAGTTACAAAACGTTTTTGTTTTAGATCGTATGTATAAGTTTCACCTGCTAATAAACGTTTAATGCCTTTAAAAAAAGTATTTTCAGTTATATTAATTCCTGTCATATTCATACAACCTAGTGCTAAATCATCTATGTTTGTTGATCCAGGAACTTTTTCTAATAATCCTTTTATTTCTGAACCAAAAACTATACCACCGTTTATTTCTGCATAGTACATTGGTTTAATGCCAGCGTGATCTCTACTCAATGTCAATAGTTGTTCTTTAGGTTGATAATATGCAAAGCCATGCATTGAATCTATTTGTTCAATAAATTTTAATCCTAAATTATCCAAGCCCCAAGCTAAAAGTTCAGTATCGCAAGTGGTTTTTGGATTGAATCCAGATGCCTTATATTTTTTGCATAACTCTGGATAGTTGAATATTTCACCGTTGTATGATAATACATTGCCTTTAGGTGTGTGCCATGGTTGCTTTGACACTCCAGGCTCTGCTTGAATACTCAATAAATTATGACCTAATGTAACGTGATTGTCATTCCATATGTCTGCACCATCTGGTCCTCTGTGTTTACAAACATCAATATATTTTTGAATATACTGTCTATCTGGATATGTTATACCATAGACACCACACATTATAGTTTCAACTTTGATTTAAATCTTTTAAACACTGTACCGTTCCTTATTTCTTCAACAGTCCATTGTTTGTAACCAAGATCATTGACCCATTGTGTTCTGTCTGGATATTTTGGATTTTCTATATCTTCTAAAATAGTGTTAGCCACTGGCCAACAAATTGCAAGATCTGAGGTAACAAAGGTAGGAATTCCACGAACGCAAGAGTCGATACTGGCAGTAGAATTGTGAGTAATAACAGCATGGCAATTAATTATGGCTTTTTGAAAGTCAAATCTGTAATGCTTTTTCTCATCACCTTTAAAAAACTTTTGTCCTATAATCAGTTCGCAGTCAGAAGGAAATTCGTTCTTTCTGTTTTCCATTGCCGCAACATGATTTGGGTGTGGACGCACTAAAAATTTTCTTTTAGTAAGTGGTCTAATTTTTTTATACACTTTGTTAAACCAAGCTACTGGATCAAGTTCATTCATACTCCAGTTGTCTTGAGGTTGTAAAACAAATAAAATTGGATCTTCAGGTTTACTTTTCCTCCATGGTTCATATTTTATATTCCAAAGTTTTTTCATTTTTTCCCATCTGTCGGAGGGTGAATTGTCAGATAAAAAGTTACCGTTGTTCATTGGTGAATACAAAGCGACTCGCCAATGATGTTGAGGATGTGTGACTGTGTTGCCAAAACTACTGAGTACACCACCATCAAATGTTATAATATAAATGCCTTTCTTTTTTGCTCTTTCAACTAGATCACGTCTTCTTCCTTTTGTATGATGCATCTGTTTTGATCCACCATAGCCAAACATACAACCAATTTTTGCTGTTGGTTCCATTTCATCTGTTTGCCATGGCCCTGTTACGTGTTCGTTAACAATTACTGGCTCATCTCCACAGGCCTTAATACCTTTTGCCATGTCTTGTAGAAGATCCCAACTTGCTCCTCTGCGTCTATCTTTTACTGTTCTTCTAAATATCTCAACTTTCATTTTTGGTTATAAAAATTAACTCCATCATTTGTTTTAAACGTTCTTTGTTTACATATATGTGACAACGATCACTAAACATATTACAAACTTCTCTAGCTTTTTCTATATTGTTTTCTAAAGTATCGCCAACATTAAGTTCAAATTCACAAGCCCATGCTCTAAAATCAACATTAAGATCTTTTATTTCATTTGCACAGTCGTACCAATTACCTTCTATGTCTGTTTTTAAAATATCAAACTTGCTTAAATGTAATTGTTGTAAAGTAGTTTCAATATTTTGAAAATTAACATTTACAAAATTATTTTGGCCCCAAACATCAAAAGTAGAATAGCTGTTCAATACATCTTCCTGTTTTTTAATCATTCCGCTTTCGTATCTTTCCGTTGGAAAATAAAATTTTTTTGAGCCATTAGTTTTACTATAACCAACTGGATTGTACTTAAATTTTTTGGCTAGTCGTCTATTAGTTTCTCTATAACCTATATTTTGTTTGAAATATCTCTTATTGCCACTTGCTAAAATTATGTCACCCACTTTGTCTTCTGTAAATGGAGTTGGATCGTGTAGGAAAACACGCAGGTTATCATTGTCTATACACATCAATTTTTCACAAGCAACATCTCCTCCCACTCCAAACGTTACAACAGAGCTTGATGTTTTTACAATATTTTCTGGAAAGTAATAGTTGTGATATTTTTTAAAATTGTGTTTTTGTGCAACTTCTTTTTCAAGTTTTCTTATTTTTTTTATAGCTTCTTTGTTTTCTGGTTTAAGTCTATCAGCCATTTGCTACAACTCCTGTTCTTGGCCATCTTTCTTCAGCTGTAGGAAATCTATCAGTTTCGTCCAATATTTTAAATGCTGTACCGTTACCCATTTCTTCTGCTGTGAATTGTCCATAAGCCATTGAATGATATAAAGGTTCTCTGTCTGGATATATAGGCCGTTCAATTTTAGTAAAATCTGTTTCGGCAATCGGAGCACAAGCATTATGTTTGTCACAAAATATTGGAATGCCTTTTGTTGTTGCTTCAAATGTAATGTTACTGTTATAGGTCACAATAGCATAAGCATTGTCCCAGTCAACCGGTCCCGTGTTGTTGCTTTCTTGTTTGCCCTGAACCACTAAACTACCGTCTTTGTTATATCCAACAATAGGATTATATTTTTTTTCTCTTATTACTATTGGTCTATCTGTATTTGCTTTTAGTGTTGTAATTGTTTTATGTAACCAATCTTTAACACCAAAAAATTCTGAGATAGCATTTGTTGGCGGACATACAACAATATCTCTGCCTGTTTTACGCCATGGATAAATTTCCCGGGTGCGACTTTTTTTCCATCTATCGTCTGGTCTTTGTTCAAACCAATTTTTTAAATGTCCATTTTTAACAATTCTCATATAGTAAGGTGGATTACGTGTTTCTCCCCAATAAGGTCTATCCAAAAAGTAAAAGTCTTTTTTATTTTCTTCAGCCCATTTGTAAAGCACATTTGTACCACGTAGCACACCAAGAAATACTAATTTTTCAACATCTTTCTTTTTTATAATTTCATGCCACTTTAATGTTTGAGATTTTGGAAATGATTTTGCACACAAATCTATATATTTTTCAGTAAGTTGTCTTTCAGTACGACTAAGATATATCATTATTGTAATTATATAATATTTTGGTCTTGGAAAAATACCAAAAGTTTTGGTATATCTATTTTAAAATTTATCAAATCAGAATGTCTTTTGACACCTGCCGGTCTTTCTCCATCTATTTTTTGCACTGGTATGGTATCTGGTGTGTAAATCTTAAAATTTAAATTTAAATGATGAGCTAATATTGGATAAACTTTTTTTGAAAGCATTTTACTGTCTTGTAGTTCAATTACTTTAGTTCCTGGACTACACCATAATAAATTTGTAAATCCTGCACCGTGAGGCCCAACAACTACTTTTGCTTCACTAAAATATTGCATTTGTTGTTCTAGTGTAAGGTCTTCAAGTTTTAAAATGTCCCAACCTTTTAGATGCATAAAAACTTCATCTTCGTTTGTAACATTCCTAGTAATACTGTTTTTTCTACTGATCCAAATTTTTCTAAATTGTTTTTTATTACGTGGACCAAATGTCCAACGTATCCAATCTGCAAGTTGAGGCACTATAACACCGTCTAATCTATTACTCATAGAAGGCACTAATAGGTGCCTGAATTGCCAAGTTGAATTAGGTGGCATAACAGTTACTTCTGTGTTAGGAAAAAATTTTTGTCTAATTTTTTCAAAGTAAGGACTGGGCTGACTCAAAATGTAGTGCTGTTTTTCCCAATGCACTGCGTAACGGTCTTCAATTAATCTAAATTTAGATATCATATCTATCCAAACGTGCCATGGATTGTTCACACTACGGCTATCTACTGGCAACCATATATACCATTTATGTAGGTCAAACTTTTTAGTTACAGGTGGTATATTAATTTTCATTTGCTTATCCCAAGTTCCGTTGGTCCAATAATTGTGAGTTTTTTCAGCTTTGTATTTTTCTTTATGCACTAAAGGCCAGACATGATCAGTTATCATTTCATTATCTTCAGTAATCAACAAAGGTAGACTGTTTACTTTACAGTTCATGAATTCGCCCATAAATGTTGTTGGACTTGTAAATGTTTTGACTGGAGCATCTGGATGGTAATTGAATTGATGTTTAAACGGAAAGTCCATTAAATCAAACTTTTCCGTAAAATATTTTATATCTGAAATGTTTTTTACCTGCATTATATTAACTAATTATTGTATAATAATGTTATGATTAAACTTTTTTCCAATGGTTGTAGTTTTTTAACACCACGACCTAAAAACAATGTTGATACTTTTGTAACTAAACACATTTCTGAAAAATACAAAATGGATCTACACAATATTGCAATGGGTGGTAGAGGAAACACTAGAATCAGTTTTAGTACAAAAGTATGGTTTGAACAAAATGGTGGCGAAAAAACATTTGTAGTTATAGGTTGGTCAAGCGGCCATAGAAACGATTATGTAACAAACGATGGATGGAAGGCGGGGCGTATAGCAAATACAGACTTGACATGGAGAACTTGGAAAACATTAGACAACGTAAGTTTTATAAGAAAACAACAAGGGTGGGCCATAGATGAAAATGCCACAATGAATTTTTTAGATAATGTTTTTGATTTACAAAATTATTTTGAAAGAAAACAAATTCCCTACGTTATGTACAATGCTTTGCCAAATACATTTGATACTACATTACGTGATTTCCAAGTAATTAAAGACAGCATTAATATGAAAAGATTTTTTAATCCTAGTATTAGCCATTATGAATATGTTTTACAACATAACCTTACCTGTGATCCTGCTGATCCACACCCAAGCACAAAAGGCCATATAGAGTGGGCTGAACAACTTATGGAGTATATAGATGCTAACAATCTACGCACCATCTAACAAACCAGAAAGCAAGTGTTGGGAAGTTTTTAATGGTGTAAAAAAAACTTGGCCAGAAGAAAATAAAGTTTTAGACAATTCTGCTACAAATACTTTTAATAGTGCTCTGGATGAATATATGTTCTGGGGATTCACAGGCAACAATCTTAATTTAGTACATCAGTTGCAAGATAAAAATATAAATTATTGGTTTACTGACACTCCTTACTTTGGTAGATTTGATAACAAAAATTTAAAACCAGATAATCATTATTGGCGAATAGCAAAAAATAATATTCACGTTAACATGATCAACGATTGTCCTAATGATAGATTACAAAAGTTTAACATTAAAATTAAAGAACGGAATATTAAAGGCAAACACATTTTAGTTTGTCCTAGTTCAGCAACTGTAAATCAATACATTAAAAAGCCAGATTGGTTACATCAGACAATGAAGGACTTAGAAAAATATACAGATAGAGGGGTAAGGATTAGAATTAAACCACGTGGTAACAATACTTCAGGACCTTTAGTTGCTAAAGTTCCAATACAAGAAGATTTAAAAGACGCTTGGTGTTGTGTTACTAGCTGTAGTATAAGTGCTGTTGAAAGTTTGTGTCAAGGAGTGCCTGTAATCTGCCATCCAACAAGTTTTGCCAGTTCAATATGTGATACAGATATTAGCAAAGTTGAAAATCCTAAATATGAAGATCCAAAATCCTTACTTGAAAGTTTAGCGTATCAACAATTTACTCCAGAAGAATTTTCTAATGGTACTGCTGTGTCAATTCTTAAGGATCTAAAGGTTCTTTAATCGCTTTATCTAAAATTGCGTTTGTTTGTTTATCAAACTGCACCCACAGTGTAAAACAATGTTCAGGAGACTTTCCATATTCTTTATCATGAGATTCCATTGCTACTCTTGGAACATTAAAACGTTGTGATGGCTTGCAAACTAACATTCTATTTGGACTGTATTCAACATTTTTATTGCCACTATGATCATTAAGGAATATTGGACGTTTGTCAGTCCTTTGTTTAAAGAACCAATATCCAATCCACTCATTATTGTAGTCTTCTGGTACAAATTCAATTTTTTCTTTAAATGTTACTGATTCAATGTTGTTAGCTAAAAACATTTTGTTCCATTGTGGTTTGACTGGCTTATTCCATTGTTCATAAAGATGATCGTAATCAATCATTGAAACAGGATGAATACAATTGAAATAATCTTTTGTTCGTGCTGATTTTAGTATTCTGGTTAGTATTGGTGTGTTATACGTGCTCATGTAATCTAAATAACTTATCCTGCTTTGAATTTGTTTCAGCAATGATGTTTATACTTAACCTATCCATTTTAGCATTTGTTCTTGGTGTTACTCCGTGAACAGACTTGTCTGTATTTAGAAACATTACAAAAGTATTTGCTTTATACTTTATAGTTTTCACTAATTTTTTTTGTTGGTCTTTCTTTACTTCTCTGCCTTTTAGTTTCAACACGTCTGGACTTGTATCTACTGAGAATATTTCAAAGTCTCCGCCTTGAGATTCGTCACCGTCCTGTCTAAAATAAAGTAAACCTGCGTATAACTCTTGTGGATTGTCTATATGTGTTGTTCGTGTAGTACCGGCTTCGTAAGGTTTGTGTACAACAAATTGTGTATCTGTTACTAGTCCTCCAGCTTTTTTGTTAACACTACGTACTTCAACTTTTACATTAGTTTTATCTGTTCTAACTTTAAACAAATCAACTATTTTGTCGTAGTACGCTTGGCTCGTGTGTTCACGGAAAAAGTTTTCCCAAGATTCACTTACAGGAAATTTTTTAAGGTGCAAAACATCATATGCAAAGTATCTATGTGTGTGTCCTTCTAAAATAGGTTGATGTTCTTTAATTTGTTCTACTGGAAATTCGTTTGCAAGTTTATCATATAGATCCTGTGGTAGTGCGTTTTCTATTATAACGTGAGGATATGGATCTTTAAAAAAATGTTTTGTAGGATCAAAGTTGTCAAGTACAGTAGACATTAGTTTGAAAATAAATTGATTAATTCTTTCTTCCAGACATCACCGTATTCACAATCTCTATATCCATCAAACCAAGGACCGCCTTCAGTATAATGTAATATTTTTGGACGTCCGTCGTTTGGTTCTTTGTACCAACCTACTAGCCAATTGTATTCTAAAGGTAGCTCTCCAATTTCATTATCTTCAAGCCAACTAAACCTGTGTAAAAATTTTGCTTCTTCTTTGTTTAAAAGTTCAGGAGTTAAAATTTTATTTTTAGGATGTTCGCAGTTCCATAGAACCATACTGCTCCAATTTTTTCTTGGATATATTGTTTGTACTTGCCCATCCATTTTGGTACCTTCTTTAGGTGTGTAATCATGCTGAACACAAACTACTGCTTTTGATGGATCGCAGTATTTTACTAATTCGTGTGATGGTATTTTCCAAAGAAAATCGCAATCACAAAACACTGCCCAACCTTTAAAGTCATTTAGATAAGGAATAAAAAATCTTGTAAAGGTAAATTCTGTTGAAGCCAGTTTGTCTACAGGTCTTGTGTATAAACCTTGATCACGCATTTGTTTTTGTTTTAATGGAATTACTTCTGCTGACGGATCTCTTCTTTTAATACTGTGTTCGCATACTTGATATGCAATGTCTTCTCTACTGTCGTGGCCTACATAAATTTTCATAATAAATCTCCATGATCTCGCATTTGTTGTCTTATATGAGTTGCAGAAATTTTTTGTGTTTCTTCATCTAAAACAATTTCCTCTATCTTATAACCAACTCCTCGCCCGTAACATATATTAGTTATGTTTGGAACCAGAACAATTTTAAATTTTCCTGTATACTTTTTAAGTGCTTTTTCAATTTTGGTTTTGACTGTTTCAAAATTAAACGGATTGTCGCCAACACCTTGTACATTTCTTACCATTATTAAAACTTGTCCTGTCTTTTTTAAAGTTTCCTCAAAAAGTTTTTGATGTCCATTGTGCCATGGTTGCCATCTGCCTAACATTTGTGCTGTAGGTTTTTTATCATCCCAATTATTTGTCATTTTTAAGTATGTCCTGTTTTATTAAGAACGCCCACATCTCTGCGTCTAAGTGTGTGACTTTATAGTTAAAATGTTTAGGTGGTACAAACATTTTATTTGTATCTTCAAATCTACCTTCTTTTATTGTGTCCATCCATATAACATAATCAGCATTGAAGTCTTCTCTTGTTTTTTCTGTTGGACATATAAAATCTGCAATTACATTTCTATTACTTTTCAGAGCCTCTTCAGCAAGACGTTTCATTCGTTCGGCTTGTCTAGTTCTCCCTTCTGGACTAAAGTCCCAATCATTGTGTTCTTTTCTTACCACATCCGCATTTAACCAAACTGCATTAAACATTGGCACTAACTTATTAGCCAAAGTAGTTTTTCCTGAGCCCGGCAGACCACAAATTAATATTTTCATTTTTGGTTTGTCGCTATGTACTTGCATTTTATATTATTTTCTATTTGAAAGTATCTGGTGTATTTCTTTCCAATTATTTACACGCTTAACTTTTGGATGTTTGTAATGTTGATTGTATTCGTGATTGATTAAAATTGGTTTAAGCCCAAGTTTTAGGCCAGTTAAACAGTTTTGATATTTGTCTTCTACCCAACACAGGCTAGTATTTTTAAACTCTGATAAAGCCGCTCCTTTATTATCGCCCGTTTCTAATATAAAATAATTTTGAAATGTGTGTTCTCCAAAGAGCTCTGCTAATCTTCTTTTACGTAACATTTGTGCTGGTACATCTGAAGTTTGTGATGTAATTGGAATAAAAGTCCAACCTTCTGCGTGTAGTAATTTTACATAAGTTACTGCTTCGGGTAAAGGCGGTTGAGTGGCCATCCATGCACTTCTATTAAATTCACGTATTTCTTTTGTGACAGCGGTTGGAGTTATACCAAAACGTTTTTCCATCGCATATTCACGTTCTTTGTTTGGCAATAATTTATAGGTTTGTTTACGTTTACCTCTTACAAAATGGCTACGTTTAAGCATCCATTGAATAAAATGGTTCTCCCATTCGAGAAGCACTCCGTCCACATCTGTAAGTATTATTCTATTTGACTGTGGCATCTTCCATACCTGCAACTCTTAATTTAACAATGTTTGTTAGTTGCCATTGTTTTTGATCGAGTCCTTTGGTGATGCCTAGCCAACGATTACGTAGTAATGCAAATTCATTTACAATTTTTTCAAAGTCTACAACGTCTGCTTCACCTTCAACATACTTGTCAACGTCTCTTGAACTTAATGCTCTTTGATAATTTTCAAGATATTTTTTAAAATGACTTGATTTAAGTCTTCTCTTTTCAATGTTAAGATATTCTAATATTGCTTCAATCTGTTGTAATTGTTGAAATCTATGTTCTACAATGCCGGGTAATGATGCAGATGCTTTTTCTAAGTTGCCATAAATCCTACATTCCTTTCTAGCTTGTTCGTATTCGCTATTGAAATGTATTATACAGTCTGGAATTTTTGAAATGTCTTTACTTACAGTAGTATACCAACTCATTGTTCCTCATATCCGTACTCACTAGTGTTTAAGACATCGTCGGCTTCGTCTTCAAGCACTATTTTAATTGCTTCTGTTAGTTTTTCGTCAATTTCCATGGATCCTCTTATAACTGATGAATCTGCTCCATGGTCAACAAGTGTTTTGATATAATCAATAGCACAATCTAACTTCTGTCTTTCTGGTACGTAATGAGAGATACTGGACCAAATTGTTTCAATTTGTTCGCTAGTCATCTGTTCCATCTTCTGTTGTCTCCTGGTCGGTTATATTAGCAAAGTCATTCATGACTTTCGTTAATTTATCACCTGTCCAGTTTTTTCGGAACTCTATGGTTTCGTTACCTTTGGAGTCAACATATTTTAATCTGTTACCTTGTTGCGAAATAACGCTTTTTTTCTCAAATAAGTCTAGCAATCCTGAATAAGGATCCATTCCTGTATCGTATGGTATCTTAACTTGCACAGATTCAAAGGGTTTAGCATATCTTGTTTTCATAACTTTACAAGCGGCTCTAATACCTCGTACATCAGTAACTTTGTTGCCTTTTTCGTCTTCCTTTAATTTTAGTTTCTTCATTGCAACAACAATACTTGATGCATATATAAATCCTTGTCCTCCTGATATCTTATCATCTGGGTCAAACATATCTTGTGATGCGTATGTGTGGTTTGTAGCCATAAGTCCTACGTTCCATGAACCAAACATATTAACACAGTTTCTTACGAGAGCTGTTAATGCCTTAGGCTTTCTTCCTAAATCACCTTTCATCTCACCTTTTTGAAACTGATCTACATCGGTTGGAGTTAGCAACATACCTAAACTGTCTATTACAAATAGGACCTTTGGTGCGGCTTCTCTATTTTCTGAGTGTTCTGTTTTGTACTCTTTCATGAACTCAGATACAGTTTTTGCTACATCATCGACCATTGATAAACTTAATTTTAATAATTTTTTTTCATCTGTGTCAACGCCTAGTGCTTTCAACCATGCTTCGTCAAGTGCATTCTCAGAATCAACTAATATTACAAATATACCTTGATCCTGTGCATTTTTAATAATATTGCCTGAAGCAATATAAGATTTGCCTGCTCCTGATTCACCCGCTAACACAGATACTTTTCCTAAGGGAATTCCTTTGTTAAAATCACCCGATATCAAATAGTTCAATGCAAAATTGCCTGTTGATATCCAGTCTGTTGGATCGCTAAATCCTATGCCCAAACCTTGAATTGATTTTGTTATATTTTTTCTAAATTTACTTGCGTCAAATACTTTTGTCATAATTTTCTATAATATTATCCAAGCAATGATTAATGCTATAATGATCCACGCCGGAATCTGTTGGTATAGTATCCAATTAACTGCTTTTTTAATTTTTCTTTTTATATCCATATTGTTATATTACTACCGAATGGCTCCAGTGTCAATATGTTAACTGAAGCCAATGGTAATTTTTGTTTACTTGCTTTGTCTTGATCTAATCAACTTAAGAATGTCTTCTGCTCTTTTGGCACTTTCAGTACTTGGTTGTGCTGGAGCAGGAGTAGACTCTGCAGGTTGAACTGTTTCTACTGCTGGTTTTGTTTCAGTTGTAGTTGCAGTTGGCGTTGCAGGTGCAGTCGCTTTAGGAGTTGTATTTCCTGTCATTGCTGACACGCCTGCTGGTCTAAAGTATTGTCCATATTTCTCAAGATCATAAGCCTCACCGTCTACAGATTTTTCAAATAATTCTTTGATTATTTTTACTTCTGCTTCTGTTGGTTCTTTTGGTCTAAAGTCCGACAAATTGTGTAAACCATTTTTGTCAATTGCGGCTCTTTCTGCTTCATCAAGTGATCTTTCTCTTCTTGACCATTTTGATGTTGAGTAGTCTGCATAACCACCTTTTGACGTTTTGGTTATTCTAAAGTCAACACCTTTTACGTAATCAGTTGGCAGTTCTTCCATTTCTGGATCAAGCAATGCCGCTCTGATAATGTTAAAGATTTGAGGGCCAATAATAAATCTTCTTATTGGATTCTCTGGTGTTGCATCTTCATTTAATGGATTTTGTGTAACAAAACCTTGAAAGATATATGATTTTTTCTTCCAATATTTTCTACCCATGTCTTCCATTGATTTGTCTTTGAACCATGGTCTTACCTCTGTAAGAACAGGACAAGTTTTTCCATACATCTCCATACAAGGTACTTGTACCTGTACAGGTCTTGAATCTGTTTGTCCTTTGATCCCTGCAAATGGCAGTTTGA
>MDTB01006396.1_pt1 | contig 28339 bp, 33 predicted proteins | sample 811161 | NCBI WGS metagenome assembly MDTB01 (sample SAMN05326650, study PRJNA326480) | marine metagenome | isolation source: seawater | place: Mediterranean Sea | collected 2009
ATCTCTTGAGATTGGTGAAAACTACCTAAGTGATAATGCTTAGATACGTCTTGCATACCAAATTGTGAGTCAGATGTTGGGTTATTAAACTCAGCAGCTTCGATCAAACCTGTTTTCATAGCTGGCTGAATTTCACCGCCTGGCAATTGTCTAACGACCATTCCCATAGCTGTCAAAACGTTAGTCGCTAAACCAACTGTTCTATACTTCATACCCTTAACATCAGAAACTTTAGTAACATTCTTTTTGAACCAACCAAATGGTTGAGCTGGCATAGGCATGTGGAAAAACCCTATATAGTCAAACCCTACTTTTGATAGAGTTTCTTCATAAAGTTTTCTACCTCCACCGTATTCCATCCATCCCATTACTTCTTGAGATGACATTCCGTACGAAGGTCCAGTTCCAAAAAGTGAAGCAGCAGCATTCTTACCGTACCAATATGCTGTCACCCAGTGACCCATATCTACTACACCTGAACTTACTGCTTGTCCTACTTCTGAAGTTTTAACGATAGCGCCAACTGGTTGAAGATCAATCTTAAGTTCTCCACCTGACATGTCGCTTACCATTTTTGCATAGTCGCCTGCCATTTCAAAGAAGATATTAGCTCCTGATGGCCAAGCTGCTTGCATCTTTAAAGTTACCGGAGCTCCAAATGCAATATTAGGCATTGCAACTGTTGCTGCCGCCGCTGCACCTGTTGCTGCAGCTGCTTTAAAGAACTTACGTCTTGAAGGAGTTTTTACTCCTTTTGTTTTTTTGTCTTTTGACATATGTCCCCCTGTTATTAATTAATAAATTATTTAAACATAAACCTTTTTAAGAGTCTCTACTTTATTTAGAATAATTTTAAGGAGTTTTTGACTATATACAATCTATAAGTGTATTAATTAACTAGATCTTTAGGCTTTTTATTTTTAAAGAAGTCCTCTAGGTTTTGTGTAGCTCTGAAAGCCATATCCCATCGAGTTCTCTTTGTTGCGCTGCCTAAGTGAGGAAGTAAAAAAATATTTTTTAATTTTAAATAATCGGGGTGAATTTTAGGTTCTCCATTGTAAACATCTAAGCCGTATGCAAAAATTTTTCCATGTTTTAAAGCCTCAACCATTGCATCATCGTCTACAATGTCGCCTCTTGCTGCATTTCCTACAACAGAATTTTCTGGAAGATAACTTAAATTTGTTTTATTGATAATTTTTGTTGTTTCAGGAGTTGCTGGGCAATTAATTGATAAAAATTCACTTTCATTTAAAAGGCTTTTTAAATCTTTGTGGTAAATTGCACCTTCTTCTAGATCTGGTGATAGCTTTGTTCTATTATGATAATGTATTTCCATACCAAACCCCCTCGCTCTTTTTGCCACTGCTCTACCTATTCTACCCATACCTAATATTCCAAGTTTTTTATTAGACATTTGTTTACCTAATAAAAAATCCCAAGACCATTTCCATGTTTGTGACTCAGCGGCAATACGTCCTTCATATGCTTTTCTAGAAGCTCCAAGCAAAAGTAAAATTTGAATATCTGCAGTAGCATCGGTTAAAACATCTGGGGTGTTTGTTACAGCTATTCCTTTCTCTTTTGCTGCTTTACAATCTATATTTCCGTATCCTACTGCGCCATTAGCTATAATTTTAATACTATTAGATAATTTAGAAATTGTGTCCGAATTAATGGGGTCGGTTACTGAACTTAAAATTCCATCAAAATTTTTTGATCCATTTATTATTTCATCAGCAGAATATATTTTGTCACTATCATTTAATTTTACATCAAATACTTTTTTTAGTTTATCTTCATTTTCTTTTAAGAGTTTTCTTGTAACAAAAATTTTTTTCATATTACAAATTTTTTAATTTATATGGCTTGGGTCCACCTGTTAACCAATCTATTACTTCAACTGTATGTACTACTGGTATATTCGTACCACTAGATATTTGGGTCATACAACCAATATTGCCTGTAGAAATAAAATCCGGGGAAATTTTATTAATATTTTCTAACTTGTTTTTAAGTAACTGACTTGCTATTTTTTGCTGTAAAATATTATATGTTCCTGCTGAACCACAACAAATGTGTCCATCAGGAATGTTTAAAACGGTATTTCCAGTTTTTTTTATAAGATTTATTGGTTGATCATGAACTTTTTGGCCGTGCTGCATAGAGCAAGCAGAATGATAAGCTATTTTATATTTAGATGTGTTACTTTTAAATTTAAGTTTCAAATTTTCATCTAAAAACTCTGTTATATCTTTTGTTAATTCTGAAATTTTTTTTGCTTTCTTTTTCATTTCTGGGTCATTTCTAAAAATAAAACCATAGTCTTTTAAAGTTGTACCGCATCCTGACGTATTGCTTATTATTGCGTCTAATCCATTTTCTAAATATTCTTTATGCCAAATATTTATGTTTTTTACAAAAGATGTGTGGGCTAAATTTTTTTTACCTAAGTGGTGATTTAGTGATCCACAACAATCTATTTTTGGAGGTACTACGACTTCTACTCCATGTCTATTTAATAATCTTATTGTAGACTCATTAATTTCAGGAGAAATAACTCTTTGAACACATCCAGTTAAAAGAGCAACTCTTGCTATATTTTTTTTTCCTAAAGAAGAGTAGATTTTTTGAGTTTTTAATTTCTTTGAGGGAATTTTTGATGGCATTAATTTTAAAGCATTCTTAAAAAAACTAGGTAGTAGAAAACTAAATGGTTTTATTATTTTTGTGCTTAAAGCAAGAGAAAGAAAAATTCTTGGATTTGGTAGAGTAAACGACAGAATACTTCTCATGCACCTTTCCAAAAATGGTCTCTTATAAGTTTCTTCAACATGGTTTCGACCATGATCTATAAGATGCATATAATTTACTCCTGAGGGACATGTCGTCATACATGCATAACAAGACAAACATCTATCAATATGTTTTGAGATTTTTTCGTTTGCTGGTTTTTTATTTTCAAGCATATCTTTGATAAGATAAATTCTTCCTCTTGGCCCATCTAATTCATCACCTAAAATTGCATAAGTAGGGCATGTAGCGTTGCACATTCCACAATGAACACATTTTCTTATAATTTCTTCGCTCGATTTATTGTCTTTATCTTTAAGTTGATTTTCTGTAAATGAAGTTTGCATTATATACCTGTGTACATTTTTCCTGGGTTTAAAATTCTTTTAGGGTCAAAACTTTTTTTTATTTTTTCACTTATTTTATATTTTATTGGATCAATTGTAAAAATATCAACTGAAGCTTTTAGATTTTCTTCCAACTTGATGGCTGTAATATACCCTGAGGCTTTTCTAACGATTTCTTGAATATTTCTTAGAATTTTCAATGAAATCTTCTCAATTTGAACCCATACTAAGCTTCCGCACCAATCGATAAAATACTTTATATCATATGCCTTAAGCTTGTTTATTAGATCAAAAGTTTCACTTGCTGGTATTATTACTCTAAATAAATTATCTTTAAGCCCTGAAAAAACCTCTAGGCTCCTAGTCTTTTCCCAAAAAATTAAAGATTGCTCAGGCTCTAAAATTGCAATTTCATTTTTTTGAGCACCTAATTCATTACACATTTTTTCTACTCTGTGATCAACAGACTCGGTAGGACCTTCCACTCTAATAGCAGTTATTGGGCCTTCTGTAGTCAGATCGTTAAATGTAAAGTTATTTTTATAATATTCAGGATAAAATACTCCTCCAGATGGATCGTTTGAAGAAAGTAAAGCTAAATTGAGATAGTCTAAAGCTTTTCGGAAATGAGGATTTTCGATTACTAATGTTTTGTTTAAGAAAGGTTTTGGAAGAACTTTTATAGAAATTTCAGTTAGAGCTACTAAAGTTCCATATGAACCTGTAATAAGTTTGCTTAAATCATACCCAGTTACATTTTTTACAACGGTCCCGCCAGATTTAATTATTTCACCTTTTCCATTTACTCCTTGAAATCCTAAAACGTGATCTCTAACGCTGCCAACTCTGAATCTAGATGAGCCTGCAAAATTACATGAAACAACTCCTCCAATAGAACCTTCATTATTTTTTCCAAAAAAAAGAGGGCCAAAATCAATAGGCTCAAATGCTAATTGTTGATTGTGTTTATCAAGTTCTATTTTAATGTCTTTTAGTGGAGTGCCAGCTTTAACTTTAATATAAAGTTCTTCTGGTCTATAGTCAATTATGCCTGAATAAGATGATAGATCTAAAGTTTTTTCTGCCTGAAAATTTCTACCTATTTTTTTTTTTGATTTCAAACCAACAATCTCTAAAGGAATATTTTTTTTATTGCATTCTTTAATAATCTCAGAAACTTCCTTAATTGTTTTCGGTTTGTAAATTGATTGATTAAAATCTTGGAATGTCTGGGAATTTTGTTTTTCCTCCATGGACATGAACCCTTCCTTCTTCAGCACATTTTCTTAGAATTGGATAAACTTTTCCTGGGTTAAGCAGAGAATGTGGATCTAAAGCAACTTTGATAGTTAATTGTTGTTGAATATCTGTATTATTGAAAGCTTCACACATTAGTTCTCTTTTTTCAATTCCTACTCCATGTTCTCCAGTAAGAGCCCCGCCTACTTTAACACAATACTTCAAAATCTCTGCGCCAAACTCTTCTGTCTTCCTCAGCGATTTTTTGTCATTAGCATCAAACATTATTAGAGGATGTAAGTTTCCGTCTCCAGCATGAAAAGCATTAGCTACAGGAAGGTCATATTTTTTTGATAATCTAGTAATTTCTTTTAATACCTCTGCAAGTTTTCCTCTTGGTATTGATCCATCCATACACATATAGTCTGGTGCAAGCACTCCACAAGCAGGAAATGCTGCTTTTCTTCCTGCCCAAAATTTTAATCGTTCTTCATTTGATTTACTTATTTTAACACTAGATGAATTGTTTTTCTCAGCAATTTCTTTGGCTTTATTTATAAAATTTTCTACTTCGTGTTTTGTTCCATCAAACTCTATTATCATCATTGCTTCGGCATCGGTAGGATAGCCCGCCTTAACAAAATCATTTGTTGCTTTAGTTAAGGCCTTGTCCATTATCTCCATGCCTGCAGGAATGCAGCCTTCAGCAATAATTTGTGCTACACAATTGCCAGCGTCTTCTATAGTTTTAAATCCAATCAAAGCTGCTTTGACGATCTCTGGAGTTTTTAATATCTTTACAGTTACCTCGGTTATTACACCTAACAAACCTTCTGATCCAGTCATAAGCCCCAGAAAATCATAACCCTCTGAGTCCATTGCTTTTCCACCAAACCTAGTAATTGTTCCATCCATTAGAACAACTTCTATTCCTAGTAAATTATTTGTAGTGGCACCATACTTTAACGAGTGAACTCCTCCAGAATTTTCAGCAACATTTCCTCCTATCGAACAAGCAATTTGGCTTGATGGATCCGGAGCATAATAAAAACCTTTATCTTCAACGGCATGAGTTATTGCAAGGTTTGTTACGCATGGTTGCGTTACTACACATCTATTTTTATAATCGACTTCTAAAATTTTATTAAATTTTCCCATTGCAAGCAAAACACAGTCTGCTAAAGGTAAAGATCCACCTGAAAGTCCAGTGCCAGCTCCTCTCGGCACTACTTTAATTTTTTTTTCATTACAGTATTTTAAAACTTGGCTTACTTGTTCAGCAGTTTCTGGTAAAACAACAGCTAAAGGTGCTTGCTTGTAAGCTACCAAACCATCGGTTTCGTAAGGTCTTACTTGATCTTGATCTGATAAAACATTTTCTTTTTTAACAATTTTAGCGATATCAGAAACTATACTATCTTTATTAGAAATAGTCGTTTTATCTATTTTTGGCATTTGAAGGCTAGTCATATTAAAGTTACTTTACAACCTTAAATGTTTTTGGTCAAAACACTTAAATGTCACCTAAGCAAGCATTTTTCCAATCTTTTCAAGGGCTTTTTTTATATTGTCTTGTGAGGCAGCAAAGCTAAATCTTACATAATCCACAGAAGTTTTACCAAATGCGGTCCCAGGCACAATTGCTACTCCTGCTTCGTGCATACATTTTTTTGCAAATTCTGAGCCATTCATTCCAGTCCCGATAACTTTAGGAAATGCATAAAATGCTCCACCTGGTAAACTGCATTCGACACCTGGCAAATTATTTAAACCCTCATGAATTAATTTTCTTCGTTGCGTAAATTTACTCATCATAAATTCTATAGAGTCATCAGGTCCATCTAACGCTGCAATACCTGCAAACTGTGCTGATGCATTTACGCATGAAACACTATTTATCAATAGTTTATTTACATGTTCAATTAAATGTTTTGGCCAAAAACTCCAACCTAATCTCCATCCAGTCATTGAATAGGCCTTGCTCCATCCTTCTAAAACAATAAGTCTCTCTCTCAATTCTGGATAATTGAAAAAAGTTGGCATTTCTTTTCCATCGAAAATTTGTCTACTATAAATCTCATCACTTAAAATTGTAACATGAGGATGTTTTTTAAGACCTTCAGCTAATTTATCAATTGCATCTCTTTCTACAAAACTTCCTGTTGGATTATTTGGATTTATTAATATCAACAATCTCGTCTTTTCTGTAATAAGTGATAAAATTTCCTCAGGATTAAATTTTAGATCTTTATCTTTTGTAAGATCATATGGAACAGAAGTTGATCCAGTAAAATTTATCATTGACTCATAAATTGGGAAAGCGGGTGTTGGATGAATTATTTCTACACCAGGTTCGCCAAAACACTGAATAGCATAATGCATTGTAGGTTTTCCTCCAGGCATAATAATAATTCTTTCTGGGTCAATATCCTGATTATAAAGTTTTTTTATTTTTCTAGTAACCGCTTGCCTACATTCCAATATACCATTTGACAAAACATATCCGTGGTGACCATCATCTAAAGCTTTCTTTGCTGCTTCAACTATGTGCTTTGGTGTTTTAAAATCTGGTTGACCCAATCCCAAGTGAATCATTTCCTTACCCTGCGACTCAAGTTTTTTTGCTTCAGCTAAAACACTAAATGCTGTTTCTGTACCTAATCTTTCTAAACTTTTTGCTGTTTTCATATTTAAATCCTAAAACGTTATTTACTATTAGTCATATCATATTTTTGCATTACCTATATGCAATTTTAGAATTATTCAATTCTTTAATGTTTTTGCATCCTAGTAAAATCATATCTCTTGTTATTTCATCTTTCATTCTTTGTAAAATTTGCTCCACTCCTTTTTGACCTCCTGCTCCAAGAGCAAAAAGAAATCCTTTACCAAAACTACAAGCGGTCGCCCCAAGAGATAAAGCCTTTAAAACATGAGTGCCTCTTCTTACGCCCCCGTCTAATATAATTTCTAATTTTCCACCAACAGCCTCAGCTATAGCTGGAAGCTGATCAAATGGAGATCTTGATCCATCTAGTTGTCTTCCTCCATGATTTGAAAGTAATATTGCAGAAGCTCCAATGTCAACTGCTCTTTTAGCGTCTTCAACTGACATAACACCTTTAATAGCAAAGGGACCTCCCCACCTTTTAATACAGTATTCTGCATCCTTCCAGCTCATGGCTGGATCATATTGTTCATTAATGTATTCCATCACACCTTTAGCTATACTCGATCCTTTTTTAGTAAAATGAGTGACATTAGCTAACTGAAATTTTTCATGTCTCAAATAATTAAATGTCCATTTAGGGCGAGTCATAAAACTTAAAATACTTTTTAAAGTTAACTTTGGAGGCGTAGTAAATCCCCATCTATGATCTCTCTCACGGTTACCAGCAACTACTGTATCTACAGTCAAACACATTGAATTAAACCCGGAACTTTTACATCTATCAATTAAATTGTCTGTTAAACCTTTAATTTTATGAATGTATATTTGGAACATTTTTGGCCCTCCTGATATATTGGATATTTCCTCAATAGAAGAAGTTGACATGGTAGACATACTATAAAAAGTTCCAAATTTTTCAGCAGCTCTTGCACTAGCCTTGTCACCGTCATGATGAAAAAGTCTTTGCATTGCAACTGGAGATAAAAAAAGTGGCATATCGATTTTTTGACCCAAAACGGTTGTAGATAAATCTGGCTTACCTACACTAGCTAAAATATTAGGGACTAAATCACATTTAGCAAATGACTCTGTATTTCTTTTTAGAGTTGTTTCGTCATCAGAGCCCCCGTCAATGTAATGAAATATAGGAGCTGGTAAATTTTGTTTGGCTAATTTTCTAAAATCATCAAAATTGTAACAGTTTTCTAAGGACATAATTATTTAAAATTTTCTTGAAAAAGATATAACTTGATTATCAGTACCTGGATTTGTCTCTCCCCAGTCATTATTTGAAATATGACTGTAGCTATAACCAATATTTGTGTTTTCTAAAATATCAATACCAACCTTAATTTCACTTTTAAATTCTAAAACTTGCCCAAGGTCTTTTCCGCTTCCTTTTTCATAATAACCTGGGCTAAAGCTCGGTAATATTTTTAAAGGACCTATTCCGTATTGACCTTCTATCCCTGTATATAAAAATACAGAGTCTTTTTTTGTTATAAACGCACCTGTAATTGGTGTGAATTTACCTAAAAATGTATCTCTAAATAAATTTGAATTTTTATGCTCGATACCAAATAATGAAGTTTGATCATCTCCTTCTTTGTCTATAGTATCAAATGTACCTGTATAAAAAGTAATATCTTGATTTTTTTCTGCTCCAACATCAGCTATCAAGCTTTTGTTAAATAAAGAAAAAAACAGAGCAATTAACATTATAAAAACTTTCATAATTTTAAAAATACTACCTTAATTTGAAAAAGTATAGTCTCAATAAAGCTTACTTTTTAACCCTTTTTTTTATAATTTTAAAAATTATTAAACCTCCTAAAAATAGAGATAAATAAGGTAAAAACCATAGTAAAAAATTTTTCTTATTAAATTGAGTGTCAAAAACAATCCATTCACCATACCTATTTATTAAAAAATTATAAATTTCTTTCTTCGAACTGCCCTCTTTAATTTTTTCTCTAACAATTAGTTTAATAGTTTGTGCAAAATCTGAATTAGAGTCTGCTACTGATTGTCCCTGACAAACTATACATCTTATGTTTTTAAGAATTTCAATTTCACTTTTTTCAATTGCTTTAGCGTACGACTGTAAGCTTAAAAATAAAATAATTAAGTAAAATGATAAGTTTTTCATGAGTTACTTATAATTTCAATTATCTCTTTATAGTTTTCTGCACTTATTGGGCCGACAATTTTTTTAATTATTGTCAAATCTTTATCTATTAAGATACTTTCTGGCACACCATAAATACCAAAATCAACAGAGACTTTACCATTATCGTCTTTTGCTAAAAAATAGTAAGGATTCCCCAGGTCATTTAAAAAATTTTTTGCATTATTTTCTTTATCTTTAAAATTAATACCCAAAATTTTGAGTTTTGCTTTATCTCTCAGTAAAATTAAATATTTATGTTCCTTTTTACATGGAGCACACCAAGATGCCCAAAAATTTATCAACGTAAAATTATTTTTTTTTAAATCTTTATTGCTAATTTTTATATCACCAAAAAGTTCCGTCGCTTCAAAATCACTTAATTTTTTTCCTACCAAATCTCTAGTTTCATATCTGTTATCTTTACTTAAACTTAAAAAAAAGACTAGTAAAATAAAACTTATAGTTCCAAACGATATAAAAAATTTAGTTTTCATTTTTAAAAAGTCTTACAAATCCTCCTAATGAAATTATAGCAACTGAAATCCAAATCCATAGCATAAAAGGTTTTTTTTGAAATTTTAAGTTATAAAAATCTGACCTGTCAATATTACTCATTGTTAAATACAAATCATAACTCAATCCTGTTCTTATAGAAGCTTCATAGGTCAATGTTTCAGGTTGGCTATAAACTCTTATTTCAGGTTTTAAATTTTCTTTTTGTAAATTTTTTTTATTTAATAAATTAAATTCACCAACTATAGCTTTATAATTTTCACGTTGTTCATATTTAAGAGATTTAAAATCAATTATGTAATTACCAAATTCTTTTTTTTCTCCCTCTCTTAAATTAAAATCTTGATCTACAGAAAAACTATGGTTAATACCTATAAAAAAAACGAGTAAACCAAAACCTAGATGGGATAATATTCTTGGTAATTCAAAATTATTTTTTTTTCTAAAAACATTATTTAAATCAATTAACGAATATATAATTAAAAAAATTGAAGAAATTATAATTAAATTTGTAAGAAGACTGTAAGGTGCAAATAGTTTATTTATCACAATATTTAAAAAAAATGCCAAAAATATAATTAAAAATATGAAAATTAAATTTTTAAACTTATTATTTATCCATTTAGTTTTTGGGCCTAAAGCCATAAAAAACAAAAAAGGAATCACTATTGGAAAAATAACAATGTTGTAAAATGGTGGTCCAACTGAAATTTTAACATTCATTAAAGCATCTATAATAATTGGATAAATAGTTCCTATTAGAACTGTGACCAGGTAAAATGCCATGAACCAATTATTTGCTAAAACAAAAGTTTCTTTGCTATTTAAATTAAAATTATAAGTTTCTTTTTTATGTTTAATAAAAAAAATTGCCAAAGCTGAAAATATCATCAAACTTAAAAAGATTAATATATAAAGTCCTCTTGATGGGTCGTTAGCAAAAGTATGTACTGAGTTTAAGATTCCTGATCTTACTAGAAAAGTTCCCGTTACACTTAGAGTGAAAGCTAGCAAACAAAGAATTATTACCCATGAATAAAGCGTATCTCTTTTTTGTAAAACTACCAATGAATGCATTAAAGCAGTTATTATAAACCAAGGCATTAACGAAGCATTTTCAACTGGATCCCAAAACCAAAATCCACCCCAACCTAATTCATAGTAAGCCCATATTGAACCAACCATAATACCAATTGTTTGAAAGCTCCAAGAAATTAATACCCAAGGTTTGATTGATTTAGCAAAATTTTTACCTCTATAATTACTTAAAAGAGAACCTATGGCTGCAGAAAAATAAATAGAGGAACCCACAAATCCAATATAAAGTAATGGTGGGTGAATAGCTAAAGCAGGATCTTGTAAAATTGGATTTAACCCTAGCCCCTCTTTTGGTGTTGGTACAATTAAATTAAACGGATTAGAATTAATAAAAAGAAATAATAAAAAACCAATTATTAAAATATTTTGACTTATTAAAGTATATATTCTGTAATTTTTTTCTTCATTTTTGTTCATAATTAAAAATAAAAAAGAAAAAATTACAAGGACATTTATCCATAGTAATAAACTTCCTTCATGATTTCCCCAGGTACCGGATATTTTATAAAACAAAGGTTTTAAGGAATGTGAGTTTTCAAAAACTGTAATCAAAGAGAAATCTGAAAATACAAACCCCGTAATTAAAGTAAAAAAACAAGTTAAGGTAAGTGTTGATTGCCATAAAGAAAAGTTTAATAATTTTTTGTCAACAAGTGTATTTTTTTCCTTGATTGAACGAAAAGAAAAATAAATTATTAAAGTGCTTATTGTTAAAATTGAGATAATTAAAAGATTTCCAATACTATTTAGCATCATTTTTTTTTAAGTTTTTAATGTCCGGTGGCATATAGTTTTCATCATGTTTAGCTAAAATTCGATCAGCCACAAAATATTTTTTATCTTTTAAAACTCCTTCAGCCACAACACCTTTTTCCTCTAAAAATAAATTTGGGATTGAACCACTATAGCTTACTATTATTTCGTTTTTATAATCTGTTATTATAAATTTGATTTCTTTATTATTAACTAAAATAGAATTTTTTTTAACCATACCACCTAATCTAATTTTTTTTTGAAATTGAATGTTCTGATTTTCAAAAATATCAGTTGGAGATTTAAAATAAAGAAGATTATTATTTAATGTTTTTATAGAAAAAAAGACAACAACTAAACTAACTAAAAGAAGCAAAGTTATAAATAAAAGTCTATTTTTAACTTTTTTATACAGCATTTAGAAATGCTTTAAACTGATTTGTTTTGTGAGGTTAAAATCTGATTAGTTATTTTAGATTTTTCTAAAACTGCTTGTCTTTCTTTTTTTGAAAGTTTTTCTAATTCAGCAATAAATTCACTTTCATATTTTCTAAGTGTTTTTTTTGTTTTGAAATATACTAATCCGCAAGCAAAAACAGTGATGCCGAAAGATAACCAAACAAAAAGTCCGTAACCATTCATTGATATAAAGTCTACAATCATAATCTATTAATATTTTTTTTCTTCATTCTAATGATTTCTGTTTTATATTTCATCAGAAAAATGATCGCACAATACAATAATAAAACCAGTAACATCAACATTAATGGAGCCATCATAGAAGAATGTATTGTACTTGTGCCCATAATTTTAATGCTAGCTGGTTGATGAAGTGTATTCCACCAATCCACTGAATATTTAATTATAGGTATATTGATTATGCCAACTATGGCGATAATAGAAGAAATTTTTATTGAAAGTTCAAAAGGCTTAATAAATTTTAAAGATAGAATATATAAAATATAAAATAACATTAAAATTATCATTGAAGTTAATCTTGCATCCCAAGCCCATAATGTGCCCCAGGTTGGTTGGCCCCAAATAGAACCAGTAACGACTGCTAAACTTGTAAATAACAAACCAATTGGAGCAATACTTTTGTTAATTAAATAAAAATTTTTCATTTTAAAAACAAAATTAAGAAGAGATAAAAAAGCTAAAGTTGTGTAACATAATAATCCTATCCAGGCAGATGGAACATGGACATACATAATTCTGACTGCATCTCCTTGTAAATAATCCGGTGGCGACATAACTAAAGCAAAGGTAAGTCCAATGGCGAGAACGACAAAAAAAATTGAATTTATAAATTTTAAAACTTTTTCTACAAAAGAAAAAATATTGCTAGGTGAAAAAAAACTAAACATAATTTCATTATATCAAAATATTTTAAAAGAGGTTGAATTTTTAAGCCTAATTGAGAATTTTGAGGGAGTTCAAGAAGTTTGGGGTAATTCCCAATTAGGTATGATTGATATTCCCTCAATACTAGGGCATAGATTTGAGCAAATAATGTTAAATTTGTGACAATCGAAATTTTTGACTAATTTGAAGGCTTAAAATAATTAGGTCCTTTTTTTCCTGAAAAAATTTCATTAATTAAAGGATGTTTAACTGGTTCATCGGAGTGATCTAACAATAAATTTTGTTCTGAAACGTATGCTTCATAAGTTACGTCATTACTTTCTGCTAATAAATGATAAAAAGGTTGATCTTTTCTCGGTCTTACATCTTTAGGTATTGAACGATACCATTCTTCTGAATTATTAAATTCAAAATCTACATCATATATGACACCTCTAAAGTCAAAATGCCTGTGTTTAACTGTTTCACCAATTGAAAATTTTGCTTTGTTTGTTGACATAATTAAAAGATAAGAATTTTTTTCTAAAAATCAATATATAATTTAATATAAAATAAAATTATGTTAAAAAGATCATGTGAATAAGTCTTTTTTAAAATTTGCTACAGACTTTGGTCCACTTCTTATCTTTTTCGTTGTTTACTATAAAAATGGAAATGATTTAAGCGCAGCAATACCTCCACTTATTGTTGCAACTATAATAGCTGTCTTGCTAATGTACAAAATAGAAAAAAAAATTCCTTACTTGCCTTTAATAGGAGGGACGCTAGTAACTATTTTTGGTGGCCTTACTTTATATTTCGATAATCCAGTTTTTTTATATATGAAACCCACAATTATTAATGTTTTATTTGCATCAACACTATTAATTGGCAAAAAATTTTTCGGCAGAAATTTCTTAGAATTTTTTTTGAAAAATGCCTTTCAATTAACCGAGTTTGGTTGGGATAAACTTAATAATCGTTGGGCTTATTTTTTTATCTTTTTAGCGATACTAAATGAGATTGTTTGGAGAACTCAAAGTGAAATTATTTGGGTAAATTTCAAAGTTTGGGGTATTTTACCTTTAACTTTTGTATTTACAGCATTTCAATTAGGTCTCATCAATAAACATAAATTATGAATAAATTAAAACTAATAATAAATAATAGTAACAAATTTAAAGAAAATTTTTTTATAAAGAAAGAGCTTCAAGAAATTCTTAACCTTTATGCAAAAATGGTCTCGAATGGATCTTGGAAAGATTATGGACTTTCTACTGGAGTAAAAGAAATTTCTTTTGATGTTTACCAAAGATCTTCGGAGAAACCTTTTTTGAGAATATTAAAAAATTTAAAACCAAATAATTTTAATGAAAAATTTTTAATTAAAGATAAAAATGGTAATGTAATAGAAAAATCTGAAAACCTTAAAAGACTGATAACAAAAACAAGTTGGAATAAATTGAGAGTTATAAAATAATTATCTTCTTTGACCAAAAAGCCTTAACAACATTATAAACAAATTTATAAAGTCTAAATAAAGTGTTAACGCACCCATTACTGCTTTTTTTCCTATCAATTCCCCACTATCACTTGCAAGATACATGTTCTTAATTTTTTGGGTGTCATAAGCTGTTAAACCTACAAATATTAAAACACCAAGAATTGATATTACAAAATACATCATTGAAGATTTCATGAATATATTAACAATAGATGCAATGATAATTCCGAATAATCCCATCATTAAAAAAGAACCAAGTTTAGTTAAATCTTTTTTAGTTGTATAACCGTAAATACTCATTGCCCCAAAAGTTCCAGCGGTAATAAAGAAAACTCTAGTGATGCTTGCTCCGGTATAAAGTAAAAAAATCGAAGAAAGTGAAGCACCCATCAAAGCTGCAAAAATCCAGAATGTAGTTTGTGCTTTAGCTGCTGACATTTTGGCAATTCCAAAACTCATATAAAAAACAACTGCTAATGGAGCTAGCATTATTACCCATTTTAAACCTGATGCATAGATTGTGTTTCCAAAGCTAGTTAGTCCAACTATTTGGCCACCATCTGAAACTACAGACATTTTAAAAAATGCAAGCGCTATAAATCCAGTCAACAAAACTCCTGATGCCATGTAGTTATAAACTTTAAGCATGTAGGCTCTTAAACCTTGATCGATTACAGCTTCAGAAGCTGAAGACCTTACAGAAGTTGTTTGTTTATTAAATTCCATAGCTCTAATATAAGAATTTTTATTAACTTTTCAATAGTCAAAAATTCCTTTAAAAAAACCTTAAATATTACATTTTTATGAAATTCAAAAAACTTGGAAACACAGATCTTAAAGTGAGTTTAATTTGTCTTGGTACGATGACTTGGGGTACTCAAAATTCTGAAAAAGATGCTTTTGAGCAAATGGATTACTCTGTTGAAAAAGGTGTAAATTTTTTTGATACTGCGGAATTATATTCAGTTCCTCCAAAACCAGACTCTTATGGAAAAACTGAAAAAATGATAGGTAACTGGTTTGAAAAAAGGAAAAATAGACATAAAATTATTTTAGCATCAAAAGTAGCTGGGCCTGGTTGTGAGTGGATAAGAGGCGGAGGAAACAATTATACAGAAAAAAAGATTGGTGAAGCTATTGATGGAAGTTTGAAAAGACTTAAAACAGATTATTTAGATTTGTATCAACTTCATTGGCCTGAGAGGTCAACTAATTGTTTTGGAAGGAGGGAGTTTCTTTTAAGAGAAGATGAAGGTGAATGGAATGAATTTGAAAAAATTTTAAAAACATTAGAAAAATTTATTAAAAGTGGAAAAATAAGATATATTGGCGTTTCTAATGAAACTCCTTTTGGTCTATCAAAATACTTAGAGATTTCAAAAAATAAAAATTTACCTAGAATTGTCTCAGTACAAAATCCATACAGTTTAGTAAATAGAACATACGAAATAGGTATGTCAGAGATTTCCATAAGAGAAAAATGTGGATTGCTTGTTTACTATCCTTTAGCAGCTGGAGCTTTATCCGGAAAATATAGAAATGGTAAAATGCCAAAGAATTCTAGAATGTCATTATTTAAAGGTTGGGAAAGAATGATAAATCCATTGGCGATGAAAGCTTATGATGAATACTATGAATTAGCAAAAGAATATAATATTTCTATGGTTCAACTTGCGCAGGCATTTGTCAATTCTAGACCTTTTGTAACTAGTAATATTATCGGAGCAACCACGATGAGCCAGTTAAAAGAAAACATAGAAAGTATTTCGGTAGAGCTGAATGAGGAAATAATTGATAAAATTAATTTAATACATAACAATAATCCAAATCCTTCACCTTAATTCAAACCATTGAAATAGTTATTTATTAGTATAAAAATAAATTATGAAGCTAAAAAAAATATATATTATAATTGCTCTTAGTTTATTTACACCTGAAGTATTTGCAAATACACCGAGGTCAACAGGAAAATATAAAAATTGGGAGAGTTTTAGTGCGGAGACAGATAAAGGCAAAATCTGCTTTGCTCAAACCATTCCAACCAAAAGAGCACCTTCATCAATTAAAAGGGAGCCCTCAAGATTATTTGTTACCTTTAGACCAGGAGAAAAAGTTAAAGATGAAATAAGCATAACTAGCGGACATCCTTATAAACCTTCTTCGGTTGAGGCAGCTTCAGGTAAAAGCAGTTATACTTTTTTTTCACAGGATAATTTCGCTTGGCTACTAGATGGTAAAGAAGAACAAAAATTTATTAAATTAATGAAAAGAGCTACTAATTTAATAGTTAAAGCTAGAACTGTTAAAGGTGCTGAGACAACAGATCACTATTCAATGATGGGTTTTACTAAAGCTTACAACACGGCAAAAAAAACTTGTGGCTAAATGAAAAAAATTGTTCTTGCTTATTCAGGAGGTCTTGATACTTCGATAATTTTAAGATGGTTGCAAGAAAATTATAAAGCAGAAGTTATTGCATATACATCTGATATAGGTCAAAAATTAAACAAAAAAAAAATCATTAGTAACGCGAAAAAGTTAGGTGTTAAAAAAATAATAATTGAAAATTTAAAAAATACATTTGTTAAGGAATATGTATTTCCAATGATTAGGGCTCATGCAGTTTATGAAGGAATTTATTTATTAGGCACTTCAATAGCAAGACCTTTAATAGCAAAAAGACAAATAGCTATTGCAAAAAAATTTGGTGCCTACGCCGTTTCTCATGGTGCTACTGGAAAAGGAAATGATCAAGTAAGATTTGAATTAGGTTATGCTTATTTTGGAAAAAAAATTGCAGTAATTGCTCCTTGGAGAGAATGGAACCTTCAGTCTAGAACTGACTTAATTAATTATGCAAAAAAAAACCACATACCTATTCCAAAAGATAAAAAGGGTGCGCCGCCTTTTTCAGTAGATGACAATATTTTTCATACATCAACAGAGGGTAAAGTGTTAGAGAATCCAAAAAATTCAGCCCCAGAATTTATTTTTCAAAGAACAGTTTCTCCAGAAAAAGCATCTAACAAAAAAACTAAAATAAAAATCTCTTTTAAAAACGGTGATCCAATAGCAATTAATAACAAAAAGCTAAATCCTGAAAATCTTTTGAGAAAATTAAATCTCTTAGGTGGAAAAAACGGCATAGGGAGAGTGGACTTAGTAGAAAATAGATTTATAGGTATTAAATCAAGAGGGGTATACGAGACTCCTGGTGGAACTATTTTATACAGCGCCCACAGGGCAATAGAGTCAGTTACACTTGACAAAAAAACTGCTCATGAAAAAGAGAGAATAATGCCTATTTATGCTGAACTTGTTTACAATGGTTACTGGTTTTCAAAAAAAAGAATTAAACTTCAAAAAATTATAGATAAAAAAAGAAGTAAAGTTGAAGGAGAAGTTGTTCTAAGTCTGTATAAGGGAAATATTACTATTTTATCTAGAAGGACAAAAAATAAAGCTTATTCAATGAAAAAGGTATCTTTTGAGGAGAATAAGACTTTCAACAAATCAAAAATTGAAAAGTTTATTAAGTTTCATTCAAAACAGTTAAATAAATCTTAATAATCTGATATTAATAAGTCAATGAATGCCGCGATTCGAAATATTCAACTAGTAGCAGTAGTTATAGTACTTGCGGCTACTATAATTGCATTTTTATTGGAAATAATAAAAATGTATGAAACTCAAACTGTAACTCTAGCTGATTTACTTTTAATGTTCATTTACATTGAGGTAATTGGTTTAGTTAGATCATATTGGGAATCAAGAGCAGTAAGGGTTATCTATCCTCTAATAATAGCAATAACGGCGCTATCGAGGTACATTATTCTTCAGGACAAAGATTCAGATCCGACTCATTTAATTTACTTATCTGCTGCTATTTTAATAGTGTCAATTGCTACTGTAGTAATAAGATTTAGAAGAAGTAAATATTTGAATATTGATAAAGATAAATCTAACGACCTGTAATAATATCTCTTAATTTTCTTACCTCACCTATTTTGAAAATAATGGCATCCTCTTTTTTAAAACCATATTTTTCTGCATTAGATTTGAAACGAACTGGCGGTTCCATAATTGGTTCTAAAGATAAAATTACTGTCCCCCAGTGCATTCCTAAAACTTTTTTGCTCTTCAAGTCTTTAGCAACACTTAGGGCTTCTTCTGGATTGGTATGATAAACTGATTTATCTTTAATAGGCATAATAGGAAAAAAATTGTATGCACCAATATTAATTAAAGTTAGATCTATAGGCCCATATTTCTTGCCAAGATCTTTGTATATTGGTCCTACACCTGTATCACAAGCAAATAAAATTTTTTGATCTTTATATTCAATTAAATAACTTCCCCACAAGGTTTTGTTTCCATCAAACAAACTTCTTTTAGACCAATGAACTGCTGGCAGTAAAGTTATCTTTAAATCCTGATTAACTATAATTTTTTCGTACCAATCTAATTCATTTACATCTTTAAAACTTTTGAAATACTTAGCTAACTTGAGAGGAGTAATAACTTTAGCTTTTTTAAATGGAAAATTTCTTATAGTAGACATGTCCTGATGGTCGTAATGGTTATGAGTCAATAAAAACAAATCTATTTTTGGAATTTCGTTTAATTTTATAGCTGGATCAACATATCTTTTGGGCCCAAATATTAATGGCCCAGTATTTTTTGAAAACAAAGGATCAGTAATAATTGTTGTGTTTCCTAATTTAATTAAAAAAGTTGCGTGACCTATCCAAGCAATATAATTATCATTATTTAATTTCGCTAAATTTTCTAATACTTTTTCCCGGGGAACAACATGATCTTTAGGGATATTAATCTTAATTTTTTTTCTCTCTGCATTAAAAATTTTATAAGACCATTTAATGTTGGGGTCTCTTTCAGGAGAACCCTCAACGTTCCTAAAAGTTCCATTAGATAAATGGTGGTAAGGCTTTTTTTCCATGTTTTGTATACTAGTAAAACTTAATGTAATAAAAAAACAAAAAATTAAGAATTTTTTCATTTTTTTAAAAATTTTGTTTTTTAAAACATTCTAGGGTATTTTTTAATAAACAAGCAATGGTCATTGGTCCCACACCACCTGGAACAGGTGTAATTGCTTTAACTATATCTTTTACTTCCTCAAAATCAACATCTCCTACTAGCTTGCTATTGACTTTGTTAATTCCCACATCGATCACAATTGAGTCTTTTTTAATCCAATCTTTTTTTACCAAATTTGGAACTCCTGCTGCGACTACAAGAATATCTGCTTTCAAACTCAATTCTTTAAGATTTTTTGTTTTTGAATGTGCAATTGTAGTTGTACAATTTTCTTTTAAAAGAAGTTGCGCCATAGGTTTGCCATTTAAGTTCGATCTTCCAATTATAACGGCATTTTTTCCAGTTAAGTTACTCTCGATATTTTTTATTAACAACAAGCATCCAAGAGGAGTACAAGGAACTATGGCTTTATTACCTGAGGCTAAATTTCCAACATTAATTGGGTTAAAACCATCTACATCTTTTGAAGGTTCTATAGTGTTAATTATTTTTTCGTTATTTATATGATCTGGTAAAGGAAGTTGAACCAATATTCCAGAAACTTCTTTTTTATTATTCAACTCTTTAATTTTCTTAATAACTTCCTCTTGAGAAATTTCTTTTGGATACTTGATGACTTCAGAATGAATTCCAACTTCTATTGATTTTTTTTTTTTGTTTTGCACATAGATCTGACTTGGAGCATAGTCACCTATTAAAATTACTGAAAGACCTGGAGATTGACTAGTTTTTTTTTTAATTACAGAGATTTCTTTTTTTACCTGATCTATAAGTAAAGATGAAATTTTTTTTCCGTCTATTATCATATTTAAAACAGTGATGGCGCGAACATTTCGAAAACTAAATTTCTTAGAAACATTAGTGCTAAAATTAATATTATTGGTGAAATATCTACAGATCCCAATCTGGGAAGAAATTTTCTTATAAAATTTAATGGTGGGTCTGTTAACCTGTAAGAAATATCAAGCAAAGAATAAACAAATCTATTGCTAGTATTTAAAATGTTAAAAGCTACCAGCCAACTTATGATGGCATTTATAATTAAAATCCAAATATATAATGTTATGACGTTATCAAATAAAATCAAAACTGATTTCATTACTTCTTCTCCACATAAATAGATGTACTTGGAAAAGCGAAAGAAGCATTATTACTCTCTACTATTTCTTTAATCTTAACAGCTAATCTCTCTTTAACTTTTAGCCACTCTAACCATTCATCTGTTACAGTAAAACACCTTACGTACAGATCTATTGAACTATCAGAAAACTTGTCTATTCGAACAGCATGTTCCGTATCTTCACCAATTTTAAAATCCTTACTTGAGGTAATAAATTTTTCTATTTGATCTCTAATATTTTTAAGTTGTTCAACTGTAGAATTATACTGTAAGGTTATTATCCAACTTATTCTCCAATTCGTCGTTTCGCTTATGTTAACTACTGCATTTTCTGCAAACGAAGAATTTGGTATAGTCGCAATCGACTTATCAAATTTCCTTATCACGGTAGATCTAAATCCTATTCTCTCAACAATTCCCTCTATAATACCTTCTACATAGATCCAATCTCCGATTTTAAATCTTTTTTCTACCAAAACCAAAACACCAGAAATTAAATTTTTAAATAGATCTTGCGCTCCCAAAGCAACTGCTACACCAAATAATCCTAGGCCAGCAATTATAGGAGCAATTTTTATTCCCCAAATATCTAATGTTGCTGCAAAACCAAAAAAAATAATTAAAATCTTATTTGCTTTTATGACCCAATTAAGTAAATCTTTTGACAGTAATTCTTCAACTTTTTTAATTAAAAAAGTTATAGGTTCAACAACCTGATGTATTAACCAAAAGATTAAAATTGTAATTAAAGAACGATTTACGTTATCAACAAAAACAGATGTTTTTCCTTCAAATTCCATGTAAGAAGTTGCCATAAATATACCTAATACAATTGGAAAAAATTTTACTGGCCCTACAGAAGACTCTACCAGAGCATCATCAAATTTATTTGAAGTTTTAGCTACATAATTTTTTAACCTCTGAAGTATAAACTTAGCTATCAAACCACGTAATAGTAAAAAAAATAAAAATATTACGATTGCAAGTGCGATTTGAGTAAAGTTTACTCCCGCAATTCCTTTTTGCCAAATCTCTAAAAATAAGTCACTAAATTTTTCTAATACGTTCATTAATATCGTTCTTTCAATTGTGATATTTCCTCTCCAGGATCGAAAATTTTAATTTTTTTCCATCCATCAGCTAAAAAAATGTTCGCTACTTTTTTACTTATACACATAACTGTGGATCCTGTCATTATAGGATATAGTGAATAATTTTTAACTATTTCAATAAAACTTTCAGCACTTCTTGAAGAGTACACAAAGATTGTGTCCGGAGGGTGTTTTTTTATTATCTTTTTATTTTCATTGTTTAAGGCAGTAATTTTTTTTGAGTTGTAATTAATTATTTTTTTTATCCTTACACCTTCTTTTAAAAGGTCTTTATCTAGTTCAGTGGATAGATTATCTCCACAAAAATAGGCTAAAATTGATTCTTTATTAATTGCAGCAGAATTAATTATTAAGTTTTTTAAAGCATTCACAGTCCCTCCTGCAGAAAAAGTATTAATAAAACCATTTTGCCTGGCAATTTTTTCTGTAATTGCCCCAACACAAAAACAAATTATATCGTTTTTTTTGGATTTAGTTTTAAGGCACCTAATAGCATTAGCACTGGTAAATATAAATCCATTAAAATCATTTGAATTTATAGGCTTCATATTAGCAGATATAATTTTTAAAGTTGGTATATGAATTATTTTATGACCTAAAGAAAAAAACTTACCCATTAAATCCTCGGAATCAATCAAAGGTCTAGTTATTAAAATATTCATTTTTTTTAAATTCTTTCCCTGCTAATTCTAATAGTTTTTTTCCTACTTTTTTACCAACTTCGAATGGATTACTTTTACTCCCAATTGCATGAGAATTAAAACTCTTCTTACCATCATCTGAAAATAGTTGAGCTTTTAATTCCAAACCACCATTTTTAATACAAGCTAGCCCTCCAACCGCTGTATGACAATCTCCCCCTAAACATTTTAACATCTCTCTCTCTGCACTAGCACAAATCATCGTTTCGTCATCATTTATATATTTCAATATTTCTTTTAAATATTTGTCAGACTCTCTACATTGGGCTGCTATTATACCTTGCCCAACTGCTGGTAACATTTGTTCAGTTTTAAAGAAAAAATTTACCTTATTTTTAAGGTCTAGACTTTCAATTCCTGCTGCAGCTAAAACAATTCCATCTATTTTCTCTTTCTCTAGTTTTTTAATTCTGGTGTCAATATTTCCTCTAATATGAATTACTGAGATATTTTTATTTATTAGCTTTAGTTGTAATTCTCTTCTCCTTGAGCTTGAACCTACAATAATATTATCTACTAGTTTATCTAATTTATTATTTTTTTTACTGATAAAAACATCGCGAGGATCATTTCTCTTAAGATAAGCACCAATGACTAATTTATTATTTTCTTGGGAGTCCATATCTTTCAAAGAATGCACAGCTATATCTATTTTTTTATTGAGAAGATTTTCTTCAATTTCTTTACAAAATAAATTTTTTCCACCTATTTCAGAAATTTTCTTGTCTTGATGAATATCTGCAGAAGTCTTAATAGTAAGAAATTTGATGTTTTCTTCTTGAAGATCAGGGTTTTTTTTTAAAATAAGAGTTTTTACTTTACCCGCATAAGCTAAGGATAGTTTGCTTCCTCTTGAGCCGATTATGATTTTTTTCATTATTTATTTATAAATTTAGAATTTTATTTTATACTATTCTTATACTTAGTTCATAAATTAATGAAAAAAAAACTTATATTTTTAGGAATTGAAACAAGCTGTGACGAAACAGCTGCAGCTGTAATCCAAGAGAACAGCGATGGTACTGCAAATATCTTATCAAACGTAGTGTCTAGCCAAATTGAGAAACATAAAGAATTTGGAGGAGTAGTTCCTGAGTTAGCGGCTCGAGCTCATATTGAAAATATAGATTTTATTATAAATAAAGCATTACGTAGAAGTAAATTGTCACTTGTGGATATTGATGGAGTTGCGGCGACAGCTGGACCAGGGCTTATAGTTTGTCTAACTGTTGGTTTGAATATTGGTAAAACTATTGCTGGGTTTGCAAACAAACCTTTCATTGCAGTAAATCATTTAGAAGGACACGCACTAAGTCCGGGATTACATAAGAAAATTAAATTTCCGTATTTGCTTCTATTAATTTCAGGAGGTCATTCTCAATATTTAATTGTTAACGATATAAATAAATATGAACAACTAGGAACAACAATCGATGACGCTTTAGGAGAGGCTTTTGACAAAACAGCTAAAATGCTCAACCTTGGATATCCTGGTGGACCGTACATAGAAAAATTTTCAAAACTAGGAGATAAAAATTCTATCAGATTACCTGAGCCAATAATTAATAAAGCCGGATGCAATTTATCATTTGCTGGATTAAAAACTGCTGTTTTAAAAGAATCAAAAAAAATAAATGGAAACATTCAATCTAGAAATAATCTTGCCGCTTCTTTTCAACATACTATAAATAAAATTTTATATAAAAAAACTAAAATAGCCATGAAACAATTTGTAGACAAAAGTGGCTGTAAAGAATCTATATTTGTTGTTGCAGGCGGCGTTGCTGCTAATAAATCTATAAGAAATAATTTATCAAATGTTTCTAAAGAAATGAATTTTAAACCTTTGTACCCAGAATTAAAATTTTGCGGAGATAATGCAGCAATGATTGCTTGGGCTGGAATAAAAAGATTTAAAAAAAATTTAATAGATGATTTTAGCTTTAATGCAAAATCAAGATGGCCGTTAGATAGCTCAGCGCCTTACATGAAGGGACCAGGATTAAAATTATAATGCAATACTGGTTAATGAAATCCGAACCTGATGTCTGGTCAATATTCCAGCAAAAAAAATCTGGGTCAAAAGGCTCTGCATGGGACGGTGTTAGAAATTATCAAGCAGCTAACAATCTTAAAAAAATGAAAATTGGAGATCTTTGCTTTTTTTATCATTCAAATATAGGAAAAGAAATTGTAGGAATAGTTGAGGTCATAAAAACTGCTTTTATAGATGTTACTGACAAAAAAAGAAGATTTGTAGCCGTCCAAGTAAAATTTAAAAAATTATTAAAAAATCCTGTAAGTCTTGAAACTATTAAAAAAACTAAGAATCTGAGCCATTTGTCGCTAATTAAACAAAGTAGATTGTCAGTTATGCCGGTTGATCAAAAAAGCTGGAAAATAATTAATAAGATTAGTAAAGTCTCTAAAAAAAACATAAAAGGAAAAAGTGGGAAGAAGAAGTAAAAAAAAAAGAAAAAAAATAAAAAAGTCTAGAAAGAATTCTAGGCGAGTAAAAAAATCTAGAAAAATTAAAAAATCTAGAAAAAGATCTACAAGAAGAAAGACAAGAAAAATAAAAAAAATAAAAAAAATAAAAAAATCAGCATCACTTATTTCAAAAGATGACGATGGAAATTTAATTATAAAAACCTCAAAAGATTGGTCAAAAACCGCCTACATAAATAAAAACGGTTATCAAAAAAAATACAATAATTCTATTAAAAGAAATGAAGATTTCTGGAGGAAAGAAGGTAAAAGAATATCTTGGATCAAACCTTACAAAAAAATTAAGGATGTTAAATACAGCAAACAAGAGGTTAAGATAAAATGGTTTTATGATGGTACACTTAACGCGTCAGCTAATTGTATAGATAGACATTTAAAAAAAAATGGAAACAAAACCGCAATAATTTGGGTTGGAGATGATCCATCTAATTCTAAAAAGATAACCTATAAAGAGCTTCACAAAAATGTATGCAAAGCAGCTAATGGTCTTAAAAGCTTGGGAATTCAAAAGGGTGATAAGGTCACAATTTACCTCACTATGATTCCAGAACTTGCATATGTAATGTTGGCATGTGCTAGAATTGGAGCAGTTCACTCAATTATTTTTGGTGGTTTTTCACCTGACTCCATTGCAACCAGAATAAACGATTGTGACTCAAATTATTTAATAACTGCAGACGAAGGTGTAAGAGGCGGAAAAATTATTCCTCTTAAAAAGATTGCAGATGAAGCTTTAGAACAGTGCCCAAATATAAAAAAATGTGTAGTAGTAAAACACACTGGTAATCATATTAACTGGCATGATCAAAGAGATGTTTCATATGAAAGTATCGTATCAAGAGCTCCAACAAAATGTGAGCCTGAAGAAATGAGTGCAGAAGATCCATTATTTATTCTTTACACATCCGGTTCTACAGGAAAGCCTAAGGGTGTTTTACATACTACCGGCGGTTATATGGTTTATGCTTCAATGACTCATCAATATATATTCGATTATAAAAGCAAAGATATTTATTGGTGCACAGCTGACATAGGATGGGTTACTGGTCATAGTTATATAATTTATGGTCCATTAGCTAACGGAGCGACTACTATAATGTTTGAAGGAATTCCTAATTATCCTGATAGTTCAAGATGGTGGCAAATAGTTGATAAGTATAAAGTAAATATTTTTTATACTGCACCAACAGCTATCAGGGCTTTAATGAGAGAGGGTGATAAACCTGTAAAATCTACAAGTAGAAAATCTTTAAAACTCTTAGGTACAGTAGGCGAGCCTATAAATCCTGAAGCTTGGATGTGGTATTATAAAGTAGTTGGAGACTCAAAATGTCCGATAGTTGATACTTGGTGGCAAACCGAAACTGGAGGCATTTTAATTTCTCCACAACCCGGAGCAATAGATCTTAAGCCTGGCTCAGCCACAAAACCTTTTTATGGTATTAAACCTGAAATAGTCGATGAAACGGGAAAAGTTCTAAAAGGAGAATGTAAAGGGAGATTGTGTTTAGCGGGATCATGGCCGGGGCAAATGAGAACTGTTTACGGTAATCATGAAAGATTTATTGAAACATATTTTTCTCAGTTTGACGGAAAGTATTTTACTGGAGACGGTTGTAGGAGGGATAAAGATGGATATTATTGGATAACTGGAAGAGTTGACGATGTTATAATTGTATCGGGCCATAATTTAGGAACAGCAGAAATAGAAAGTGCTTTTGTAGCACACAAAAAAGTAGCTGAGGCTGCAGTGGTAGGATACCCTCATGATATTAAAGGAAATGGACTTTATTGTTACGTAACTCTTAAAGTTGGTGAAAATCCTTCAGGCGACCTTGAAAGAGAATTAAAACTTTGGGTAAGAAAACAAATAGGACCTATAGCAACTCCTGATGTGATTCACTTTGCTCCAGGATTACCAAAAACAAGATCAGGTAAAATTATGAGAAGAATTTTAAGAAAAATAGCTGCTAATGAATTTGAGCAATTAGGTGACACAACAACTCTTGCAGATCCTTCAGTAGTAGACGCGCTTATAAATAATAGACTAAATACTGACTAGTCTTTCTTTACTTTTGAAACTAAATCTTGAAATTCATTTTCAACCAAATTCCACTTTAATTTAATAGAGTTTAAAACAATTTCTTTATCTAATTTTTTTAAATCATCAGCTATTGGCGCCCAATCATATAGGGCTTGTCCACTCATCAAAAAAGGTTTTTCTTTGAAGTATGTTTCTAAATTAGTTTGTTTTAGTCTATTTTCAAAAGTCGATTTTGCTTCAGTAATATTTTTTTCAGGAAGCCCGTTAGTTTTTTCCGATTCTAAAATTTCAAAATATAGTTTTTTTGGCTCAATTTTATCAATTTTTTTTTTATTTAATAGATAAGATAAAGTGTAAAATACGCAGTCAGCTATAGCAACAGTATAAATATTCCATTTTGCAATTTCTATAGATTTGGAAAATTCTTTATCTTCAAATAATAAAGCGTACCTTGAACCAATTCTGGTTTTTACATATCCATATAAAGTAGTTTGTGTGACATGAGCTGATCTTTCTTGAACAAACTTCTTTAATCTTTCAGTAGAATTAATAACTAAGAATCTTTCTTTAAATTTTTTAATTGGAAATGCATAACGTCCTACTTCTTTTAGTAGTTCTAATATAGTTCTTAAATTCAATTTCAAGTTGTATTCCTATTATTTTATCTAATTTTGCAATATTTGTAACACCTTAATATGAGATTTTTAACTTTTAATTAATGTCTAGATGAGTATGATCACACCAATTAGTAATCGATTTACGTAAAAGGTAAAAAAGGGGGAAAAATGTCAAACAAAGACGCATATTGGAATAAGACAAAAGGGCATATGTTAATCACACTTGTTCTTTGGTTCTTTTTCTCATTAGTAATATTCATGTTTGGTTCAGAACTAAACACTATGTCTTTTCTTGGTTACCCATTAGCTTACTATATGACTGCACAAGGATCACTTCTTGCTTTCGTAGTAATGTTATTCTGGACAGCCAATAAACAAGAGAAAATAGACGAAGAGTTTGGTTTCGGAGAAAAGGAGGATGACTAATGTTTAAAGGTGGATTTATAAATAATCTTCCAAAAATATACGGTCTCTACACTGGAGGTTTTGCAGTATTCATAATAATTATGGCAATTGCAGAACAGATGGGAGTATCAGCAAAAAACATCGGAGTATGTTTTGTTGCTTTTACAGTATGTATTTATGCTTTAATCGGCTATTTATCTAGAACCGTCCAAGTAGATGCTTATTATGTTGCTGGAAGACAAGTGCCTACCGTATTTAACGGGATGGCAACTGCAGCTGACTGGATGTCAGGTGCATCATTCGTAGCTTTAGCGGGTGGAGTTTATTTTGGAGGCTATA
>MDTB01142847.1_pt1 | contig 28337 bp, 33 predicted proteins | sample 811161 | NCBI WGS metagenome assembly MDTB01 (sample SAMN05326650, study PRJNA326480) | marine metagenome | isolation source: seawater | place: Mediterranean Sea | collected 2009
CATTAATGTCCTTAATCAATAAATCTAGAACTCAAACGGCTTTCACTGTATCTATAGAATCAAGAAAAGGAATAACAACCGGTATATCTGCTCATGATAGAGCAAAAACTATTAAAGTCGCTATAAAACCTAAGTCATCTAAAAAGCACATTGTTTCGCCAGGACATGTTTTTCCATTAGTAGCAAAACCTGGAGGTGTACTCGAAAGAGCAGGTCATACAGAGGCATCTATAGATATATCCAAACTTGCTAAATTAAATCCTAGTGCAGTTATTTGTGAAGTAATGAACGAAGATGGGACTATGGCTAGGTATAAAGATCTAGTCCCTTTTGCTAAAAAACATAAGCTTAAAATAGCTAAAATAGAAGACTTAATTTCTTACAGATTGAAGACAGAAAGACTTATAAAAAAAATATCACAAAAAAAAATAAATATTAAAAAAATTGGAATACTTGATTTAAAAATATTCAAAAATAAACTTGATGGTTCCGAACATTATGCAATCACTAAAGGAAAATTTAATTTTAAAAAATCATCTCGTGTTAGAGTAATTTCAACAAATATTTTAAGTAATTTTTTAGATTTTAATAAAGATATATTTAAAAATTCTTTACATTATTTAAAAAAATATAATAATTTTGCTTTAATTCTAGTAAAAGGAACAAACCAAAACATATCTAAAACTGGCACTGGAAAAGTTTTGAGATATTATGGGGTTGGAGCGCAGATTATTAAAGAATTAAATATAAAAAAAATGATATTAGTATCAAGGTCAAAAAAGCGTATTATAGCATTAAAAGGATATGGTATAAAAATAACAAAACAGGAAATTATTAAATAATGAAAAAAATTTGTATTGTTTTATCAAAATACAACTCACACGTAACCGATAAAATTTATGAATCCGCAATAAAAGAATTGTTAAATTGCGGGATAAAAAAATCTCACAGAATAGAAGTTCCCGGTGCGTTTGAATTACCTGTAGCTATATCAAGAAATATAAGAAAATATGATGGATTTATAGCTATTGGGTGTATCGTAAAAGGAGAAACTGCAAATTTTGATTTAATTTCAAGTGCAATAACTAATGGAATTATGAATATTTCTATAAACGAAAAAAAACCAATTGGTAACGCAATATTAACATGCCTTAATATTGATCAAGCTGAAAAAAGATTAGACAAAGGAAAAGAGGCAGTCACTGCAGTATTAAAAGTGTTAAATGCAAAATCTTTAGCTACTAATGCCCAATCAAAATAAAAAAGTTTTACTTACTCCTAGAATAAAAATTATTCAAAAACTCTATGGTTCATCGATGAATCCCGTTGAAATCATTGATTATCCTAAAAGTCAGTATAAAAAATTTATTAAAGATATTGTTAGTGGCACCATTGAAAGAAATGAATTAATAGAAGAGACATTAAAAAAATACCTAGAAGACGATTTAAATCTTAAAAGAACAGATAAATTGCTTAAATTAATAATTTTCGCAGCTGTTTATGAATTATTATTCAAACACAATAACCCAACAAAAGTAATTATAAGTGAATATATTAAAACCTCCGAGTATTTTCTTGAGAAGACACAGATTAAGTATTTAAATGCGATTTTAGATAAGATTTCCAAAAAAATAAGAGAAAAATAACATTACCAACAAGATATTTATATTAAATAGCTTGCCTTTCTTAGTTTTATTTGGCATTTTGCAAACCTTAATCAAATTATGGAAACAGGTTTTGAACTATTATATTTAATTTCTTTCACTGGAATTCTGGCTGTTGCTTATAGTTATTTATTATCTGGTCAAATTCTATCCTCAAGTCCAGGTAACGAAAAAATGCAAGAAATAGCTGAAGCTATTCAAATTGGCGCTAAGGCATATCTAAGCAGACAATACAAAACTATTGCAGTAGTAGGATTAATCGTACTTATAATAGTTACTTATTTTTTTAGTTTGTTAGTTGGTTTGGGTTATTTTATCGGAGCATTTCTTTCTGGTGTTACTGGTTATGTTGGAATGTTAATTTCTGTAAAAGCAAACGTTAGAACTGCTGAAGCTTCTCGAAAAAGTTTACAAGCTGGTTTAACTTTAGCCTTTAAATCTGGAGCTATAACTGGACTTTTAGTAGCTGGTTTAGCTCTATTAGCTATAACAGTTTATTATACCTTTCTTATTTCATTCGGGGTGGATAATAGAGAAATTATTAATGCATTAGTGGCTTTAGGTTTTGGCGCTTCTTTAATTTCAATCTTCGCAAGGCTAGGTGGTGGAATCTTTACAAAAGGAGCAGATGTTGGGGCAGACCTGGTTGGGAAAGTAGAAGCTGGTATTCCAGAAGACGATCCAAGAAATCCTGCAGTTATCGCAGATAATGTTGGCGATAATGTTGGCGATTGTGCTGGTATGGCTGCTGATCTTTTCGAAACTTATGCAGTTACTATAGTTGCTACAATGGTTTTATCTTCAATTTTTTTTGTTAACGATCCCAATATGATGATTTATCCTTTAGCCATAGGCTCTTCATGTATTATAACTTCTATCGTAGGGACTTTTTTTGTTAAACTTGGAAAGAGTAAAAATATAATGGGGGCTCTTTACAAAGGTTTTATTGTAACAGCTGTACTTTCTTTGATAATTCTATATCCTGTAACAGACTCTGTAATAGGGCTTAACCAAGTTTATAATAGTGGAACAAGTTCATTTACGGGTTTTAATCTTTATATTTGTGGAGTAGCAGGTTTAGTTATAACAGGATTATTAATTTGGATAACAGAATATTATACTGGTACAAATTATAGACCAGTTAAAACTGTAGCTAAATCTTCTATTACTGGTCATGGAACAAATGTTATTCAAGGCTTAGCCGTTTCCATGGAAGCTACGGCAATACCAGCATTAATTATCATTGTAGGAATTTTATTTACAAATCATCTAGCTGGACTTTTTGGTATAGCTATTGCCGTAACATCCATGTTAGCGCTTACTGGTATGGTAGTGGCATTAGATGCATATGGACCAGTCACGGATAACGCTGGAGGTATAGCAGAGATGTCAAAATTACCTAAAAGTGTAAGAAAAACTACAGATGCTTTAGATGCAGTTGGAAACACCACAAAAGCTGTAACAAAAGGTTATGCTATTGGATCTGCTGGATTAGGAGCGCTTGTTTTGTTTGCAGCCTATACAGAAGATATAAAATTTTTTGCAAATGTTTCTGGTTCAAGACTAGAAAATGTTAACGTAAGTTTTGATTTATCTAATCCATTTGTTGTAGTTGGTTTACTTGTAGGTGGAATGTTACCTTATTTGTTTGGGTCAATGGGAATGCAAGCAGTAGGTAGAGCAGGCGGAGCCGTAGTAATAGAAGTAAGAAGACAATTTAAAAAAATACCTGGTATAATGAAAGGTAAACGAAAACCTGATTATGGTAGATTAGTTGATTTATTAACGAAAGCTGCAATTAAAGAAATGATAATTCCTTCTTTGCTCCCAGTATTATCTCCATTAGTTTTGTACTTTATTATTCTACCAATCGGTGGTTTAGAAGCAGCTTTGTCATCTCTAGGAGCAATGTTATTAGGAGTAATTATAACTGGACTTTTTGTTGCAGTATCTATGACCGCTGGAGGAGGTGCTTGGGACAATGCAAAGAAACTTATTGAAGATGGAAATTATGGAGGAAAAGGTTCAGATGCCCATAAAGCAGCAGTTACAGGAGATACAGTAGGTGATCCATATAAAGATACTGCAGGCCCCGCAGTAAACCCAATGATAAAAATAACTAACATTGTTGCCTTGTTACTTCTTGCAGTAATTGCTCACTAAATATTATTTTTTATTTCGTTTTTGGCCGTACATCTTTTGTTTTATACTAGATAAAAAAGAATCAACAAAACTTTTTTGACCGACTGTATTTTCAGTCTGTTTTTCTGATATTTTAATTTTTTTCATATCTTCTTTGCTATAAAACTTTTTATTTTTTAATATTCCATATCCATTGAATTCTACTTCTAATATATTGTTTGCCTTAAGAATATTTCGACCTAATTGATGAAATTTTCCTCTTGTTATCATTCTTTCGAAATAAAACCATTTGTTCTCGTCATTAATCGATATCGAGTGTGGATTACCTAGTAATTTTAAAACATCGTTTTTATTACTTTTATTAATTATTAATATATCGTCACGGTTTTCTAAATAATTAATTCCATGTAGTTTTTTAGGTTCTTGAAATTGACAATTTGCTAAAAGAATTAAAAGAAATATGATAAGTTTATTTTTAATCAAATGTTTAGTTTTTATAAAAAACATAATAATCAACTTTATAATAAATTAGTACGTTTATCACGAAATATTTATTTTTACGATAAATTGGGTCTAGAGGACAATTTTCAAACAAGAATAATTCTGATTTTCATGCATTTGTCGATAATTTTAATTATTTTAAAAAAAAGGAAAATAAAATTTCCACAAGAGATATATGATAATATTTTCCTTAATATAGAATATCACTCTAGAGAACTTGGCGATGGAGACGTTGCAGTTAATAAAAAAATGAAAATCTTAAATAAAGTGTTTTATGATATTTTACTTAAACTTAATGTCGACGATTCAAATAAATTTATGGTTAATAAAAATGTAATTAAAAAACATTTTTCTATTAAACTTGATAAAGATCATAAAATTCTATTGCAAATAAGCGATTATTTAGAATCTTTTTATGATTTTTGTTTTGTATTGGAGGATGATAGTATGATAGAAGGAAAAATAGATTTTAAATATTAAAAATATGGCCGTACCTAAACGCAAAACATCAAAAGCAAGAAGGAATAAGAGAAGGTCTCATCATAGAGTTAAAGATGTGAATATTCTCGAAGATAAAAAAACTGGTGAATACAGACTTTCTCACCATGTAGACTTAAAATCTGGTTTTTATAACGGTAAAAAAATACTAGACATATAATTACAATTAATGAAAGACAAGATAACAATTGCTATTGATGCAATGGGAGGTGAAAATTCACCAGAAAAAAATATTCAAGGTTTAAGTATTTTTATAAACAAAAATAAAAATCTTAAAAATTGTTTTTTTAATTTATATGGAAATGAAAAGTTAATTTTAGAACAAATTAATAAATACAATATTTCAAAAACTAATATTAAAATCTTTAATACTTTATCTGTTGTTTCAGATGAAGAGACTCCTTTAACAGCAATAAAAAATTCAAAAAATAGCAGCATGTGGAATTCAATAAATTCTCAAATTACAGATGGTTCGGATATCTCATTGTCAGCTGGAAATACTGGAGTTTTGTTTGTAATTTCAAGAATGCTTTTAAAAACTATTGAAGGTGTTAGTAAGCCTGCATTAGCAGGGTTATGGCCAAATAAAAAAGGCGTAAGTGTATTTTTAGATTTAGGAGCTAATATTGAGTGCAATGAAAAAAATTTAATTGATTTTGCAGAAATGGGCTCAGCTTTATTTAAGTCATTATTTAAAAATCAAAAGCCAAAAGTTGCACTTTTAAACATAGGTTCTGAAGAAATCAAAGGTACAGAAGCAATTAAAAAAGCACATAATAAATTAAAAGAAGTAAGTTCATTCGGTGATTTTGATTTTAATGGTTACGTTGAAGCAGATAAAATATTTGAAGGAAACTCAAATGTAATAATTGCCGATGGATTTACTGGTAATATCGCATTAAAAACTGCCGAAGGCACCTCTAAGTTTTTAACAAGTGAATTAAAAGATTCTTTAACAGAAAATATTTTTTCAAGACTTTCTTTAGTATTTTCTTATTTTTCTCTTAAAAAATTTAAAGACAAACTTGACCCTAGAAAATATAATGGAGCTATATTTCTTGGTCTTAAAGGGCCCGTCGTTAAAAGTCATGGATCAACAGACTCTTTAGGATTTTATCATTCTATTGACTTGTGTTATAAAATTATTAATGGAGATTTAATGACAGAAATTAAAAAAAATCTTTCACATATAGATGGAAAAAAGTAAAAGAGAAAATCTGACTAAAAAAGATATTAGTAATTCAATCGGTTCAATTACAGGTCTATCCTCCTCTTTTATATCAAAATTTCTAGAGCACACAATAGAAACAATAATTTATGGAATTAATAAGTATGGAAGTTTAAAAATTAGTAACTTTGGCACTTTTACAAAGAAATTAAAAAAAAGTAGAATTGGAAGAAACCCTAAAAATAAACAAAATTTTGAAATCAAAGAAAGAAATATCATTACTTTTAAAGCAGCAAAGTATTTAAAAGATAAAATTAACAATGTCTAGTTTTATTAAAAAAAGTAAAGAAAAATTAATTAGCATTTCAGAATTAGCAAAAAATTTAGATTTAAAAAATAAAAATAGCTATAAATATTCAACTCACACTTTACGTTTTTGGGAGAAAGAATTTAGACAAATTAAGCCTATAAAACTATCAGGCAGAAGATACTATACAAAAAAAAATGTTGAGATCATCTCACTCATTAAATATCTATTAAAAGATCAAGGTTTGACTATTCAAGGAGTTAAGAAAATTCTAAATAAAAAAATTAATACTCTTGACGATACTAAATCATCAAGTATAACATCAGATTATTTTAAAAATAAAATTAAAACTAAGTCAAAAATATTGTTAAATAAAATTAATAAACTAAAGAAATAAATGGCAAAAAAATCCCATATTAAAGTAAGATTGGTTCCAGAGTCAAAACCGGATAGTTCGTTTGTATATTATGCAAAAAAACCAACCAAAGGTGAAAAGGCTAAAAATAAACTTAAAATGAAAAAATACAATCCATCAACCAGAAAACATGAAATTTTTGTTGAAAAAAAATTACCTCCACATAGTAAATAATTTACTTATTTTTAAAGTTTCTATATTCGTAATCAATAAAAGCATTTATCATTGAGTTCCAGATTTTATAAGTAATTATAGGATCAACTTTCTTTCTAATAGATTTTTTCTTAATATTTTTTAAAATTGTCTTAATTCTTTTTTTATCTATTATCTGATTTTTATATCTTTTTTGTTTTAAAATCTTGCTTACTAAAATACTTCTCTTTTTAATGATATTCAGAAGGTTATCATCTAAATTATCTAGTTTTTTTCTAATTTTTATAATTTTAACATTATTCATAGCGACATTAAGTAGATTATATTTATTTTAAAAAGAAATTATATAGTAAGTTTATGTTCATACTAGTAAAAAAAAATATAACAAAATATTTTTATATTGGCTTATATCATTAATATTATTACTAATTCTAATGATTGTTATTGGTGGCTTAACTAGATTAACAGACTCGGGTTTATCGATTACTAAATGGGATTTGTTTAAAGGAATTCTGTGGCCTAAAGATATTAATGAATGGCAATATTTTTTTTCTCTTTATAAAGAAATACCTCAATTTAAATTTATAAATCCAAACATGACCTTATATGAGTTTAAAATTATATATTTTTGGGAGTGGTTTCATAGAATATTAGGCAGGGTAATTGGTTTGTTTTTTTTGATTCCTTTTATTTTTTTCTTTTATAAGAAAGCTTTCAGTACTGAATATAGTATTAAATTTTTCTTCATCTTCTTATTAATTATGTTTCAAGGACTAGTTGGGTGGTACATGGTACAAAGCGGTTTAATAAATGATGTAACCGTAAGTCATTATAGACTTGCCTTGCATTTATTTATCGCATTTATAATTTTATCGTCCTTGGTTTGGATTTTGTTTAATTATTATTATGCATTAAATAAAAAATTTTTCACTATGAACAAAGATAATCTTTTATTAAAATTATTAATTTTATTAATATTTTCTCAAATTATATTTGGGGCTTTTGTTTCAGGATTAGATGCTGGAAAAATTTACCAAACTTGGCCTTTAATGAATGACTCATATTTTCCTAATGATATTATTATTAAAACGATTTATGATTTGTTCAATTTCGATCAAAGAAGTTTAGTACAATTCTTTCATAGAAATATTGCCTATTTTATATGTTTTATTATTATTTTTCTAGGTTTTGAGATTTACAAAAAAAAATTAAAAAACTTATATAAAGCATATTCATACCTATTAATATTTGTGTTATTTCAAATGACACTAGGAATTCTCACTTTAATTACTAATCTTAATATCTATGTTGCTTCTCTTCATCAAATATCAAGTATATTTCTTACTATTGCTTCCTTAAATTTGTACCATCGCTCAATTAATTAAATCTATTTGACTTTTTATAAATTTATTTGTAATAGTCGCGATATTTGAAATGACACCATTTATAAAAAAGAAAGATCTAAAAAACGACTGGTATTTAATTAATGCTGAAAACGTTATAGTTGGAAGATTAGCAGCATATATTTCTATAGTTCTAAGAGGCAAGAATAAATCAACTTTTAATCCAAATATAGATAATGGTGATTTTGTTATAGTTACAAATATAGACAAAATGAAATTCACTGGTAAAAAGATGACAGATAAAATTTACTATAAACATACTGGATATCCAGGAGGAATAAAAAAAACAAATCCCTTGAGATTAAAAGAAAAAAATAAATCTCCAGATATACTAAGATTAGCTGTAAAAAGAATGTTGCCTGGTGGTCCATTAGCAAAAAAACAATTAACAAAACTTAAAATCTACAATGGAGACAAGCATCCTCACGATACACAGAATCCAACAGAACTTAAATTTAATCAATTTAATAAAAAAAATATAATTAAAAATTAATGGAAAGTCTTGATAGAAACGAAAATAAATTAAAAGCTAATAATAAAATCAAATTAGATTTTAAAGATAGTAAATACGCAACTGGAAAAAGAAAACGTTCTATTGCTAAAGTTTGGGTTAAGAAAGGTTCAGGCAATATTTATGTAAACGGTATTAAAATGATAGAGTATTTTAAAAGACCAGTTCATCAAATTATAGTCACAAGACCATTAGAAGTTTCAAAAGTTTTAACTTCTTATGACGTAAAATGCACCGTAAAAGGTGGTGGGTTATCAGGACAAGCTGGAGCAATTATACATGGGTTATCGAGAGCTTTAGTTATACATGAGGAAAACCTTAAAAAAGGTTTAAAAAAAGAAAAATTGATAACGAGAAATTCTAGAGTAGTTGAAAGAAAAAAATACGGACATAGAAAAGCAAGAAGAAGCTTTCAATTTTCAAAACGATAAATCATTTAAATTTATTAATTTATTTTTCAGTGATATAAGACATTATGTCTATGAAGAAAATTAATATCGCTGTTATAGGCGCAACTGGTTATGTTGGTTTAGAATTAATTCATTTGCTTACTAAGCATCCAAAAGCCAATATGAAGTATCTTTGTGCTCAAAAAAGTATAGGTAAATCTGTCAAATACTTTGATAAAAGAATTAAAATAAAATTACCAAAAATATCTAAAGTAGAAAATATTTTATGGAAAAATGTGGATTTGATTTATTTATCTTTACCTAATGGAGGTGCTCAAAAAATAATTAAAAAAACAATTAAATACAAACATCTTAAATTTATAGATTTGTCTGCTGATTTCAGATTAGAAAAAAAAGATGATTATAAAAATTGGTATAAAAAAAAACATCTAGCAAAAGATTTAATTTCAAAATCTATATATTCTATTTCTGAATTTGTTAAAAATGACATAAAAAAATTTAGAATAATTTCGAATCCTGGATGCTATCCGACATCCATACAATTACCTTTAATTCCTTTAATTAAAAAAAAATTAGTTAAATCTCAAAACATTACTATAGACTCAAAATCAGGATTTTCTGGAGCAGGAAAAAATTTTAAACAAAAATTTAAAAATAAAAATATTGATAGTTCAGTATTTGCATATGGTATTAAAAAACACAGACATATGTCAGAACTAGATCAAGAGTTTAAAAAAATTACTGATACAAAAATTACTTACACTTTTAATCCTCATGTTATACCTTCATTTAGAGGAATTCTGTCTTGTATTTATATCGAAATTAAAAATAAATATACTGTTAAACATTTACATTCTGAATTACTTAAATTTTATAAAAGAAATAAGTTTGTTAAAATAATGAAAATTAATCACCCTATAGGAACTGGCAATGTGATTAATACAAACTATTGTGAAATTTCTATATGTGAAACTAGAGTTAAAAATAAAGTTGTTATATTGTCTGCTATAGATAATTTAATAAAAGGAGCCTCTGGCCAAGCTATACAAAACATGAATTTATCTTACGGATTTAATGAAGCATTGGGTCTTATATGAAATATTTATTATTCTTTTCTTTAATTTTTCTAATAAGTTGTTCTGGAAATAAATATGTATATGTATGTGGTGATAGAGAATGTTTAGATAAAAAAGAAGCTGATGAATATTTTTCAAAAAATCTTTCTTTGGAGGTAAGAATACTAAATAAAGATAAAGACCAATCAATAAATTTAGTTAAACTTAATATAAAATCATCTGACAACAATCTTAACGAAAAATCTTCTAATCAAAAAAATATTAAAACTCCTTCAATGGATGATAAAAAATTACTTAAGGAACAACGAAAATTAGCAAAAATAAAAATCAAAGAAGATAAAAAACAAAAAAAAAAATTATCAAAAATTAACAAAAAGAAAATTAAAAAAAAAGCTATTTCAAATAAAACAGAAATAAAAAGAAGTAAAAATAATATTATATATGTAGACACAAATAAACTTTGCGCCGATCTGAACAAATGTGATATTGACGAGATTTCTGAATATTTAATTAAGGCAGGTATAGAAAAAGAATATCCGAATATAACTAAATACTAATATGAACAAAAACAAAAAAGTTAATATTGCTATTGTTGGACTAGGTAATATAGGTTCATATCTTTATAATTATCTTAAAAAAAACAAAAACTATTTAGCTAAAAAAACTAATACAACTCCAAACATTATTTATGTTTCTGCTAAAAATAGATTTAAAAAGAGAAAATTGTCTATACCCAAAAATAAATGGGTGAATAAATATCTTGATATCACAAAAAAAAAAAATGTTGATATAATTGTAGAATTGATCGGAGGCTCGGAAGGCGCTGCTAAAAATCTTGTCTTTTCTGCATTAAAAAATAAAATAAATATTGTAACTGCGAACAAGTCTTTAATAGCTAAACATGGAGACAAACTAGCTAAAATTGCAGAACAAAATAAAGTTAACTTAGAATTTGAAGCCGCAGTCTGTGGTGGTGTACCTATTGTAAAGTCTTTAAAAGAAGGTTTAGTAGCTAATTCAATCACTAAAATATATGGCGTTTTTAACGGTACTTCTAATTTTATTTTAAGTTCAATGGATAAAGATAATCTTGATTTCAAGGAAGCACTTCAAAAAGCTAAATCACTTGGATACGCAGAAAGTAATCCTGTTTCGGATTTAAATGGTGAAGATGTTGCTTCTAAGTTAAAAATTCTTACAGCTCTCTCATTTAATTCATATATAAACAATAAAGATATTACTGTTGAAGGTATAAGCAAGATAGACAAGACAGATATTAATAATGCAAATTTGTTAGGATATAAGATTAAATTATTAGGTGTATCACATTTAGAAAACAAAAAAGTAACTCAACGAGTCAACCCATATTTGATTAAAAAATCATCATATATAGCTAAAATCGATGGGGTACTTAATGCAGTTATTATAGAAGGTAAACCAGTAGGTGAAACAGTTATTCAAGGTGAAGGCGCAGGTCCCAAGGCAACAACTTCAGCATTAGTATCAGATATAATTTCTATTATTAAGGGAAAAAACAGATCTCCCTTTATGGTTTCAGACAAAAAGAGAAAAAATATATTATTTGAAAATATAAATAATAAAGAATTTTCTGCTTATTTAAGAATAGATGTTAAAGATAAACACGGAGTTTTATCAAATATAACAACAACATTAGCAAAGAACAAAGTATCAATAAAAAGATTAATTCAAAATCCTTATAAAATAAAAAAATATTCATCAATTGTTATTATAACTCATGAAGTAAAAGATATTTTATTAAACAGATGCATAAATCAATTGTCCAAAAAAAAATACTTAATACAAAAACCAAAAGTAATTAGAATTGAAAAATTATAATGAGTTTAGATAGTAAGTACCTAGATCAATTTATTAAAACAACAGAAAAAGCTGCTTTTGGTGCTTTTCTGTTTGTTGGAAAAGGTGATAAAATTGCTGCAGACAGAGGAGCAGTAGATCTTATGAGGAATGAATTAAATAAAATTGAGATGAAAGGAAGAGTTGTGATTGGTGAAGGTGAAATGGATGAAGCACCAATGCTTTACATAGGCGAAAAAGTTGGTTTAAATACTGGACCATACTTAGATATAGCATTAGACCCGCTTGAAGGTACAAATTTTGTTGCTAAAAATTTACCAAATGCATTTTCAGTTCTAGCTGTTGCAGAAAAAGGAAATCTTTTATCCGCTCCTGATAGTTATATGGAAAAAATTGCAATTGGAGCAAATCTACCCAAAAACTTAATTGATCTTGATAATACTGTAGAAAAAAATATTTCTCTTCTTGCAGAAGCAAAAAATACATCTCCAGAAAAATTATATGCATGTGTTTTGGACAGACCAAGACATAAAAAAATTATTGATACTTTAAAGAAAATGAAGGTTAATATTAACTTTATATCCGATGGTGATGTAAGTGGTGTTATATCAGTAGTAGATGATAATTCAATAAATGATATTTATATTGGTATAGGAGGAGGTCCCGAAGGTGTACTAGCTGGAGCTGCCTTAAGTTGCTTAGGCGGACAAATGCAAACTAGGCTAGTCCTAGATGACGCACAAAGTAAAAGAGCTACTAAACTGGGTGTTAAAAATTTAAAAAAAAAATACAATCTTGACGAAATGGTTAAAGGAGATGTTATTTTTTGCGCTACAGCAGTTACTGATGGAGATTTAGTCAGAGGAATTGTTGATAATGGCGACACATTTCAAGCATCAACTTTTGCGTTACACAAAAGTTCTAAAAGAATTAAGAAAATTACTAACATTCATAAAAAATGAACTCAGACTCTGTAAGTGGTAAAAAATGGATTTTAAAAAAATTCGATGAAAATGATATAAATTTTTTTAAAGATAATTATTTTTTAGATGAAATTACCTCTAAATTGTTAGCCGTTAGAAAAATTGATAAAAATGAAATTCAAGACTATTTAAATCCTACAATAAGAAATATTTTACCAAATCCACTAATCTTAAAAGATATGGCTAAAACAGTTAAAAGAACTTACCAAGCTATAATCAACAAGGAAAAGATTGGAATATTTGGCGATTATGATGTAGATGGAGCAACTTCAACAGCTTTATTGGGTCGATTTTTTAAAAAAATAAATCATAATTTTGAAGTGTATATTCCAGATCGTAGAAATGAAGGTTATGGACCAAGTGTTAATGGTTTTAAAAATTTAATTGATAAAGAAGTGAATCTAATATTCACGGTTGATTGCGGAACAATGTCTCACAATCCAATTGAGTATGCACAAAAAAAAAATATAGATATTTTAATATTAGATCATCATCAGTCTGAAGCATTGTTACCAAAAGCTTATTCAATTATTAACCCAAATCGTTTTGATGATGAGTCAAAATTGAACTATCTTTGTGCTGCGGGCGTATGTTTTTTGTTTCTTGTTGCTTTAAACAAAGAACTTAGAATAAACGAATGGTTTTCTAAAAATAATATTAAAGAACCTGATCTTATTACTTTTTTAGATTTAGTTTCTCTAGGAACAGTATGTGATGTTGTTCCTTTAATTGGATTAAATAGAGCTATAGTTAAACAAGGACTAAAGGTGATTCAAAATAGATTTAATATAGGATTAAAAACACTCTTAGATATTTGTAAAATTGAAAGCAATCCATCAACATATCATTTAGGCTATATTTTGGGCCCAAGATTAAATGCTGGAGGACGTGTCGGTAAATGCTCGCATGGAGCAAATCTTTTAATGAATACTGATGCAAAACAAAGTTTTAAATTAGCAACAGAATTAAACTCTTTTAACAAAGAGCGTCAATTATTAGAAAGCAATTTATTGAAAAATATTTTAAACAATACAATTAATTTATCTGATCCAATCTTGGTGTTAAGTGGAAAAGATTGGCACGAGGGAATAATAGGAATCATAGCTTCAAGAATAAAAGAAAAATACAACAAACCTACAATAATCATTTCAATTAAAAATAATATCGGAAAAGCTTCTGCAAGATCTATCATAGGTTTTGACATAGGCTCAATTATAATTGGTGCAGTCCAAAAAGGAATTCTATTAAAAGGAGGAGGTCATAAAATGGCTGGAGGATTTTCAATTTCTGAAGATAAAATAGAAAAGTTTAAAGAATATTTATTTAAAAAATTTAAGCTATTAAATATAAATCTAAATAAAGAAAAAAATCTTTATATTGACTCAACGATCTCACCTTCGGCACTTAACATAGATTTTTTTTATAAAGTAGACAATTTATCACCATTTGGATCTGGAAACCCTGAGCCTAAATTTGTGATTCAGAATTTAACTATTTTAAATTCCAAAATTATTGCAGAAAAACATATTAAATCAGTTTTATTAGGTTCTGATGGTTCAAATATTAAAACTATTGCATTTAATGCATTAGATAACCATTTAGGACAACATCTTTTAAAAAAAAATGCAAAACCCTTCAACATAGCTGGTAAATTAACTTTAAACGAGTGGAGAGGTGAAAAAAATGTAGAGTTTATTATTGATGATATTTCTGTTAATAAGAACAACAAAAATATGGTCCCATCGTCTAACGGTTAGGACAGATGGTTTTCAATCATCTAATCGGGGTTCGATTCCCCGTGGGACCGCCAATATAGAAAGGTAGTAAAAAAATGAAACTATGTAGAATTGGAAATCTTAATAAAGAAAAACCTGCAATTATTGATAATGAAAATAATTTTAGAGACCTATCTTCCTTGGTTGAGGATTTTAATCCAAGTACATTAAATTTTAAAACTCTTGAAACTTTAAGAAAAACAGATTTATCAAAACTTCCTATAATTGAACCATCGGAGAGAATAGGTGCATGTGTATCAAATCCTTCAAAATTTATTGGAATAGGTTTAAACTATAAAGATCATGCTGAAGAACAAAATTTGCCTATACCCAAAGAACCAATAATTTTTTCAAAATTTACTAGTTGTATTACTGGTCCTAATGATGACATTATAATACCTAAACACTCAAAACATACAGACTGGGAAGTTGAGTTAGGTTTTGTAATCGGAAAAAAAACTCAATATGTAAGTGAAGGTGATGCCCTAGATTATGTACTTGGTTTCTTTTTAGTTAATGATGTTTCTGAAAGAAATTTTCAAAAGAACAAGGGTTTGACTTGGGACAAAGGCAAAGGTTTTGATACATTTGGTCCAATCGGTCCATATATACTTACTACAGATGAATTACCTAACTATCAAAATTTAAATTTATTTTTAGAAGTTGATGGAAAAAAAATGCAAACAGGCAATACTAAAGAAATGATCTTTGGTGTAAAATCATTAGTTTCCTATATGAGTCACTGTATGACTCTAAACCCGGGTGATATATGCTGCACTGGAACACCACCTGGTGTTGGTGAAAACATGAAACCGCCCTATTTTCTAAAGGGTGGAGAAAAGTTAAGTCTTAGTATTGACAAACTAGGCAAACAATTTCACAAGGTTAAATCCTACAAATAATGTTTCTAATTAAAATTTGTGATATAAGAATTTCATGTATAAAGATTTTGGACAATTTATAGACGGTAAATGGCAAGAATCTTCTGGTAAAGAAACTTATGATGTAATAAATCCTGCTACCGAAGAACTTATAGGCAAAGCATCAAAAGCAAATATTAATGATATTGAAAAAGCTCTTAAATCTGCTGAAAAAGGTTTAGAAATTTGGAAAAATACCTCCCCTTGGGAAAGAGCTAAAATAATTAGAAAAATTTCAGAATTAATAAGAAAAAAAGTTGACATTTTAGCAAAGTGGCTCACCTTAGAAGTTGGAAAACCTTTGCTCGAAGCTGCAGGTGAAGTAGGAGGTGCTGGCGATATTTTTGAATGGAATTCAGAGGAAACAAAAAGAATATATGGCCAGACTTTACAAAGCAGGTTTCCTAATACAAGAATACAGATTTATTATCAACCTGTTGGAGTAGTTGCGGCTTTAGTACCTTGGAATTTTCCTATAATCCTTGCTTCTAGAAAAATTTCGACTGCTTTAGCAGCAGGCTGTTCAGTTATAGTTAAACCAGATGTAATAACTCCTGGAAGTGTAATGCAACTTGTTCAGATTTGTAAAGAAGCTGGTGTTCCACCTGGTGTAGTAAATCTCTTATCAGGGGATCCTGCTTTTATATCTAATGAGTTATTGTCTTCAGACATAATTAAAAAAGTCTCAATAACTGGTTCTACACGTGTTGGAAAATTAATTTTAAAAAAAGCTGCCGATAAAGTACAAAGAGTCACAATGGAATTAAGTGGGCACGCTCCGTTTATAGTATTTGAGGATGTTGATTTAGACAAAGTTACCGATATGGCTATAGCTGCAAAATTTAGAAATAATGGTCAAGTCTGTATATCACCCAATAGATTTTATATTCATGAAAGTAAAAAAGATGCTTTTTCAGAACTAATGGTAAAAAAAACTAAAAGGCTTAAAATTGGTAATGGAATGGACAAAGAGACGGTCTTAGGCCCACTTACAACCAAAAAGAGATTAGATGAAATAGAAAAGTTAGTAGAAACAACAAAAAATGAAGGTGGGAAGATTCTGTGTGGAGGTCAAAAACCAGCAGGATTTAATAAAGGCTATTATTTTGAACCCACAATATTCGACAACATTAAAGACAGTTTTACAATTATGAATCAGGAACCTTTTGGCCCCTTAGTGCCAATTCTCTCATTTAAAAATTTTGATGAAGTTATTAAGAGAGCAAACAATAACGATTTAGGTCTGGCTAGTTATATATTTACTAATAATATGGAAAAAGCACATAAGGCTTCAGAACAGATGGAAACAGGAACAGTCGCAGTAAATACACCTGTAGTTGCCATAGCCGAAGCTCCATTTGGAGGTATTAAACAAACCGGATATGGGAGAGAAGGTGGGTCTATGGCCATTAAAGATTATTTAAATGTTAAATATACTCATTTAGGTATTTCATACCAATAAATGAAAATAAATCTAAAACTTAAATATCAAGATACAAAAGAATTTTGATTTACAAATTTTCATGGTGAACTTCTACGTTTATATGCTCAAATCCTTGGGCAAAAAGCCTGTTACATACGTTGGATACACAAAGGATTTAATTAATAGAATCAAATTACATAATTCAGGAAAAGGAGCTAAATTTACAAGAGGACGAAAGTGGAGACTTATTTATAAGGAAAAATTAACATCAAAAAATAGAGCAATTTCTAGAGAATATTATATAAAGAAAAATAGAAATTTAAGAAACAAAATTAAAATGGACCAGATGTGAAAATATCAATTTTACTTCCATATAAAGAAAATTTCTCACCGATATATCCTGGCGCAGTATCTTTGTTTGTTAAGGATACTATTAGTGAGAGCAAATATAAAAAAAATATTATTGTATACGGAAACACAGATTTTAAAAAAAAATTCAAGTGCAAATATCATAATATTCCTCTGAGCAAATTAAGAATTAGATTTACTAGTCAAAGCAAGAGTTATATCAAAGAGTTTGCAAAAATTGAATTAGATAATAAATCTGACTTAATTGAAATTCATAATCGTCCAAATTATCTTCACGATCTTATATCTATAATTGGAAAGAGAAGTTATATTTTATACTTTCACAACGATCCGTTAACCATGTCCGGATCTAAATCTATTAATGAAAGGAAATTATTACTTAAAAATACTTATAAAATTCTTTTTAACAGCAATTGGTCTAAAAAAAGATTTTTAGAAGGAATGCCAAATAGTTTTGTAAATAGTGAAAAACTTAATGTAATTTTCCAGTCGGCAAAAAAACAAAAAGTAAATATTAATAATAAAAAAAAATTAATTACATTTGTGGGTAAATTAAATAAGTCAAAAGGATATGATATTTTTGGAAAAACTATTATTAAAATATTAAATAATTTTAATGATTGGAAGGCTTCTGTTGTTGGCGATGAAGCTAGGGACAAAATCTTCTTTAAACATAAAAATTTAAAGATACATGGATTTCTAGAACATAAAAAAGTGTTAGATATATATAAAAATACAAGTATAGCTGTAGTTTGCTCCAGATGGGAAGAGCCTTTTGGCAGAACCAGTTTAGAAGCTTCTTCAAATGGATGTGCCGTAATAATAAGTAATAAAGGTGGCTTGCCTGAAACAATAACAAATGGAATTATTCTTAAAAATTTATCAGTTAAATATCTATATAAAGAAATCAAAGAATTAATTTTAAACAACAAAAAAAGAAAATATTTACAGAGTTTATCTCAAAAGAATTTTTATTTAACAAATAAGTTCGTGTCAAATCTTATTGACGAGTGTAGATCTGAAAAATTAAAATATTTTAACAATTTTAATATTAAGAAAGATAAAAAACTAAGAATTTTACATGTAACAAATTTTAACGAACGTCATGATGGGAGATTATTTTTTAATACTGGCAGGAGATTAAATAATGGGTTTATAAGATTAGGCCATAGTATTTTGGAATTTAGCGATAGAGATATACTTAAATATTATAAAAATATAAAAGACTTTAAAGGATCAAAGTCTTTAAACGATAAACTTAAAAAAACTTGCTATAATTACAAACCAGACTTATTAATTTTAGGTCATGCTGACTCTATATCTGCTGAGACTTTATCGGACCTTAAAGATGATTATCCATCATTAAAGATATCCCAATGGTTTCTTGATCCACTAAATAAAAAAGGTCCAGATTATTTGAGAAATAAAGAAAGAGTTTTGCACAAAAGTCAATTTATAGACAGTAACTTTTTAACTACCAGTCCGGACGTTCTAGATTTTTTACCTAAAAATAGCAAGAATTTATATATTCCAAATCCTAGCGATCCATCCTTCGAAGTCTTAGAAAATTTTAAAAAAAATTGTAATATGGATGTTTTTTTTGCGCTAAGTCATGGTGTTCATAGAGGTATATTGAAATCAGGTAAATTTGACGAAAGAGCAATATTTATAGAGAAATTAATGAATGTAACCAATGATATTAAATTTGATGTTTATGGGCTAAAACAAGTCCAACCTATTTGGGCAGATCATTATTTTAAAACTATTTCTAATTCAAAAATGGGCTTAAATTTGAGTAGGGGGAAACCCATTAAATATTATAGCAGCGATAGAATAACGCAAATTATTGGCAATGGTTTAGTTACTCTTATTGATGAAAAAACAGGCTACAGAGATTTTTTTAATGATGATGAGATGGTTTTCTATAAAAATATAAATGATTTATCAGAAAAGATACTTAGGATAGCTCAAGATGAGAAACTTAGAAAAAAAATTGGAAAAAAAGGTAAAGAAAAATATCTCAAGTACTTTAATTCTACATTAGTTGCTGACTATATTATTCATAATACACTAGAAATTAAGAGCAAAAATAAATATCTATGGGTTAAATAATGTTTTCTATAATTATTCCGACTTATAATAATTTAGATTATTTAAAACTGTGTCTTAAAAGTATAAAAAAAAACTCCATTAAAAATCATGAAATTATTCTTCATGTAAACGATGGCGCAGATGGAACTTTAGATTATATTAAATCTAATAAGTTTAAATATACTTTTTCAAAAAAAAATATTGGTTTATGTTCTTCAATAAATTTAGCTTTTAAAGAGTCAACAAAAGATTTAATTTTATATGCTCATGACGATATGTATTTTTGTCCCTTTTGGGATAAATTTTTAATTGATGAATTAGATTCTATAAATCATAATAAATTCTATTTATCTGGAACTATGATTGAAGCTAATTCTGGACATATTAAATTTAATTGTGGCGAAACAATTCAGAACTTCGATGAAAAAAAATTATTAAGTAATTATAAACATAAAAATTATTACGATCATCAAGGTACACACTTCGCTCCTCATCTTGTTCATAAAGAAATATGGAATAAAGTTGGTGGTTTTAGTGAAGAATTTAATCCGGGTATAACTTCAGATCCTGATTTCAATATGAAATTATGGATTGAAGGAGTAAGAATATTTAAAGGTATAAATAATTGTAAAGTTTATCATTTTAGCTCCATAACTACTAGAAAAAAAGAAAACTTTAAGCAGAATAGAGGAGAACAAACATTTTTATTAAAATGGGGAATTTCATCTAAATTTTTTAAAAAACATTATTTAAGATCTAAAACAAAATATATTTCATCTCTAAATGAACCAATTAAAAATCTTTCATATTTCTTTGAATTAATAATATGCAAAATTAAGATTTTTTATCTTTTTTTGTTAAAAAAAAATTAGATTTTAATCTTATTTAGAGCATTATTTTTGAAAAGATTTGCTTCTTTTATATATCGTCTTACCATCTGAGTTGATTTATGACCTGTCATAGCCATTATATTTCTTTCTTCAGCACCAGATTCGGCCGTAGATGTCGCAAAACCTGATCTTAAACTGTGTCCAGAGTATTTTTTAGAATCTAATCCAGCCAAATTTGTATATTTTTTTATGATTAAAGCCACACTCTTATCTGATATATCAAATATCTTACCTTTTTTTAAATTACCCTGTGTAATCCATAAATTTAGACTTTTTACTGGACAATATTCTTCATTTTGAAAGTAGGGTATTGCTTTAAGCATACCTTCTCCAGATTGATCGGTTTTTGATCTTTTTATGTAAATTTTTACTCCTTCACTAACAAACTCTACATCATCGTATTCTATTGATATTAATTCTGATCTTCTAAATCCGCCAGAAAAGCCTATCAAAATTATGGTTTTGTCTCTTAATTTTCTTATATACTGCTCATTTGATTGATTAACTGCTTTAATTATCTTTTTTAAATCATTGATTAATATAGGTTTTTTTCCTTTTTGATTACTGCCTTTTACTCTTTTTATACCTAATAAATTTTCAATGATTAAAGGATGTTTAGTATCAATATAGTGACCTTTCATTTTATGTATTATACTAATGGATGCTATTCTTCTTTTTAAAGTACTAAATCTTGAACTTTTAGAGAGGTGTGTAAGATAGAGAGCTAATACTTTTGGATCTGTTGGCAAGGATGAGAAACCATTTTTAATACAAAAACTTGAAAAATCTCTATAATCTGATTGATAAGCTCGTAGAGTATTTGCAGACTTTGACAATCTAAGATTTTTCAGCGTTTCTAATTCTAGGCTTTTAATGTCTGTAACTATCTCATTCATAAATATTTCCGATAACCATTAATTATCGGAAATGTATATTAAGGATTAAAAAATGTCAACCTTTAATTGAAATGAAAAAAAAAATTATTTGAAACTTTAGAAATAATTATTAAAGTTAAAATATGTTTTTTGATAATCGTAAACGAATAATTTTAGACAGAGGACCAAGTTGGCCTGATTATGACAAGGCAGAGCCGTTTATGATTAGATATTATCCTTTATTCAGAAAGCGACCGAAGTGGTTCCCTTTTAATATTTTCATACACAAGATACTAAAAAGTGACTTAGGCGACTTACACGACCATTATTGGTCCTATATAACTGTAATTTTAAAGGGTGGGTATGTAGAAACTACCGATAAGGGCTCTTATTCAAGGAAACCAGGCTATGTAGGGTATAGAAAAGCCAACGATAGACATAGTCTCAGGCTTTTTGATGAAAAACCAGCTTGGACATTGATATTTGTAGGTGCCAATAAAGGCTCAAAAAATCATGCTAAATACAACAAAAAAAGCTAAAAAAGTGTTATTTATCAATGATTATAGCTTATTTGATTGAATTACACTTATTTTTTGCCCTTTCCCCTTTCAGTTGTACCTCCTAAATAATTTCACTAAAAATTAGGCTATCTATGGCCGATTAAACACTATATTCCTTTATTGCAGGGCTCTATAAATAAAGCGTACCAACAGTTCTAGATTGTCTAGATTCATCGTAAATATTGATATTTTGAAGTTAAAAAACTCTTATATTTGGCTGTTTTTAGATGATATGCTTTAATAAGCTCTGATGAATGAAGATATTGATTTATTACTTTAATTATAAATTGTAAGTAATTGATTTTATTGAAAAAATTTAAGACTGTAATAAACCACAATAGGAATAGTAATTAAAGACATCAAAGTAGAGGTAACAATAACACTTGCTACGCTATCCACTACCCTTTTCTTTGAATACATGGAACCTACTAAATAAGTAAGTACTGCACTTGGCATAGACGACTGAATTAACAAAACACCAGCTGGAAAACCATCTAAATCTAAATATTTAATAAGAGAAAAACCTATAATAGGTCCAACAATAACTCTTACTCCACCTAAAATAGATGCGTGTGTCCAAGAGACTACTTTAAATCTAGACAAGGCAATGCCTAAAGACATTAAAACTAAAAAAATAGTCGTATAGGTTAAAAGAAAAGTAGTATTTTCAATGAAGCCTGGAACCTCCCATTCAAAATATAAAAATATAACAGCTATTATTAATCCATAAATTGGAACATTTTTAATTAAAATTTGTAGCGAGAAACTTTTTTTGGCAAGCAATACACCTACTGTAAAGTGAAGTAAAATTATTACAGAAGCAATTGCAGAAGCAACACCTAGACCAGCTGTGCCGTATGCAAATAAACATATTGGAACACCCATATTTCCTGTGTTAGGCAAAATTAGTGGAGGAAGTTCGCTAATTACATCTTTTTTTAAAAAAAACAAAAAAGCTAGTCCTACTATTGAAAAACCTCCAATAACTATCAAAGCATATATAAAGTACTCGATAAATACACTTAAGGTAACTCCTGTGGTTGTAATAGTGTAAAAAATCATAGCAGGAGTACCGATGTTTCCTGCAAAATTTGTAATAAATTTTGTATCGAATTTTGGATCTTTTATTCCAAGATAGTAGCCTACACCAATTATAAAAAAAACTGGAAAGAGCACATCAAGAAGCTTAAGATAAATCTCCATTATACTCTTACGTCATTTTTTTTAACTTTTCTTATTTTTTTCTTAAAATTGATAGCTTCTTCAAATTCCATTAAACGTTTATAGATAGATCTAAGTTCAGTAATTCTTGTCCAATTTTGTAAAAATAATGAAAAACTACTTTGTACTTCTCTAAATGCACTTGATGTTTGTATTAAAACACCTAAAGTCATAGCTCCAGTAAATAGACCTGGGCCCATTAATAAATAAGGCACTATTATCATAGATTGATTATACATAATAATCCATAGATCAAAATATCCGTAGTGTAAAAACAATCTATGATAATTAAACTTTATACCAGTGAATAATTGAAGAATTGTTGGTGGTCGCACATAATTTGCTCTATCATCTTCACCATAAACTAATTCTTTTCTAAATGCAGCTTCTACCTTCTGATTGTTATACTCGAGACCAGGTAATTTGATACCAACGATCCAACTAATCACCAACCCCCCTAAACTAGCAGTTAAGGATACCCAGACTAAAGAACCACTTATATCTTTAAAAAAAGGTATTACTACGTTAGAGGATAATCCCCACAAAATAGGTATAAAGGCTATCAGTAACATTATAGCTCTAATTACCTGTAAGCCTAAACTTTCAACTATTTTAGCAAAATTCATGCAATCTTCTTGTATTCTTTGAGATGCCCCTTCTACTTTTGCATCAACTGCTCTCCAGTAAGGCATATATGAGAAAGTCATTGCCTCACGCCATCTAAAAGCCCAAAGACGTGTAAAATAATTAGTTATGGTATAAATAATTACATATGGAATTGCTAATTTCATAAATAGGAATATTCCGTCATAAAATTCTGAAATTTCTCTTTCAGGTGCTTTTTGAAGAAGGTCATAAAAGCCCTTGTACCACTCATTTATTTTAACATCGATCCAAGTCTGAGATAGTAGAGATAATATGATGAAAAAAAAACCACCCCAGGACCACAATAACCATTTTTTGTCAGTAAAAAAACTACGCCACATATTTAATTTTTAGTAAAATTGTCTGCATACGACTTGATAACAAATTTTCTTTTTTTTGGTTCTATAATATTGAAATTGATATTATTTTTTTTTGCAAAATCAATTGCCTTATCTTTAGTTGAAAATTCTAATCTAACCTCCCCCATTGTATCTTCTGAAGATTCCCATCCCATTAAAGGATTTATTGTAGGATCTTTTGTTTCAAATTCTAAAACCCATTTTTTATTTTTACCTCTACCAGACTGCATTGCTGTTTTAGTAGGAATGTAAATTTTTGCTTTTTTCATTTATTTTATTGGCAAATTACAAATTTCACCAGAGGCATAATCACCGTTTAATTTTATTTTAAATTTCTGAGATATTTTACATTGATCTATTAGCATCATGGCAATTCCGATTACTTTTTTAAATTTTGGAGAATAAGTAGCGGATCTTAATTTGCCAATTTCTTTATTACTTAAATCAAATATAGGAACTTCTTCTGAGACATTTACAGTTTTAAAATCAATTTTGACACCCATTAATTTTCGTTTTATGCCTTTTTTTTTAATTTTTTTTAATTTCTCTTTACCTAAGAATACTATATCTGATTCTAAGTCAACGTATCCATCAAAACCACACTCAAAAGGGTTGTCATTTATATCCATATCACTTCCATATGATAATAAACCACTTTCTATTCTTTCAGGATGATTTGGAGTACCAGGTTTTAGGTTGTAATCATTTCCAATTTTGAAAAAATGATCATAGAGTTCCAGCCCTGCTTTTACGTTATCAATATGTATCTCAAAACCTCCTTGTTTAGAAAAGCCAGATCGAGATATTAAAAACTTATTTCCATTAAAATTAAAAAAATCATATCTAAAAAACTTTAAATCATTAATTTTTTCACCAAAAATCTGAGACATTATTTTATAAGATTTTGGTCCCTGTATAGCTAAAGTATCAATTTTTGCTTCAAAAATATTTACATCAAGTTTTTTTGCACCGGCAATTCCCTTGGCAAATAATAACACATCAGAGTCAGCAATACTTACTCTCCATCTTTTGTCTTCAAGTTTATAGACTAACGGGTCGTTAATCATCCCTCCTTCTGAGTCTACTAGAGGCACATAATAACACGTTCCTATTTTTGAATTAGATAAATTTCTACAAGTCATTAGCTGCATTAATTTTGACGAGTCTTCTCCAGTAATTTCTATTTCTCTTTGAACTGAAACATCCCAAATTTGAACATGTTCTTTTAAATGGTTATATTCATCTTCAGGTGTTGAAAAGGTGGTAGGTAGAAGCATATGATTATATATTGTGTAGCTTTTAACACCCTGTTTTTCAAGTCTCGAGGTAAATGGTGTACCTTTTAAACGCCTTGATCTAGTTATAAAAGTTTTCATTTTTCTAAAAATTCAACAATCTTTTCTCTCATTTCGAAAGCATTTTCAAACATTATCATATGACCGCAGTTTTTTATTACATGTGTTTTAGAATTAGGAACCAAAGAAGCAAATTCCTTCCCTTTAGAAAGAGTTACCATTTTATCAATTTCTCCGAAAATAAAGAGTGTAGGACATTTAATTGATTTTGTAGCTTTAATACCGTTTTTGTAGTTATTACAAGCAATTAAATCAACAGACAAAATATCGCTAACTTCTCTGGGAGAATTAACAATTTTCTGGACCGGATTACCTCCTATAAATCTTTTTGAGTCACCATAACCCCATTTCATCATAAGATTAATTGACTTCATGTCTCCTGATTGAGCTAAATCAATTAAATCCTGATTTACTGGGATAGCGTATGATCCACCGACAAATATTAAATTTTTCAATTTTTTAGGATATTTTAGAACATAATCTAAAGCGATTAGACATCCTTGAGAATGAGCTAATACAGAAAATTCGTTTACATTAATTTTTTTTAATGCTTTGTTTAACCACTCAGACATACTTTCTATAGTTTTTAAACACTCTCCTTCAGAGTTACCATGACCAGGTAAGTCAAAAGCTAAAACATTATATCCTCTGTTTGACAGGTATTGATCAGTTAAAGACCAAACCACATTTGAAAGTCCGCTTCCGTGTAAAAGTATTATTGTATGTTTTTTTTTATCAAAAACATTGCCTCCATCTGTAGCATAGACTTTTTTATTATCTACTTCTAAAATCAATTAATTTCCTCTAATTTAAGATTAAACAAGTATTCACTGATCTTTCCATTTGGGATCTCGCTTATTTATAAATGCATCTATTCCCTCTTCAGCATCAAATTTAAGCATATTTTGCACCATTACATTAGAAGCATATGAATATGCTTCAGATAAATTCATATCTAACTGATTATAAAAAGCCTCTTTGCCAATTTTTAATGTCATAGCTGATTTTTTTGAAATTTTTAACGCTATATCCAGAACAGTTTTTTGAAGAAATTCATCCTTAACTACTTGATTAATTAAACCAATTTCAACAGCTTTATCAGGTGAAATTAAATCTCCAGTCAGAAGCATTTCCATTGAATGTTTATTTGTTAAGTTTCTTGATAAAGCTACCATTGGAGTTGAGCAAAACAGACCAATATTAACACCGGGTGTTGCGAATTTAGAGGATTTTCCTGCGTACGCCAGATCGCAACTAGCAACCAATTGACATCCAGCAGCTGTGGCTACACCTGCAACCTCGGCTATTACCGGCTTAGGATTTGTAACTATTGTTTGCATTAATTTGGAGCATTTTGTCATAACATCATTAAAATAAGCTTTCCCTTTATCAGAATTTTGACGTTTGGATTTCAACTCTTTTAAATCGTGTCCAGCTGAAAACACAGGACCCTCAGCCGAGATTATAATAACTCTAGTTTTTTTATCCTGAATAGACTCTTTTAAAGCAGATTGTAAATTTAACATCATATCTTCTGACAAAGTATTTTGGTTATCTGGATTATTTAGAGAAAGTCGTAAAATTCCATCTGAATTTAATGAAGTTTTTAAAATATCTTTATTGGCGAGTTTGCTCATAATTTTTAATTTATTAAAACTTTTACTTCTTGAGACAAAGAATTAGCAATAAAACAGTATCTATGGGCCCTGTCTTGTACTTTTTTCATCTCTTCTTCTTTAACTGAAAATCCTGTAGAAAACTGAATTTTGGGATTTAGTTCAATTTGGGTAACGGACATTTGTCCTTTAGAATTCTTTCCAAGGGTTGCTATAGCATTATCTTTATAACTTAGAACTTGCCACTTCATTTTAGCGGCTAAAGCTAAAAAGGTCATCATATGGCAACTACTTAAGGAAGCTGCAAGAGTTTGTTCAGGATTAACATTTGAACTACTTCCGTTCCAATCTGGCGCTGAATCTGCAATTATCTTTTTTTCAGTAGTAAAAGATATTTCGTGTTCGTTCGAGTATTTACCAGGCGAGAGCTCACCTTTTTTAAGTTTCCAAAATAGGTCGATTTTAATTTTAGACATTGTTCAATTAATTTAATTCTTTTGCTTTTTTTCGAAGTTCAAATTTTTGAATTTTACCTGTTGATGTTTTAGGAAGTTCACAAAACTCTACTTTTTTAGGAACTTTAAAATTTGCTAATGTTTCTTTACAAAAAGAAATTATTTCATTTTCTGTCACAGGTTTATCCTTAATTACTTCTATAAAGGCACATGGAACCTCTCCCCACTTCTTATCTGGTTTCGCTACTACTGCTGCTATAGAGACAGACGGGTGTTTTGCTAATGTATTTTCAATTTCTATAGAAGAAATATTTTCTCCTCCTGAAATAATTATGTCTTTTGATCTATCTTGGATTTTTACATATCCATCTGAATGCATCACAGCTAAATCACCAGAATGAAACCAACCACCATCCATGGCCTTGTCGGTTGCATCTTTGTCTTTAAAATAACCTTTCATTACAATATTTCCTTTAATCATAATCTCACCAATTGTTTTTCCATCTTTAGGCACTTCCTTCATTGTTTCTGGGTCCATTACTGATATACCCTCTGTATTTGGATATCTAACTCCTTGTCTTGCTTTTATCTCATTTTGTTTTTCCTCGTCAAACTTGTCCCAAGCATTATTCCATGCACATTGAGTAACATGACCATAAGTTTCTGTTAATCCATAAACATGCATTACTTCGAAACCAAGTTCTTTCATTTTTTTA
>MDTB01066160.1_pt1 | contig 28330 bp, 22 predicted proteins | sample 811161 | NCBI WGS metagenome assembly MDTB01 (sample SAMN05326650, study PRJNA326480) | marine metagenome | isolation source: seawater | place: Mediterranean Sea | collected 2009
AATTTTTTTACACTTTCAAAGTTTGTCATATTTTCTCCATATAAATTTTATAGTATAAGTGTATTATATCAAAGAATCACAAATGAAATACAGAACTGAATTTGATAGTATTGGAAAAATTAAAGTGCCTGGTGATAAGTATTGGGGTGCTTCAACTGAAAGATCTAACAAATATTTTAATATAGGAGACTTCTTAGTACGACCTATTGTTATTCACTCCATTGCTATAATTAAAAAAGCAGCTGCAATAGTGAACAAAAAAAATAAAGATCTAGAATCGAAATTAAGTAAATTTATAATCAAAGCATCAGAAGAAGTTATAAATGGAAAATTAGATGATCATTTTCCTCTAAAAGTATGGCAAACTGGATCAGGTACTCAAACAAATATGAACGTCAATGAAGTAATAGCCAATAGGGCTATTGAATTAATGGGTGGTAAAAAAGGAACTAAAAAACCAGTTCACCCAAATGACCATGTCAATAAATCACAATCAACAAATGACGTATTTCCAACTGCGATGCATATTGCAATCGCATTAAAAACAAAAGAAAAATTATTGCCGTCATTGAAATTATTGGAAAAAGAATTGAAAAAAAAAGCTAAAGAATTTAGAAAAATTGTAAAAGTTGGAAGGACACATCTACAAGATGCAACTCCTTTAACTTTAGGACAAGAATTTTCTGGTTACCACTCTCAATTAAACAAATGTATTACAAGAATAGAAAATGCATTGAAAGAAGTTCATTATTTGGCCCAAGGTGGGACAGCTGTCGGTACAGGCCTTAATACCAAAAAAAATTTTGATAAAAAAATAGTTAAAGAAATAAGTAAAATAACAAAATTACCGTTTAAGACGGCTACCAATAAGTTTGCTGCTCTAGCCGCACATGATGAAATTGTTAATTTTTCTGGAACTTTAAACACAACAGCGGTTTGTTTAATGAAAATTGCAAACGATATAAGATTTTTAGGATCCGGACCAAGAGCTGGATACGGAGAATTAATTTTACCTTCTAATGAACCTGGTTCTTCAATTATGCCCGGAAAAGTGAATCCCACACAATCAGAGGCGGTGACTATGGTTTGTGTAAAAGTTATTGGAAATCACAATGGTATTACTATGGCAGGTTCACACGGTCATTTTGAATTAAATGTTTTTAAACCTTTAATAATTCATAACATATTGCAATCGATAGAAATTATGAGCGACTCTGCAAAAACTTTTAGTAATTATTGTATCAAAGGAATAAAGGCAGATAAAAAAAGAATTAAAGAATTATTAGATAATTCTTTAATGCTTGTTACCGCTCTAGCACCAAAAATTGGTTATGATAGGGCAGCGCAAATAGCAAAATCAGCTCATAAAAATGGAACAACTTTAAAAAAGGAAATCATCAAGTCGGGTCTATTAAATGAAAAAGAGTACAATAAAATAATGGATCCGATTAAAATGACTCAGCCTAAATAAACTTAAAAAATTTCGTTTAAAAAATATTTAATTTTTTTTGTTTTAAAAATATTGAAAAAACCTTCACTAAATAAAATTTCCTCAAAACTTTTTTTAAAAAATATTTTATCTTCCTCATTGGCATCATATTTAAAATCATTTATACTTAAATTTTCAAAATTAATTTTTTTTCTAAGAATATTTAATGACCCTTTCACTGACAAATTAAAAGGTCTATCATCAAGCTTTTTTGAAATTGCAAAGAATTTATTAAATTTATTGTTATTAACCAAATTAAAATTACATTTAAAATAAAGCCTAGGGTAATCTTCAGTTAACATAATCTCATTCTGGCAATTCACCTTCGCCCCTGGAATTCTGATTGAGCTTAATTCATTCATTCGACCGTTTTCAATATATAATTCAGAATTATACTGGTTAATTAAATTAAATTGTAATATCTTTTTTTCTTTATACTCAATTTTATTTTTACTATTTAATTTTTTTATAATATCTTTTTTTTCTAAAATTTTTTCTAGATTCAATTTATAGAATAAGTTGTCGTTAATTTTATCTATTTTTATGTTTGAATTCATTTCAAAAAAAGGATTTAATTTAATCAAAGTTTGAAAAGTGACTAGTAAATCTTTATTCCTAAATTTTGATCTATCAATAATTATTTGATTTTTGTTTACCAAATAATTCAATTTTAAGTAATTATTTAAAATATTAATTTTAGATGTTCCAGTTATAGATTTGTTCTTTTTCTTTTCATTAAATTTAAAATTTGCACTTATTCCAGTATCTATAATTTTAAATTTTACTTCTTTATTATTTTTATTTACTTTAATCTTAAATTTCTTTTCGAATACTTCTCCTTGTACTCGATTTTTCTTAAAACCATAATTCTTAAAGGTAATATTTTTGATATTCAAAATCGACTCATTATTTTTTGTAATGTTCAAATCTAAGTTTTTAATTACCAGTTTAGGCTTTATCTTATCTAAAAGATCTATTAAATAATCTAAGTTACTTGCTTTTAAGTTCATTTCATTATCTCTAATAATCATTTTTTCAGAAATAAATTTATCGCGATTATAAATGTTACTTATATTTAAAAAGATATACATTTTTTTTGAATTAAAATAATTTGACTTATTTTTAAATGTAAAATCTACGTTTTCTAAATAGATATTTGGTAAAGGAAAAATTTTATATGTTATTGAACTAAACTTATTCAAATTGAGTTGGTAGTTTTTTGATAAAAAATTTTTGATCTCTATCTCTTTATTTTCATAATTGAAAAACTTTGGAATCGAAATATATAGGATGATTGCTAGTAAAAATATAGGGAATAGGTACCTGAGAAAGTAAAAAATTTTAAAAAACTTTAAATAATGATTGTGAATTGTTTTGATAAATTTAGAAATCATTTTTTTATTTTTGCAACTAGTGTATAAATTAAAATTCTCTTTTATGAATAGCATAGATAAATTAATTGAAAATTTAAACAAAGAACAAAAAGAAGCAGTGTTAAATACTGAAGGTCCCAATCTCATAGTTGCTGGAGCTGGATCAGGTAAAACAAGAGTTTTAACAACCAGACTGATTCACATTATTAATCAAAAAAAAGCATGGCCAAATCAAATTTTATGCGTAACTTTCACCAATAAAGCTGCGAAAGAAATGCAAAATAGAGTCATGAGTCATATTAGAGGTAGCTCAAATGCTGTTCCATGGTTAGGAACCTTTCATTCAATTAGTGTTAAGTTTCTTAGAAGACACGCGGAAGCACTGGGTTACAAAAGTAACTTTACTATTTTAGATACTGAAGATCAAAAAAAACTAATAAGAAACATAGTCAAAGCCGAGGATTTAGATGCAAAAAAATTTTCACCTCAATTAATAATGTACCATATTGATCAATGGAAAAATAAAGGTCTGCTGCCAAAAGATGTGAAAATTGAAAAATCTGGATCTATTATTAAATCTATTTTTAAAGTTTACGAAATATATCAGAATAAAACTAAAGATCTTAACGCATTTGATTTTGGTGATTTAATTTTATTTTGTGTAAAACTTTTTGAAGATCATTCTGATATAAAAGAAATATATCAAAAAAACTTTAAGTATATTTTAGTTGATGAATTTCAAGATACAAACTTCATTCAGAATAAATGGCTCAATCTTTTGGTAAATGAAAAACAGAATATTTGTTGTGTAGGTGATGATGATCAATCTATTTATAGTTGGAGAGGAGCAGAAATAAAAAATTTCCTTACTTTTGATCAAATTTATAAAAATTGTAAAGTTTACAAACTGGAACAAAATTACCGATCTACAAAAAATATTCTTGAAACTGCATCAACACTAATTTCAAATAATTCGAACAGGGTTGGAAAAAAATTATGGTCATCTGCTACAAAAGGTGAACCCGTAAAATTGAATTGCTATAAATCGGGAAAAGAAGAGGCCCAAGGTATAAGTGATATCATTGAACATAATTTAAAAAAAAAATATTCTTTAAATGATATGTCAATATTAGTTAGAGCGATATATCAAACTAGGGAATTTGAAGAAAGATTTTTACAAGTTGGTATTGGATACAGAGTTTTAGGAGGAATTAAATTTTATGAAAGAGCTGAAATAAAAGATGCTGTATCTTATTTAAGAATTATCAATCAAAAATACGATGATCTAGCTTTAGAAAGAGTAATTGGATCGCCAAAAAAAGGAGTTGGTGACAGTACTTTAAATCAAATCTATTTGTTTGGAAATCAAAATAAAATATGCTTGGAAGACTCTATAATAAAAATTTTAGAAGAAGATGGTTTTAAACCTAAAATCAAAACAGCTCTCAAACAATTAGTTCAAATGATTCAGAAGTGGCGAAAAGACTCTTTAAGTATGAAACATTATGATCTTTTAAAATTAGTTTTAGATGAGTCAGGATACTCCTCTATGTTAAAAAATAAAAAAGATTTAGAAAATGAAAACAGGCTTGAAAATTTAAAAGAATTACTGAGAGCAATGCAGGACTATGATAATTTGCAAAGTTTTTTAGAACATGTTGCTTTAGCAACATCTATCGATCAAGAATGGGAGGGAGCTAAAATTAATTTAATGACAATGCACGCCGCTAAAGGTCTAGAATTTGATGTAGTATTTTTGCCTGGTTGGGAAGAAGGATTATTTCCCCATCAAAAGTCCTTAGAAGAAAAAGGAGATTTTGCTTTGGAAGAAGAAAGAAGGTTGGCTTATGTCGGAATTACTAGGGCAAAGAAAGAGGCCTATTTATCTTTTGCAATGAAAAGGGCTTACCATGGAGATTGGATGGATGCTTTACCTTCCAGATTTATTAATGAAATTCCTGAGGAAGGGATAGAAAAAAATGAAATTAATGTAAATAAAACTATTGAGGATTTTGAATTTAATCAAGATACTTTTACTGAAAGTGATGAGAATTATAGAAGTCCTGGGTGGGAGAGATTTAAAAAGAACAAAATACTTAAATGGAAAAAATAAATAAGTTTAAAAAGTTATTTAATTTTTTAGATTTGGATGGTTATATTGTGCCAAAAAATGATGAGTTTTTCAGTGAATACATACCAAAATTTAAAGATAGATTGCAATTTATCACAAATTTTTCAGGATCATATGGATTTGCAATTATTTTAAAAAATAAAAATTTTTTATTTGTTGATGGTAGGTATACTTTACAGGCTAAAATTCAAAGTGGAAAAAAATTTAAAGTTATAACTATACCGAAAAAATTTCCTTATAATATTTTTAAAAAAAAAGAATTAAAAATTGGCTTTGACCCAAAATTGCATACAAATCATAATTTAAAAACAATTTTTAGAAAATCTTTTTGTAAACTCGTGCCTATAAATCAAAATTTAATAGACAAAATTTGGTTAAAAAAAAATAGCTTTAGAGCAAATAAATTTTATGTTTTGCCAAGTCAAGCAGTGGGTCAAAGCTATAAAAAAAAAATAAATCACATTTTAAAAATCTTAAAAAAATTGAATATTAATTTTCATTTCGTATCTTCAAGTGAAAATATTTCTTGGCTGTTAAATATTAGAGGCCTTGATTCAGAATTTTCCCCCTTAACTAATGCTTACTTAACATTAGATACAAAAAAAAAAATTAATCTGTTTTGTGATTTAAAAAAAGTGGACCTTTCCTTCAGAAAAAAATTTAAAAATATTAGTTTTATTAATATTAATAATTTAGATCTTTATCTTTCAAAAGTCATCGGTAAAAACATTTTAATTGACCCAAAATCATGTTCAATATTTTTTGAAACTATCTTAAAAAAGAATAACACCATTAAATATTCTGATCCAATTAATTCATTAAAATCTATTAAAACAAAAATTGAAATTAAGAATACAATTCGATCTCATATATCTGATGGAGTGGCACTAACTAAATTTTTATTTTGGGTTAAGAAAAATTATATAAAACGAAAGATTAGTGAAATTGATGCTCAAGAAAAATTATTAAAATTCAGAAAAAAAAATAAACAATTTAAATTTTTAAGTTTTCCAACAATATCTGGATCAGGACCAAATGGAGCTATCATTCATTATAAAGCAAATAAAAAAAGTAATAGAATTTTACGAAAAGGCGATATTTACTTAGTCGACTCTGGCGGACAATATAATTTTGGAACTACTGACGTAACAAGAACTATTTCTCTTGAAAATAAAAGTATGGATATTAAAAATATATTTACTAGAGTTCTAAAAGGTCATATTGCTGTCGCAAATTTTAAGATAAAAAGAAATACTAATGGATCAGTAATTGACTTAGCCGCAAGAAAATTTTTGAAAGAAATAAATTTAGATTATCCTCATGGAACAGGCCATGGAGTTGGATATTTTCTTAATGTTCATGAAGGACCTCAGGCAATTTCTAAAAATAATAAAATAAAATTTAAAGAAGGAATGATAGTCTCAAACGAACCAGGTTATTATAAACAGGGGAGCTATGGAATAAGAATAGAAAACCTTCTTAGGGTAAAAAAAGAAAATAAAAAACTCTTATTTGATAATTTAACCATGGTTCCTATAGATAAAACATTAATAAACAAGAGCATGCTTTCAAAAAATGAAATTAATTGGGTAGATAATTATCACAATAAAGTATTAAAAAATTTAAGAGGATCAATGAATAAAATAGAACTCCTCAAACTTAAGGAAGCCTGCTCAAAGATTTAATATTTTATACCAATCATTTTCCTCTATTATTTTAATATTAAGTTTTTTAGCATTATCAATTTTCTTTTTTGTTGGTTTCGAATTACCAGTAACTAGTATATCTAATTTTTTTGTTACAGCTCCAAGAACTCTTCCTCCATGATCCTCAACCAACATTTTTGCCTCAGATCTGCTCATTTTTTCAAAACCACCAGTAAACATAATAGTTTTATTTGCAAACTTTCCAGTTTTGTTTTTTTGTTTAAAATCTTTAATATTCAACTTTGAAATAAGATCTTTAATTATTTCAAAATTTTTTTTTTTAGAAAAGAAATTTTGCATTGATTCAATTTGCGTGGTTCCAATACCGTCTAAATTTACCAAGTATTCAAAATTTTTTTTTCTTTCACTCTCATTAAATAAACTACAAAATTTGTTTATAGATTTAAAATATCCTGCAAGAATTTTTGCATTTTCCTGACCTATATGTCTTATTCCAATTGAGAAAATAAATCTATTTAATTCGATATTCTTTGATTTTTCTATTGCTATCTTTAAATTGTTAATTGAAAGATCTCCCCAGCCATCAAGTTTTTTAATTTTATTGTAATCAATAGTAAATATATCTGATGGCTTCAAAATTAGTTTTAGTGTCCAAAATTGATCTACTACTTTTTTTCCAAATCCATCTATATTAAAAGCATCCTTTGAAACAATGTGTTTTAATTTCTCTCTTGCAATAAATTCGCAATCATAATCTCTTAAACATCTTCTCACCGCATCAGTTTTTTTTGTAGCCTTGTTAACTTCTTTCTCAGTAATAGATCCACAAAGACATTTTTCAGGAAACTGGTATTCTTTACTTTTTTTAGATCTTTTAGATTTATCTACCGAGATTACTTGAGGAATGACATCCCCAGCCCTTTGAATTTGTACGGTGTCTCCAATTCTAATATCTTTTCTTTTAATTTCATCCTCGTTATGTAAAGTCGCATTCGAGACAACAACGCCTCCTACAGTGACTGGATCAACTTTTGCAACAGGAGTAATTGCTCCAGTTCTTCCAACTTGTACAACTATATCTTTAACTTTTGTTATTGCCTTTTCAGCAGAAAATTTATAAGCGATTGCCCAGCGAGGTGAATTAGAAGTGTTCCCCAGTCTTTTTTGCAAATTTAAATCATTAACTTTATAGACTATTCCATCAATATCGTAATCCAAAGAAGATCTAAGAGTGTCTATATAATTATGTCTAGTCTCTATTTTTTCTAAATTTGAAACTGTTTGAACTAGAGGATTAATAGAAAAACCCCATTTTTTGATTTTATCTAGAAATTCAGATTGTGTTTTTACAGTCATAGGCTCAAAAGCTCCAAAACCATATGCAAAATATTTAAGTGGTATATTAGAAGTTACTCTAGGATCTTTTTGTCTTAATGAGCCCCCGGCTGCATTTCTCGGATTAGCAAAATTTCCTTTAATATTTTTAAAATCTTTTTTTCCAATATAAATTTCACTACGTATTTCTAACAGAGCCGGTGGATTAACATCCTTTATTTTTTTTGGTATTGACTTAATGGTTTTTAAGTTATCTAGGATATCTTCTCCTATAGCTCCGTCTCCTCTTGATAAACCTTTAGTAAGAATTCCATTTTCATAGATTAAGCTTGCAGAAATTCCATCAATTTTTGGTTCAGAATGAAGATCGATATCTTTATTTTTGATATTTAAAAAATTACCTACTTTATTCATAAAATCTTTCATGTCTTCTTTATTAAATGCATTTGATAAAGAAAGCATTGGTTTTAAATGTTTTACTTTTTTAAATTTATTAGAAGGTGGAAATCCTACAGGGTTTTTGTTTAAATTTAACTTATTTAAAAAAGTATTATTCTTCTCTAAATTTTTTATTTCACTTTTTAAGTTGTCATACTCAGAGTCTGTTATTTTCGGACTATCTTCATTAAAGTAAAGTTTATTATGTTTTTTTAAAACATTTAGTTTTTTTTTATAGAGATTTATTATTTCTTCTTTATTTTTCATTAAAAATTCTATCTAATCTTCTTTATAATTCTTTTGAAAAAACCATCATTATCTTTAATTTTTTTTGAAGACTTAATCTTGTATTCTTTATTTAAAATTTTGTAAGATTGCTCAAACCACTCACTAGAGTTGTAATTATATCCTAAAATTTTTGCATATTTTTTTGCTTCCTCTTCCAGGCCAATATGATAATTAATTTCAACAAGCCTATGAAGAGCTTCTTCAATAAATATTGTTTTTTCGTAGTTTTTAACTATTATCTTTAATCTATTCATAGCTGGCACCCATTTTTGCGTAGTAATATAATATTTAGCAACATAAAGTTCTTTAGCTGCAAGTTGATTCAGTATTAAATCTTTCTTAAATTTAAGATCCAACGAATAATCTGACTCAGGATATTTTTTTAAAAAAAAATCGATTTCTCTTTGTGCATCTATTAAAGGTTTCAAATCCTTTTTTTCATCTGATATTTGTTCATAATGTATAATCGCAATGAGATAATGTGCATAAATTACATTTTTGTCAGCACGATACTTCATTAAATATCGATCAAGACTTTCAAGTGCCTCTTCATAAAAATTTATACCGTATAAAGCGTAGCTAGACATAATCGCTGCCTTTGCAGCATACTCTACGTTCTTGAAATTTAATTCTGCCTCAGAAAATTTCTTACTAGCATAAAAGTAGTCCCCTCTTTCAAAACTTGTATAGGCCTCTTGATACAATCGAAAAGAGTCATTTTTTGAAACCGATTCAAGTTCCAAATCTTTTTTGGAACAAGAATAGATAAGTAAAACTGTAAAAAAAATAACTAAAATTTTTTGATACATCAGCTATTCATATCAAATAAAGTATAGTACGTAAAATTTAGTATTATTATATATTTGCCGATAGGGTTCTTTTTGACGTTTCTTTACTTAGATCTTTTTTTTCAATAATATTTCCAGTTGCTAAAGTCCAGTTAGAATTATTAGAAAAAAATTTAACTAGTAGTTTATTTGTTAAAGCGTGGCCACCCTGGGAAGTTTTTATATGTCCAGACAGTCTATATCCTGATAACATTAAATCTCCAAGGCAATCTAAAATTTTATGATTTACAAATTCATGCCTATTTCTAAGTCCGTCTTCATTTAAAATCTCATTTCCTTTCACAACTATGGCATTCTCCAAGGAACCACCTTTTGCCAATCCTTGACTTTTGATAAAGTCAATGTCCTCATACAAACAAAAAGTTCTAGAATTATATATATTTGCTAAGTCCGTATCGCTTAACTTAAACTCTTTTCTTCTGGTTCTAATTAAAGGGTTTTCGTAGATAATTTCAAAGTCTACGATTAAGTCATTATCTAAGGGTTCTATTGATATATATTTTTCACCATCTTTAACTTCCACTTTGTTCATGACTTTAATAAATTTTCTTTGCTCTTTCTGACTTTTAATTCCAACTTTTCTTATTTCTTCGACAAACTCTACAGCTGATCCATCTAAAATTGGCACTTCAGGTGAGTCAATTTCGACTAAAGCGTTATCGATTCCCTCTCCAAAAAAAGCAGCCATCAAATGTTCAACAGTAGATACAGTAGCGCCCTGTTTATTTCTTATCTTTGTACATAAGATTGGTTCAACTACGTTTTGATAGTTGGCCTCTATTAAATTATTTTCATCTATATCAATTCTACGAAATTTTATACCAAAGTTTTCTTCAGCAGGTTTTATACTTAGATTAACATTTTGACCATTATGCAATCCTATCCCCTTAAAATTAATTTGTTCGTTAATAGTTCTTTGATAATTTTCTGACATTATGAGTTATATACAGAATAGAATAACTCAGATTAAGACAACAAATGTTTCCAAAAAAAACAATTTCTATTCAAAGATAGTCTTAAAAATCTTTGTAATTAATGATTTTTTTGTTTGAAGAATTGGAATAGCTTCTTTTTTCCAGCCAAAAACAGACAATTGAGCTGCTTTAATAAATAAAGGCTCAATTTCAAAATTTTTTAATAAGGTTGACTTGTTTTTTAGGTTTTTAGAAAAATAAAAAATAAAATCTTTCTTAAAATTATCTAAAATAATTTCATCTTCTATTATAACATAAATTTTTATTATTTCATTTTGGAAAGATTTAGTATTGATATTTTTAAATAATATTACATCAGCTATTTCTTCAATTCTTGCCTGAACTATTTCTTTGATTAGTTTTTTTTTTTATCTTTCTGTAATTATTATTAAAAAATTTATTTTCGATTAAATCATCCTCTTTTAAATTTTCTTTATCAAAGATTTTGTCCATCAAAATTTTGTTTATTATTTCATAGTTTAAAGAACATATTTTTGAAACATCCTGTAATAATAAATTTGTCCCAAAATTAAAATTTTCAAGATATCTTAAAGCTGAACTATCAAAAAAACTAATACTAGAAGAATCTTTTTTTATTTTGATGCAGTAAAAAGTTTCAAAATTCATATCTTTATCTATTAATTGTGTACACTCGATAAAGTTTTTGTTTATAATTTTTTTGATATTCAAACTATTTTTATTAAATATTTGTTTGATATTTTTTAAATCATTATTCTTAATTAAAAAAAAAGTTAGTTCATGGTTATAAAAATCTCCAAATAAGCCTATTGGAAGATTATCAGTAATATTTTTATCTAAAACGCTTTTAGAATTGAAAATATGAAGAATGCTTTTGTTTTTCTCATTATCTGTAACAGCTAATTTTAATGAATTCAAAATATATGAAATATTTTCTTTAAGAACTTGAGACTGATTCAATCTCTTATATCCTGAAATACTTACACTCGTACAATTAAATTTATCTAATATAATTATTACTTCTTTAAATATATAATCTAGTTTACTTTCAATAATTTCAACGTTTTTTTTTATTAGTTCAATTGCATTATTCAAAACAAGCAATTCATCCTTAAAAAAATTATCTGTTGATGAAATTGTTTTTTCAAGAATTGAAAATTTTAAATCATTATCATAATTCCCTGCAACAAAAATTATTTCTGACTCATTAATTTCAACAAAAAGTGTAGGAGTTTTATTTGACATAGCTACTAGTTAAGTATCAGTTGATCTTTTACTCTATAATCGTAAATTTTATAATTATTAAAACTGTTGTCATTTGTAGAAATCAAGTAATTTTTTAAGCTAAACATGTAATTTTTTATTGGGAGTTTAATAACTTTGTTTTCTGTCATAACTAAATCCCACCTACCTGCTTCAAAATAATAAAAAGACTTTATCTTTTCTATTGGGAACTCTATGCGTCTCAGGTTTTTATACAAAGTGTAGAATTCTTTTCTGTTGCCCAAAACTGTGGGTAAATCTTTATAAATCTTAATATCTTTGAATTCTAAGAGATCACCTTTATCTGATATATAAAATTTTTCTCTTTTTTTTTGAAGTATCGCTATAGGTATTTTTTCTTTAATAGTTAATATTAATGTGTCAGGATAAATTTTCTTAATACTAAAACTATCAATAAATGTTTCATTTTTAAGACTGTTTTTAATCTCTTGATAATTAAGAAAAAATAAATTCTCTTGAAGCAAAAATCTTAACCTTTGTATTATTTGTTTATCTTCAATTATAAAATTGTCTTCAACTTTGATATTTTTAATCGAAAGATTAAAGTTTTTATTAAAGTCAATATTTGGTAGGTAAGTTGTAAATAAAATAAAAAGTAAAAAAAATCCTATAACTGACTTTTTCATCTATTAAGGCCAGCATTAAGTAATATTTTCAAGACTAATTTTTCAAAAGACATACCTTTAAATTTAGCAATCTCTGGGACTAGAGATAAGCTTGTCATTCCTGGCTGAGTATTTATTTCTAACAAATAAAATTTATTCTTAAAAAACTTAAAGTCTGATCTGGTTATTCCTTTACAATCTAAAGCGTTATGTGCTCTGACAGCTATTTTTAAAGCCTCATTATATTTAGATCTTTTTAAATTAGCAGGCATTATATGAATGGTCTTAGCAGATTTAGAATACTTAGCCTTATAATCATAAAACTTTCTTTTTGGTTTTAATTCTATAGCTCCTAAAGGTGAGCCGTTAAGCACAGCAACTTGAACTTCTTGTCCACCGATAAAAGGTTCAAAAATTAACTCTGAATATCTTTTTAGAAGAGATTTTATACTTTTTTTTAAGGTAACTATATTTTTACAGATTTTTACTCCTAAACTTGATCCTTCATTTATTGGCTTAACCACTATAGGGAATTTAATACCTTTTTTTTTGATTAAAGATTTTACTTTATCTTTGTTATAACTTTCTTTTTTAATAACGAAATATTTTGGTGAAACAATATTTTTTTTCTTAAATATTTCTTTTGAAATAACTTTGTTCATAGCATTAAAAGAACTAATTATTCCAGAGTGTGTGTAGGGAATTCTTAAGTATTCAAAATAACTCTGAGCTACGCCATCTTCACCTTCTTTGCCATGCAAAGCATTAAAAATTATATCTACTTTTTTTTTATTAATTAAGTTAAGTGGTTTTAATTTAGGGTCAAAAGCAGATACTTGGTATCCAATTTTTTTTAATGCCTTAATACATGCTTTGCCAGTTTGAATACTAACATTTCTTTCTCCAGAGTTACCTCCAAGAATTACTAAAACTTTTTTATTTTTCATCTCCAATAATACTAATTTCTAATTCAAGATTAATTCCAGTTTTTTTATAAACTTCTTTTTTTACTTTATTTATCAATTTTTCTAAGTCTGAAGTTTTTGCGTTTCCATTGTTTATAAAAAAGTTGCTATGTTTTTCTGAAATTTTAGCATCGCCAATAAAGAATTTATCACATCCTGAGTCCTTGATTAACTCCCACGCCTTTTTTTGTTTATGATTTTTAAATGTACTTCCTCCAGTTTTAATTCTACTCGGTTGTGATAGTTTTTTTCTATTAATTAATTCTTCTTGTATAATTCCTATTCGCTCTTTAGAGGATTTTGTGCCTTTTAATTTTGCTGATAAAATCAAATATTCTTTTGGAAGACTGCAGCCTCTATAAAAAAAATTAATTTCATTCCTCTTAAATTCTTTCTCTTTTCCTTGTGGATCGAGAACCTTTACTGATGACAAAATTTCAGAAATTTCAGATCCATAACATCCACTATTCATTGTAATTGCTCCACCTATTGATCCAGGAATACAGGAAAGAAATTCCATATCACCAATATTGTTTTCTTTAGCAAAATTAGAGACATTTCTATCTAGTGCTGCTGCCCCTACTTCTACTTCATTTTGTGCAATTAATTTTATTTGAGAAAATTTAGATCCTAATTTTATGACTGCTCCCTTAATGCCTGAGTCTCTGATAAGTGTATTGGAACCTGCGCCTAAAAAGTATGTTTTAAGGTTAATTGTTTTTATTTTATTTAAAAACTCAATTAATTGATCTTTATTTTCTGGCCGAAAAAATATATCTGCTGGTCCACCTAAATTGAACCAGTTATATTTTGACAACTTCTCCTTTATTATTAAGTTTTTACCAAACTGTTCTTTTAATTGCTCAATCATAATGTTCATAAACTAAATTCTAATTCTCTCATCCATTTTGAGATTGATCCAGCGCCCATTCCAATGACTATTTCATCATTTAACAAATGTTTTTTAAAATAATTTGACATTTCATTTTGACTTTTTACAAGTATAACTTGAGTTTCTGAGTTTTGTGATATTAATTTAGCAAAATTTAATTTGTTGAAATTCAATTTATTCTTTTCTCCCGCGGGGTAGAGGGGGCACATTAAAACTAAATCAGATTTCTTAAAAGATTTTGAAAAAGCATGTTTTAAAGACATTACTCTTGAATAGCGATGAGGTTCAAATACTGAAATTATTTTCCTATTTTTGTAAACTTTTTTAACTCCATCTAATATTGAAGAAATTTCTGTTGGGTGGTGGGCGTAATCATCAAAGAATTCATTTTTATTCTTGTTAAAAATTTTTGTCATTCTTCTTTGTACACCAGAGAAACTTTTTAATGACTTTTTAATTATATTAATATTAATACCAAGATTAAGACATATAGCTAATGCCGCAGATGCATTAAGAACATTATGCTCACCCAAGAGTTTTAAATTAATATTTTTTATAGTTTTTTTATTCTCTTTTAAGTTTTTGTAATGAAGATCAAAAGTTGAATAAGAAATCTTATATTTTACATTGCTTACTCTATAATCGGCATTTTTATTAAAACCATAAGAAAGAACATTTCTATTTTTTGTTTTTTTTAAAACTTTTTTAATATTTTTATTATCGATACATACAAAACATTTTCCTATAGGAGGAGTTTTATTGATAAATTGAACAAATGCATTTTCAAGATTTTTATAAGTTTTATAATAATCCATATGTTCGATATCAATGTTAGTTACTATTGAGTAATTAATAGGTAATTTTAAAAAGCTCCCGTCAGACTCGTCTGCTTCTAAAATGGACCATTCACCTTTACCTAATTTTGCATTACTTCTTAATGAGTTAATTACACCACCATTAATAATTGTTGGGTCTAAATTCTGATCAGATAAAACTTTTGCTACTAAAGAAGTTGTTGTAGTTTTACCGTGAGAGCCAGTAATAATAATATTTTTTTTTAACGAAACAACGTCCGCTAAAACTTGCGCCCTAGAATAAATTGGAATTTTTTTATTTCTCGCTTCTTTAATTTCTAAATTATTTCCCTTAATAGCAGATGATTTTACAATTATAGTGGCATTTTTGATATTTTTCTTAGCATGACCTATAAAAACTTTTATGCCAGATTTCATGCAATTAGATATATTTTTACTTTTATTTTGATCACTACCTTGAATTTTAAATCCCATCGTTTTCATAACTTGAGCTAATCCGCTCATCCCGATTCCCCCGATACCGATGAAATGAATTATTTCTTTTTGACCCAAATTAATATTTTTCATTTAATAACTTATTAATTTCTCTATCAATAATCTGATATACTAAATTATCAGAATAAAGATTTTGTTTTTCTGAAATTTTACTTAACAACGATCTATCCTCATTTATTGACTTAAGTAATTTAAATAATTTTTTGTCCAAATCTTTTTCCTCTATTAAATAGCTATACCGATTTTTTTCATAATAAATAGCATTTTTTAATTGATGGTCATCTGCAGAGGATGGAAGTGGAACTGAAATAAAGGGTATTTTAACATTTATTAGTTCGGCCAACATTGATGAGCCCGCACGAGTAATAGCAAGATTAACTTTTGAAAAATATTCAATAATATCATTACTAAAATTAAAAATTTCACAATCCAAATTAATTTTATTATAAAAATTTAATAATATTGTATTTTGCTCAGGTAGACATTGTTGGTAAATCTTCAAGGGGACACCGGCTTTGTAACTTTCCTCAAAAATTTTTGGTAACTTTTCGGCAAATACTTTTGCTGCCTGGCTACCACCTAAAATTAAAACTTTTATTTTACTGTCAATTTTCGTATTATCAAAATTTCTTTTAAAACTTAATATTTCTTTTCTAATAATATTGCCAACCTGACAAATTTTTTCTCTATGTTTTTTTTCAATTCCTGCTAATTCCGCATTTGCAACAAATAATTTGACTGTGTAAGGCAATAAAAATTTATTTGCTTTTCCGATATGTAGGTTGTTTTCGTAAAGAATAAAAGGAATTTTAAGCAATTTAGCAGCAAAACATACTGGGAAAGAAGAGTAGCCTCCCATGCCAAATACAAGGTTTGGTTTTTTATTAAGTAAAAAAATAAAAGATTTTAAGATTGAATATGTAATTAAAAATAATGAAAAAAATTGTTTAATTAAATTTTTATTAAAAATGCTGAATGTATTTATTTGCGTAACCTTTATATCATTAAACTTTTCTAAATACCTTAGCCCACGCATATCTGAAACAATTTCAACTGTAATTTTTTTTTCAATAAAATGTCTGGCCAAACCGTAAGCAGGAAAAATATGTCCGCCTGTACCACCTGTTGCTATTAAAACTTTTTTTAACTTGTTATTCATAAATATCAAATTTAATTTTTGTATAATTTAGAATTACTCCTGCTAAAATTGCACTGCCTATGAGAGAAGATCCTCCATAACTTAAGAAAGGTAAAGTCATACCCGTAGTTGGAAGTAGACTTGTATTTACTCCAATATGAATGAATGTTTGAAAAATAAGTAGTGAGGTAAGTCCGCATAAAGAAACTTTTAAAAATTCATCATTTTTTAAAACACAAATTTTTATAATTCTAAAAGAAATATATAAAAAAATTGTTATAATTAAGATTGAAGCTATTGAGCCAAATTCCTCTGCTATAACCGCTATAATATAATCAGTGTGAGCCTCTGGAACACTTTCTTTCAAAATACCCTCTCCCATACCTTGTCCTTTGAGACCACCCTGTTTGATCGCATCTAAAGCTTTAGTGGATTGAAAATTATCTCCCTTACTAGGGTTTGCAAAAGTTATAAGCCTATTTATGATATATCCAAATTTTTCTGGCATGAAAAATAGCAATGCTCCTAAGATAATAGCAAATATCAAAAAGAAACTTAATATAAGTATCAAACTTACTCCTGAAATAAATACTGTTGCAATCCAAGTTCCTATTAGTAAAATAGTTTGACCAAGATCTGGTTGGTCGATCAACAAAATTATAACAGAAAATAATAAAAAAAAGCTTAATAGATACTTAATTTGAGTATCTTTAAATTTTTCAAGAGTCAATATTTGAACAGTAGCCAGAATAAAAAATGGTTTTAAAAGTTCAATTGGTTGTATTCTGAAAAGATATAAGTTTAACCATCTCTGAGCACCTTTTACCTCAACTCCAATAATTGGAACTAATAGTAACAACAAAAAAAATATTATAAAAAGAGGAGTAACTAGTCTCTTCAACAAAGAAGTTTCAATTGCTGAAATCACAAACATTATAACAAGCGAAGCAACAGTGAAAATCAAATGCTTTGAAAAAAAAAAGTAGTAAGTTTTGTTTAACCTTTCGCCAGCTAAGGAAGAAGTTGAAGAAAAAGAAAAAAAGAGGCCTAAGAAAAATAATAAAACAAATCCAAAAAAAATATTTTTATCAATATTTCTCCAATAATTATCGAATTGAAAATTAAATAAATTTTTTAACATAAGTTCTACACAATCTTTTAAATTCATTTCCTCTTTTTTCAAAATTATCAAATTGATCAAATGAGGCAGCGCTTGGACTAAGTAAAACTAAATTATTTGATCTTTTAAATAGTTTTATATCTTTAGAAATTGCAAATATTGTTTTTTTTAAGTCTTTAGTTATGGAAAATTTTATATGGTTCTTTAATTGTTTTGAAAAAAAATTAATATTTTTTCCTATTATATAGGATTTAACTATATTTTTTTTTAAATCCGCTATTTTAAATTTATCTTTAGCTTTTGGTAAACCGCCTAATATCCAATAAATATTTTTATGAGATGATAAGGCGAATTTAGTTGCCTGAAAACTAGTTGCTTTCGAGTCATTAACAAAAGTTGTATTTTTTACTTTTAAAAAAATTTCATACCTATGAGGTAAGCCTGAAAATGATTGCATTGAATTGATAAAATCTTTTTTACTTATTCTCAATTTTCTCGATAATGTATAAACAAACCCCATATTTTCATCATTTGCTTTCGATTTTAAGTAAGTATTCTTTATCTTTAATTTGATTTTTTGATATTCTTTATTTTTTGGTGATACTAACTTACTTTTAAAATTTTTTATTTTAAAAATTTTTTTCAACTTATTATTAACAAGAGCAAAATTGTCCTTCTTTTGTAATTTAAATAAATTTAATTTAGAATTTATATAGTCCTGCATCGATCCATGCCAATCAATATGATCATTTGTAATATTTAATAATATTGCATAATCAGGAGCTATAAATTTTGAATAAGATAGTTGAAAAGATGATGCTTCAATTACAAAAGTAACATTTTTTTTTATCTTTAAGTCCAGTATTGGTTTGCCAATATTACCCCCTAATAAAACTTTAAACTTATTTTTTTTTAAAAGATGCTCAATAATTTTAGAGGTTGTTGATTTTCCGTTCGTTCCTGTAATTACAATTGATTTAAATTTATTACTACTTAAATACAGCAGGTCAATATCTGTTATGATTTTTTTTTTATATTTAATTAATTCTTTTCTATTTTTTGTCTTTCTAAGACTTATTCCTGGGCTTAATACTATAAAGTCTACTTTTTCTAGATCGTTTCTAAGATTAAAAACTTTATTGGTTTTGAAATCTTTTCTTAATTTTGAATTATCATCCCAAACTAAATACTTAGATATCTTATTTTTTTTAAAATAACGAATTACAGATTTGCCTGTAAAACCTAATCCGTATACTAAAAAAGAATATTTTTTTAAGTTTATTTTTCGTGACATTCATTATCGAAGTTTAAGAGTTGCTAATCCAACCAAAGCTAAAATTATTGCTATTATCCAAAATCTAATTACAATTGTTGACTCTGCCCACCCTTTTTGCTCAAAATGATGATGTATCGGAGCCATTTTGAAAATTCTTTTCCCTGTAAGTTTAAAGGAAATAACTTGAATAATAACTGATACCGTCTCAAGTACAAATAAACCTCCAATAATCGCAAGAACTATCTCATGTTTTGCTATAATGGCCACAGCTGCTAAAGATCCACCTAGTGACAAAGATCCCGTATCACCCATAAAAATTTTGGCAGGTGGCGCATTATACCAAAGAAAACCTAAGCAAGATCCTACGATTGAACCACAAAATATTGAGAGTTCTCCAACGTCAGGAATATATTGTAGCTTAAGATATTCAGAAAAAATTGTATTCCCGACAACATAAGAAATTAAAGTAAAAGATAATGCAACTAGCATCACCGGAACAGTTGCCAATCCATCCAGCCCATCAGTTAAATTAACAGCATTAGAAGATCCGATTATAACAAATAACGCGAATGGTATAAAAAATAGACCCATTTGCCATATTAGATTCTTAAAAAATGGAAAATAAAGGTTATACAAATATTCGTGTTCAGAAAAATTAATTAGTATAAATAAAGTTATTGTACCTATTAATAATTGACCAAGAAATTTTAATTTTGAATTTAGACCCCTTGAATTTTTCAATTTTATCTTTAACAAATCATCAGTAAATCCCAATATTCCTAAACTTAAAGATACAAATATTAAAGTCCAAATATAAATATTATTTAAATCAGCCCATAGCAATGTGCTCGTGATCATTCCTATTATGATAATTACCCCGCCCATTGTTGGAGTGCCAGTTTTTTTAATAATATGATCTATCGGCCCGTCTTGCCTTATTGGACCTGTAACCATTTTTTCTGAAAAAATTTTTATTAAGGGTCCACCGATGATAAAAACAATTATTAAAGAGGTTACTAATGATAATCCTGTTCGAAAAGTTAGGTATTTAAATACATTAAAAAAAGAATAATGTTCAATTAAGGATGTGAGTAAATTAAATAACATTTGTTCCTTTTATCATTTCTTTGCTAATAGTGTTTAGACCTGTAGCATTAGATCCTTTTATCATTAAATAATCATTATTAGTGACTATATTTTTAAAAGTTGCATCTATATCTTGTTTACATTGAAAAATATTTCCTCGTTTATTTTTTTTTAAATATTTGTAAGTAAATAGGCTTTTTTCACCTTTAATAAAAACTTTATCAATATCCGATCTGTTAATAAGTCTTGATAAATTACTGTGATACTTTTCTGATTTCTCACCAAGCTCTAACATATCGCCTAATAATAAATATTTCTTTGAATTGCTCTTATCTATCTTCATAAAGTTTTTAATAGCATTGTGCACTGAAAGTGGATTGGCGTTATAACTTTCATCAATTAAATTAAACGTTTTTTTATATCTTTTAATTTTATGTATTTGGCCTCTGCCTGCAGATGGTTGAAGTGCTTGAAACAAAGAAAATTTATTCTCTACTTTAATTCCTAATTCTAATAATAAAGTTATGGCCGCAAGAATATTATAGATGTTCACATTTCTTATCTTAAATTGAAATTTTTTACTTTTTGCCTTTACAATGATATAATTAAAATCATTTTGTTTTTTTACCGATAATAGTTGTACATCTGATTTTTTTGACTTACCAAAAGAAATAACTTTTAATCTTTTTAATTTAGCTTTTTTTGATAGGAGGTTAAAGAAGTTATCATCACGATTTAAAATCACTGATCCATTTTTTTTTATATTGTCTATTATCTCACCTTTAGCTTTAGCTATACCTTTTATATTTTTAAAATTTTCAATGTGAGCTTCAGCTATATTAGTAATAATCGCTAAATTTGGTTTAATAATTTTTGAAAGCTTATAAATCTCTCCTGCCTGGCTCATTCCTACTTCAAATATTCCTATTTGATGGTCTAGTTCAAGATTTGAAATACTTAGTGGAACTCCGTAATGATTATTGTATGATTTTGGGGAAGCGTATGTTTTTTTAAAATTTTTAAGCAGGTCATAAATCATGTTTTTTAAAGATGTTTTGCCTGCACTTCCTGTTATTGCTAATATCTTCGCGTTTGACTTTTCTCTTTTAATCTTAGCAAAACCATTAAGAAAATTATTAACATTTTTTACTTTAATGATTTTTTTGTTTAAATTTTTTTTACTATTACTTGTAATTGCAAAACTAGCGCCCTTTTGAATTGCTTTTTTAATGAACTGATTTCCATCATTATTTTTTCCCCTGATAGCCAAAAATAAATTATTTTTTTTCACATTTCTTGAGTCTATAGCAATTCCATTTATCTTATAAAATTTTTTACTTCCTAATAATGAATTTAATATGTTTGAATTAAATTTATAGTTGCTAATTCTTTTGTTAAGTTGTTTTTTTTTAATTTTTAATTTTTTTATAATTTGTCTATCGGAAATTAAAATCTTTTTATGTCCATAATCTTGGAAATTTTCATGTCCTTTTCCAGCTACAATTATTGTTTCGTTTGGTTCAGCTTTAGTCACAGCCTCTTTGATTGCTTTTGAACGATTGCCTATGTCGTAATAGTTGTTTTTTTTAAGATGTCTAATAATTTGAGATCTAATTTTTTTTGGATTTTCATTTCTTGGATTATCGTCTGTAACGTAAATCTTTTCACATAATGATTTTGCTATTTTAGCCATTAATGGTCTTTTCTTAAAATCTCTTTCACCTCCACATCCAAATACAATTGAAATTTTATTTCTATTTTGTTGTTTTAAAGATCTTATGGCCTCATTTAGAGCCTCTGGGGTGTGAGCATAATCTACGTATACTTTTACATTGTTAGGAAGTGTTCTTACTAATTCTAATCTTCCTTCAACATGTTTAATTTTTTTTATAATTTTTTTAATTTTTAGGTTATCTAATTTACTTAATTTTGCAGCTATGGTTGCCATAATCAAATTTTTTGTTTGAAAAGTATTAGAGAATATCTTTGGTATATCGGTAGTATTAAATTTTTCTTTTGAGGAATCAAAAAGTTTCAATTTTCTTTTTTTTGAAATTTTTTTTAAAATTGAAAATTCTTTAGATGATCCGTCAGCTATGATACTACTTTTTTTAGGTAATAATTTTTTAAATAATATCAATTTTGAATTTAAATAGGCTTTCATTGTTTTATGATAATCAAGGTGGTCCTGGCTAAAATTTGTAAAAATACCTACGTTAAAATTTAGTTTATCTAGTCTATTTTGTTTTAAACCATGGCTGGATGCTTCGATAATAACGTTGTCAACCTTTTTCTTTTTTAGTATCTCGAGATTTTTATGAAGTGTAATTATGTCTGGAGACGTAAGATTAGTTTTGATTCTCATATTTTTTGACTTAACTCCAAAAGTACCTACTGAAGCTACAGGTATATTGTAAGAATTCAATATTTGATAATAAAAATCAGCGACAGATGTTTTGCCGTTAGTCCCAGTAACTGCAATTAAATTTTTTGGTTTTAACTTGTAAAAATTTGAAACAGTTTCACTAAGATAATCTCTTATTTTCTTAGTTTTAATTATACCTATCTTGTTACTTTTAAACTTACATTTATTTGAACAAATGATTAATTTAGCTCCTTGCTTAATAGCTTGATGAATATAGTTCTCTCCGTTTGTTTTGCTTCCTTTCAATGCAAAAAAGATGAAGCCCTTTTTAATATCTTTGCTGTTTAAAGATATGCCAGAGATCTTCAAATTTTTGAGATTTTTTGGAGAATTCTTAATTAGATTTTTTAGCAACATAATTGATGTAAAACTCTTTGTTTTTTATGGCTAAAATAGGTCCAATCTTTTTTATAATTTTGCCCGCAACATAGACAGAATTCCACCCTGCCTCATTTCTATTAACCTTTGTTTCTACACCTCTATAATTATAGATTAAATTTGGTGCAGGTTCTGGATTTTCAAGCATCACTAAAAAAACATATTTTGGGTCGCTCATAGGAAATGCTGATATAAAGGTATTCATATTATTTTTTTTATTTTGATAATTTTCTGACGTACCAGTTTTACCTCCGACATTATATCCATTAATATCTGCTAAACTTGCTGTTCCATTTTTTCCAGAAACTACATTTCTTAAAATAGAGTTAATTTGGTTGCTTGTTTCTTTGGATATGATCTTTTTATTTGTTAAATATTTCTCTTTTTTTACAATTGTAGGCTCAATCAAATTTCCTCCATTAGTAAGTGCAGCATAAGTTGCTGTGGCTTGGAGCGGAGTGACCGAAACACCGTGCCCATAGGAAATGGTTTCTAAAGTGCATTTATTATTCCATTTTAGTGCAAAAGGTGTGCCTTTTTCCTCTAATTCTAGCTTTGGCACATCAAGTAGACTCGTCTCCCTAAAAAATTCTTTATACCCATCTTTCCCAATTTTTTTGGCAAGTCTAGTTGAACCAACATTCGAGGATCTGATAAGTATGTCAGCGACTGATAAATTTTTTGGGTGTGTTTTAATATCTGCAATTTCATGGATCGAGCATTTAATTGATCTTGGTATATCTTTAATAATTGTATTAGGTGATACTAATTTTTTTTCTAAAGCTAAGGCGACTGTGAATGTTTTAAAGATAGAGCCTAGCTCATAAACACCTTTAGTAATTTTGTTAATATAATTTTTATCAACTATAGATTTTCTCATATTTATATTAAAATTTGGAAGAGAAACTAAAGATAAAACTTCACCATTTCTTGCATCCATTAGTATTGCTGCTCCACCTGAAGCATTAAAAGTAATAAGAGCTTTGTTGAGTTCTTCGTTTATAATATATTGTATATTAGTATCTAAAGTTAACTTTAACGGTTCAAATAAAAGTTTTTTATTTTTTAACTCTTTATCAAAATATTTTTCAACTCCAGAAATACCAAAGTTATCATAATCTATTTGTCCTAAAACATGACTGTACAAGTTTGCATGAGTATAAATTCTTGATTGAAAAGGCTCAAAGATAATCCCCTTTTCACCCAATGACCATAATCTTTCTCTCTCATTTTGATTGAGGCCTCTTTTTAAATAAAAATACTTTCCTTTTTTTAAATCTTCTTTTACTTTTTGAATAGGTAAATTTGGAAAGTTTAATCTTAATTTAAGTAAAAAGTTTTCTTTATTTTTAATTAATTTTGGATTAATTGCTGCATGAAATGACTTGATATTTCTAGATAGTAAAATTCCATTTCTGTCTATTATGTCTCTCCTTAAAACAACAAATTGAGAAGGTTTATCATTGTAACCTGAAGCTTCAAAACTTTTAAATGATACAATTGTTATTTTTATTGCAAATATTGAAACTAAACAAAAAAAGAAAAAAAAAAGAATATATATTCTATCTTGAGAGATGCTTGAATTTAAAACTTTCCTATTATTCTGATTAGTTTCTAAATAATCTTCAAAATAAAAACTTTTTTGATTTTCGTTATAATTTTTATTTTTTTTGCGTTTTCTTTTCATTTTTAAGGTCTAAAGTTGAAATTTTATTTTGAAAATTTATAAAATCATTATAGCTAAAATAAATTCTTGAAAAATCCATCGGAGCATAATCTACAAAATCTAAAGCATTAAGCTTTTTGGAGAGATTATTCGGAGAAGATAAATAATAAAAATCAAGTTGTGTTTCATTTAAATCTTTCTTTAGTGTGACTATCCTTTTTTTTATTTTGTAGGTATTCTTTTCGATAATTCTAGTTTGGTTTTTAATTGCTGAAGTTATACCTAGTAAAATTGCAAAAATTCCAATCGAGATAATCAATTTAAGATTAGACATATGAATTCTCCAAATCTATATATTTTTGAAATTTGTTAATCATTTCTTTGGGGTAAATAAAATTATTTTTACTTCTTATTGCATATCTTAACTTTGCTGAGCGGGAGGATGGGTTTTCATTTATCTCTTCAGTAGTAGGTTTAAAAATCTTGTTCTTATACTGGTTAAATAAAAAACTTTTGGTGTTACTGCTATAAGGAACGTACCTGGATGGTTTCGATTTATTTGAAGAAAAATTGCTAAAAAAATATTTGATTATTTTATCTTCTATTGAGTGAAAACTAACTACTAACATTTTACCTCCTGGCTTTAATACTTTGGAGGCGCTTATTATACCCTCAATAAGTTCGGTGATTTCTTTATTTACATAAATTCTTAAAGCCTGGAAAGTTTTTGTACTAACATTTATCTTTTTGTCATAAGTTTTTCTTTTACTTTTTTTTATTATATCTACCAATTGATTAACTTTAGATATCTTTTTTGATGATCTTGCTTTCACAATATTTTTTGCGATTAAGTATGCATCTTTTTCTTCTCCTAAAATTTTTATAATAAACTTTAATTTTTGTTCGCTAAACTTATTTATTACTTCTTCAGCTGAAATTGTTGATAGACCCATGGACATATCTAATGAGGATTTTGAATTAAAAGAAAAACCCCTGTCTAAATTTTTAAGTTGGATAGTTGATAAGCCCAGATCAAAAATTACCGCTTCCGCTGACTTATCATCTATTACCGTGCCTATTTGACTAAATTTTTTTTGGTGAAAGAAAAATCTTTTGGGATATTTTTTTTTTAGATTATTACTAATTGTTAAGATATATTTGTCTCTATCTAGAGCTATTACTTTCGTATTTTCAAATTTAAGTATATTTTTTGAATAACCTCCTCCACCAAAAGTACAATCAATGTAAACCCCTCCTTTTTCTGGAGAACAAAGCTTAGTTACTTCATTCAACATCACCGGATAGTGGAAGGTTTCCGGTGATGAGGTGGGGTTGATCATAGTAGAATGATTTGATCATTAAAATTTTTGTTTTCTCAAAAAGGCAGGAATTTCAAAATCTTCTTCCTCGCTTGAGTCTTGATCAAAAAGTTTATCATTATGATTATCAATTGGATCATCTTGTTGAGCTTCAGCTTGAGTCATTTTTTCTTCCTCAAATAATTGAGGGGTGTGTTCTTCCTCATTAAGTGCGCTGGAGTGAAGATCGATTCTGCTGTCATTGTCTATTTTAGTAGTATCAACCGCAGTGGAGTTTTCAATATATGATGCATTTTCCATTGAAACTCCGTTGGGAATATTATCAATATTTGTTTCAACAGTAGAATTGTCATTTTTTTCTGGAATAAAATTTGGGTCCAAGTCGTTGACAAAATTTTCATTTATCTTGTTATTAACTTCAAACTTTTCATCCAATTTTAGGGCTGTAGCCCCTTCAATAGATCCTAGGGTATTGTTATCTACATTCATATTTTGTGAAAATAGTCCCTCAGAATTGTTGCCATTTCTATTATGAATTCGAGAAACCATATTTAGAACTGTATTAGATGCAGTTGTTTGTCCATCTAAAGCAGTTGCTACTATAGAAACTCTCATTTTTCCCGCCATATTTTCATCTTTGATGGCACCAAAAATTAATTCAACTTCAGGGTCAACCTCAGCTCTTACTTTTTGAACTGTTTGATCAACTTCAAACAAAGTTAAATCTTTTCCCCCTGTTATATTTATTAGCAATCCTTTTGCACCTTTAAGAGAATATTCATCTATTAATGGATTATTCAAAGCCATTTCAGTTGCAGCAGTAGCTCTGTTTTCGCCCTCTGCTTCTCCTGTTCCCATCATAGCTTTGCCCATTGAACTCATTACAGTTTCTACATCAGCAAAATCTAAATTAATCATTCCCGGTCTAACCATTAAATCTGTTACGCTTTGTACTCCATGTCTCAAAACATTATTTGAAAGATGGAACGACTCTTCAAAAGTTGTAGTTTCACTTGCTATCTTAAAGAGATTTTGATTAGGCACAACTATTGTGGTGTCTAAATGTTTTTTTAATGCCTCTAATCCCTCTTGAGCTCTTCTCATCCTTTTTGAGCCTTCATAATCAAAAGGCAATGTGGTGACTCCAACAGTTAAGATATTCAATTCTTTTGCAGCTTTAGCAATTACGTGAGAAGCGCCTGTACCAGTTCCTCCACCCATTCCAGCTGCAATAAAAACCATATTACTTCCCTGAATGTAGTTGGCTATTTCACTTATAGATTCATCTGCTGCTGCTTGACCAATATTATGTTTTGCTCCAGCACCAAGACCTTTAGTCAAGTTCATTCCTATTTGAATTTTAGCGTGTGCTTTACTCATTTTTAAATCTTGAGCATCAGTGTTTATTGCAACAAACTCTACCCCTTCCATACCAGAATCTATCATTGCATTAATTGCATTTCCGCCTGCTCCACCAATTCCTAATACTAAAATCCTTGGTTTTAATTCCCTTAGTTCTCCTCCTCCAATATTTATACTCATATTATCTCCCCTTTCTGTTTATTTTCCCACTTGAGACTTGACCTATTGTGATATGCCTTTTTTCTCGCCACCATTTTAAATTTTTCAAATATTTTTGGTTCCCAAATTTGAAAGGTTTTGCCTAAGCCTACAAATAAAATATTGTTTTTTATTTTCGCGTGATTAAGTAATTTGCTAGTTAAAGATACTCTTCCCTCAGTATCGAATTGTAAATTTACACTTTCAGATAATATTGAAGTAGCAAAATAATCCCTTTTTTCTTCAAACGGATTAAGAGAATCTATTGTATTTGATAATTTTTCTATTCTATCTTGAGAGCATGCTTCTAAAGCTGAATGGTTAAAAGAGGGATAAGTGATAAATCCATTATAACCCATAGAATTTAAATGTGATCTAAAAGTTGAAGGCACAGACACCCTCCCTTTTTTGTCCAGTTTGTTTTCGAAACTTGATAAAAACATTGTCCTTTAAAACCTCTAACTTTTTCAAATCACCCTCCATTATGGGATTATGTGGGATAGTATGGGTTTTGTTAAAATAGTCAATATATTAGTTTTAACTCTTAGTACAAAAAGGGAACATTTACAAAAATTGCCAGATAATCTATAAGCCGGGTTCTGTCATTGAAGATATCATTTATCTAGGCTTAAATTCACATTTAAGCTCAAGCGGTTAACCCAGAAGACTAACAAAAGACTGTTTTTTGCATAAATATGCTTTGTCTTCTCTATTTAACCTTGCTCCCAGTGGGGTTTGCCATGCGTTTTTTGTTACCAAAAAACCGGTGAGCTCTTACCTCGCC
>MDTB01064942.1_pt1 | contig 28327 bp, 31 predicted proteins | sample 811161 | NCBI WGS metagenome assembly MDTB01 (sample SAMN05326650, study PRJNA326480) | marine metagenome | isolation source: seawater | place: Mediterranean Sea | collected 2009
AAGGTGACGACGTACTTGGACTTGATGTCCACAACACTGGGGGTAAAGTAGAAAATTTTGATAAAATGAAAGTTAATGATTACTCTTCTATGGAAGATGAGCATGAGGCTCATTTCACAAAAGAAATTAAAAAAGGAACTTTTGATAAATTAGTTACTCCAAAAAATGGTGATGGCAATGTGTATATTAAAGCTCATGAAGTTGAAGATATAGGTGGATGTCCAGATTTATTTAGCCGTTTTAGTATTTTTGCTTCGGGTGATGTAGCTCTTTGTAGTGCAGATCAGGCTGAATACTATAAACTGGGTAATGCAATCCATGAAGATCCAGTAAAAATATTTAATAATGAAGGTTTTAATAAATACAGAGACAAGTGGTTATCAAATGATTACAAAAATTTAGACTATTGTAGAGACTGTAAAATTTATTTATCTAGATTTCATAAAACTTACGTATCTTAGACATAATTTTGGAGTTTAAGAGTGGCTAAACCTTTAATTCTTCACATTACACCTCACCTGCCAGGTGGACTAGCTAGAATATTATTATCAACTTTAAAATATTTTAATAGAAAAGAATCTTTATTTAATCATGAAATAATTATTACTGATAAAAAACATTTAACTAGTGAAGCAAAAAAGATGTTTTCAAAATATCTAAGATATCTTCATATTGGAAAAAAAGATGATTTTATAAAAAAAAAGATGATTGAAGCTGATATTGTTCAAATTGAATATTGGAATCATCCACAGGTTTATAAATTTCTAAGTAACTTTAAATTTCCATCAATTCGTTTAATATTATGTTCTCATACAAATGGGTTTTCAAGACCAAGTGTAATAACAAAAAACGCTGTTGATTTTTCAGATATTTTTCTTAGTGCCACCAAAGCAACAAGGAAACATCACTTATTTAATCAAAAAAATAATTTTCATCGTTCTAAAAAATTAAAATTTGTAACCTACCCTGTTGATTTTGAGCGTTTTGGTAAAATTGAACCAAAAGCTCACAAAGGATTTAATGTTACTTATATTGGTACTTTAGATTACTCGAAATTACATAAAGATTTTCTTGAAATGTCAGATGCAATAAGGATACCAAATGCAAAAATTCTTGTTTGTGGTGGTGGTTTTGATAAAGAAAAAATTAAGCTTCAAGCAAAAAAATACAGTAATAAAAGATTTATATTTAAAGGTTTTGTAGAAAATATCAAAAAAATATTAGAAATTACAGATGTGTTGGGGTACCCCCTTAGTAAAAAACATTATGGTAGTGGTGAACAAGCAATTATAGAAGCGATGTATTCAAAAATACCTGTTGTAGCTTTTTCTAATCATGCAGAAAAGGAAATAATTAAAAATAAAAAAACAGGTATTTTAGTTAATAATAAAAACGATTATGTAAAAGCTATTAAGGAACTATATTCAAATCCTATAAAGAGAAGAATAATTGGAAAAAATGCAAATAAACATATATTAGAAAATCTTTCACCTACAGTATGTTTTAAAGATTTAGAAAAAGTTTACAAAGATTTAATAAAATACAAAAAAAAATATAGAAAATATAAAAATCCTAAATTAAAGAATACTAATATAAAAAATTATGGTGCTAGATTATTTATTGAATCTTTGGATGAAAATGGTAAAGAATTTTTTAATAGTTTTAAAAATTTTGGAAAAAAGATTGATGTTAATTCAAATGAAAAAATAAAAAATTCAGAAATTGAACTAAAAGTACCTACCAAAGGAAGCTTGTTTCAATATTTATATTTTTATCCAAATGATCCATATTTAAATTTTTGGGCAGGCTTAATGTCTTTAAAAGACAAAAATGTCCTAAGAAGAAAACACAAGTCTTTACCAAAAACAACTAAAGAGTGCTTTAAAATTGCTTTAAATTATCAACCAAGAAATAAAGAATTTAAATATTATCTAAATAAAATAAAATAAATATAAAATTATATATTTATACAATCAAGTGCTCCTGAAAAAGAAATGAATTAATATTAATTTTGATTACGAATATTTTAACTTGTAATATAAGGTCATTTAAATATGTTGATATTTATATATGTCAGAAACTGAAAATTTATTTAATAATAGTAAATATCAATCTTATAAACTTAAAAAATACTTTAAAGTTTATGATGAAATATTTACCTCTTACAAAAATAAAAAAATTACCTTTGTCGAAATTGGTGTTCTTAATGGAGGAAGTTTATTTATTTGGAAAAAATTTTTTGGTGACAGTGCAAGAATAATTGGGATAGATATGAATCCAGATTGTAAAAAATTTGAAAAAGATGGTTTTGAAATTTTTATAGGAGATCAATCAGATCCTATTTTTTGGGAAAATTTTTTTAAAGAAGTTGGGCAAATAGATTTAATACTTGATGATGGTGGACATACCAATAAACAACAAATTACTACAGTTGCTTGTTGCGTTCCAAATATAAATGATGGGGGAATGGTTGTTGTTGAAGATACACACACAAGTTATATGAAAGAATTTTCAAATCCACAAAAATATTCTTTCATTAATTTTTCAAAGAAATTAGTAGATGATATGAATTATAATTTATATTTAGGTTTAAGTAAGTTTAAATATTCTTTAAATAGATATATTTACTCAATTCAATTCTTTGAAGGATTTGCATTATTTAAAGTTAACAGAAATTTATGTGTAGAAAATGAATTAGTTGATAATAATGCTGAACGAGCCAATCACTGGGATTATAGATATGGAAAAGAATCAAAAATAACTTATTTAAAAAAAATACACATAATTAGAAAGCTTGTTACAAAAATTATTTATTATAAAAATGTATTACATAATAAAATTGAAACTTTTAAATCAAAGAAGTATTTTAAATAATTTAAGGTTTGTATCTTATTATTTCTTTTTTTAAAACAGATGAAATAAAAAAATTTTTAAAAAACCAAATAATCCTATAAGATATTCTTCTAATCTTGTTTCTTGATAAATAATTATAATAACAGCCAATCTTTTTTAAATAAATATGATTTACTTTATTTTTTTTATAACATTCCTCAATATACAAACCATCTGCATTATAATTATAACTTCTAAATCTAATTGATTTTATTAAGCTAAAATCACTAATAAACATTGCTAAATCAATATAAAATACTTTTGGATTTTTTCCACTCAACACATATCTTGGTCTTTGCTGGTCAAAAGTATAAATTCTATTTCTTCTTAAATTTTTTGCTATTGAATAAAAGTTTTCATGAATAATATTATCATCATCTAAAAAATATATAAAAATATTTATATATTTAGAAAAATTTTTATTAACAAATTCTAGACCTTTATTTCTTTGTGCATTACCTTGATTTTCTTTATTTTTAGATTTGTAATAAAGCTCAATTATATTGGGATTATTTTTATATTCATTCAAACCCTTAAAACTTTTTTCTTTGTCATAAATTATTATCCATTTAAAAATCTTATTAAAATTTATGCTTTCTTTTATCTTTTTTAGGTTACTAATCCTATAAGCAGGAGTTATAATCACTATTTTATTCATACAATATCACCAATTATTTTTAAATTTTTTATTTTGATAGACCTTTAGACCATTCATCAAGGATTCTCATGTTAACTAAAGACTCATCAATTTCCATCATAGTATCTTTTAAATTTTTATTTTGAATTTTTTTTGCAAACATATCTATTTGACTGGCATATACACTGTAATCAGAGTTTACAAATTTCTTATAATATCTTTGATCAGTATAGACCTCAAAAAAACTTCTTTTTTCTGGATTCCATGGAGAAGATATTACAATTTTTCCTTTAGCTCCTTTAATAATACAGTTATTAATCATATGTTTTCTTATTGATGTGTTAAGTTTCATAACTATTTTATTATCAAAAGTTAAATCTGCATGAGCTATATCATCTACTCCAGTTTCACAAATATTACCTTTAATATTGCTTAATTTAAATTGATTCAGATCAATGTCTTTTTTTATTATTCTTGCAATCAATAAACTTAAAGAAGTTGGATAACATCCAACATCTAGTATAGCTCCTCCACCAAGTTTTTTATTAAAAATTCTTGAATTTGGGTTAATTCTTTTTGTATTGTACCCAAAAGAAGACTCTAAAGAATGAATATCTCCTATTTCTTTTTCATCGATAATTTTACACAATTCTTTAGTTTGTGGATGAGATCTGTATGCAAAAGCTTCAGAAAAAGTTATATCTGAATTAACTAATTCTTTTTTAATTTTTTCAGCTTCTTTAAAATTTAAAGTGATAGGTTTTTCACATAAAATATTTTTTTTTGCCTTAATTGACTTAATAGCTAAATCTAAGTGAGTATTATTTAATGTTGCTATATAAACTGCATCAATAACTTTACAATTTAATAATTCATCGTAATTAGAGAAAAAAAAATTTTCCTGAATATTTAAATTCTTAATTAATTCAGAATTTTTTTTTTTAGTCAAACTTGATACTGCAACAATTTTAGAATTATCTACTTCTTTAATAGCATTTACGAATTTATTAGAAATATTTCCAAGTCCTATTATTCCCCATTTAATCATAAAATTAGTTATCTAGCCATTTTATATAATCATTTTTATTATTATTTAAATATTCTGGTAATAAATTTAAATCTACTTTTTTTAATTTATAGTTATAATTCCATTTTTCTTTTGAAGATTTATCTGCAAAGTGATCATAAAATACAACTTTTTCATCAATACTTTTCCTTAAGTCATCTAAAGTAAGTTTGCTAATTTCAAACTCATCATGATGGCCAAAATTTTTCATTTTATCAAATAAATCTTCGGGTGTTTTGATGTTAGTAAAATGCCAACCACCATCTTCTATTATTTCTAAGTTCATTTTCTTATTGTCTGAAAATAAAGTATCTATCCTCCAATAAGGATATATCTTATTCTTTAAATTTCTAAGATTAGAAAAAGATATTAATTTTTTCTTTTTACATGCTTTTGATCCAAACCAAGGCATTAAATCATATAGCAAATTAAACTTATAATAAAATAATAATTGTTTAAAAATAAAAAAATCTTTTTTACTATTTTGAAAACTCTTAGAATCTAAATTCGGTATTTCATCATTATCACTTAAAATAATTAGATCTTCATCTTGTGCTTCTTTAATAGCATTAGACATATAATTATAAGATTGTTCAATTCTTTTTAGACTGTTGTGTCTTTTTATCTCTGGTTTTTTAATTTCATTGTCACTTAATATTAAATCAACTGGTTCATTTTCAATGACTAAATATATAATTTTATCTTTAAATTTTGGGTAATCATCAATATTAAAGTTTAATTTTTTCTTTTTTCCAGAATGTGAAAACAATGACTCTACTACTACAAATTTATAGACGTTTTTATTAAGAACATTAAATCTTAAATCAAGCATCATATTTTCTGAATAAAAAGTTGTGCAATCGTAAATTTTCATAAAAAATTAATAATATTTTTAATTTGAAATTCTAATATTATCTAGGCTAAATAACTCAACTATGTGTCGAATAAATGTTCTTATGAAATAGTCTTATTAAATATAGATTATAAGGATGCAATTATCCCAGTTATTACAACTACTGAGCTAATTAAACCAAAAAAAACTATTGTTTCTTTTTTTTGTTTTTTTTGTTCTTCCCTGACTTTGAACAACAAATTATTAATATCTACTCTGCCAGGGATTTTTCTTTTTACAAATTCAGCACTTTCTGGGGTCCCACTTTGCTGTTTATGTAGTAGTTGTTCGGAACTCATATAAAATAATTTAACCATGGTATTCAAATATTGACAATGAAATTCTAATTCAAATTGGGTTTGTATACTAAATCTTGTGTTCATTTTGGGTTTAAGATATGTTTAATAAAATTTTATTGTTGATTATGACTTTAAATATAAAAATACCTGATATTTCAAAACAAATTTATAAAAAGGATGTTCATCAAATATTACAAAGTAATTTTAATGAAATTGTTAAATTTTGGTGGATACATCAGTTGGGTTGGATTAATTCGGCATATTTAACTTTTAAAGATCATGAAAAATTTCTAATAGCAATATATTTACAGAAAAAAACTTTAGAGTTTTACTCACGACACTTTGTAAAAATTTCATACGATGATTTTTATGCAAAAACTTCATTGGAAATAGAAAAGTTCAATATTGTTGAAATTGCAAAAGATCTTGAATTACCTAAAGAAACTGCACGTAGAAAAATTTTAGAACTTGAAAAAATAGGATTTATTCGTAGACAAAAAAAAAGATCATATTGGATAGATCTGTTTTTCCTTCAATTAAACCAAATAACTCTACTAAAAGAATGGCTGAATTTTTATCTAAATTTTCAAAAATTTTAAAAAAGTATAGCATTTTGAATAATTATTTAGATTCAGAAGATTTACTAAAATATATTCATAAAAATTTTAGCTATTGCTGGAAACTATTTTATGATCTTCAGTTACCCATCATAATGAATTGGAAAAAACACTTTAAGGAAATTGAGTGTTGGCACATATGGGGATTATGCATACTAAATAAATCCTATAATCCAAAATTTCAATCAATTGAAAATTCAGGAATTGAATTTATAGAACATTTGGTGCTTAAAAAAGAAAGTTTAGGTTTAAATGCAATGACAATTTCAGATATGACAGGAATACCTAGAGCAACAGTAGTAAGAAAGTTAAAAATACTATTAGATAAAAATTATTTAAAAATTGATGAAAAAAAACACTATCATCCGTCAAATGATAATTTTAAAACTATACAAATAACAAATAGAGAAAATATTAATAATTTAGCAAAATTTACTACAGATATTTTTAATCAGTATTTAGGACATGAGTTAAGAAAATAAAATCGTTATTTTAATTTAGACGGAATGATTTATCTTTTAATGGTTTCATTTCTATATTTATAGAAAATTTCTTTTTTCCAACTTCTATAAACAAATTTTTATCAAGTAATTCTTTGTTTGATAAACCTGTATTGATATATCCATATGATAAATTTTTTTTATAGTTAAAAGAATAGTTTCCAGAAGTTGTATTTCCTATAATTTTATTATCTAAATAAATAGGTTCAAAATGTTGTAATAAAGGTTGACCAGGATTACTATTTTTAATTGAAAGCATAACAAATCTTTTTGATTGTTTTTTATCTTTAATTTTTAACAAAGCTTCTTTGCCAATAAAATCAACATTCTTTTTATAACTGATTGCAAAAGCTAACCCTGCTTCATACTGGTTTTCTTCAGGTGAAATATCATGTCCCCAATGAAGGAAACCGCTCTCCATTCTCATTATATCCATTGCATGCATACCACAGTGTGAGAGATGGAAGTTTTTTCCTTCATTAACTATTATTTGATAAAGTTTTTTAGCCTCCTTAATTTCTACGTACAGTTCAAATCCTAGTTCGCCAACATAAGATAATCTTTGAGCCCATACTTTAATTCCATTAATTTCGACATACTTAGAAGTTCCAAATTTAAATATTTCTTTAGAATAATTATCATTACTAATTCTTGATATTAAATCTCTGCTCTTTGGACCAAATAGTCCAAGACAACAATAATCTTCAGTAACGTCTTTAAAAATTACATTTTTTGACAAATATTTCTTAATGTGAAATTTATCATGCTCTCTAGTTGCGGCCGGACCTACTATTCTAAAATGGTTTTTATCAATACATACAACTGATAAATCTGCTTCAATACCTCCATCATTATTTAACATTTGAGTATAGGTAATACTGCCTAAAGTATTTTTTATATTAGCAGTACATAGTCTTTGAAGCTCTTGAAAAGTTTCCTCACCTTTTAAATCAAATTTAGAAAAAGGAGACATTTCAAATAACCCTACATTATTTATAGTATTTTTTGTTTCAAATTCTACTGAAGGAAACCAATTTTGATAATCATAACTATATTCATATTCTGGTTTTTCTTTATTAAGAGCGAACCACATTGGTCTTTCATATCCACCTGATACTCCAAAGCACGCACCCACTTTTTTTAATTCTTCATGATAAGGTAAAATTTTTTGATTTCTAGAAGTCTTAGGCTGTTTATATGGCCAATGCATTCCATACAAGTCTCCTAAAGTTTCTGTTACTCTTTCTTTGATAAAATTTACCTCAGAATGAAATTTTTGGAATCTTTTAATATCATAAATAAACAAATCTTCATTAATGTGACCTCTCATCATCCACTCTGCAGTAACTTTTCCAACTCCTCCACCACTTCCAATTCCAATACTATTAAGACCACAGCATACAAATAAATTCTTCAATTCTGGAACTTCTCCTAAAAGAGTATTTGTATCCGGTGTGAAAGACTCTGGCCCAGAAAAAAATTTTCTTATACCTGCTTTTTTTAACATCGGAACTCTTTTTAAAGAAGCTTCTAAATATGGTTCAAAATGTTCAAAATTTTCTGGAAATTCACCATACGAAAAATCTTCTGGAACTCTATTAGTTTTATTAAATGCTGGAATTGATTTTCCTTCAAAAATTCCAATTAACATTTTCCCTGCATCTTCTTTTAGATATAAACTATCATCAAAATCTCTTAGAACTGGAATGTTTTTTGGTAAATCATTCAATGGTTCGGTAATTACGTAAAAATGTTCTGCGGGATATAATGGGATACTAACGCCCATATCTTCACCAATTTGTCTTGACCACATTCCTGTTGCTAAAACTATATATTCACATTCAATAATTTTACCATTAACTTTCACTCCACTAACTCTTCCGTTTTTTGAAATTATTTTTTGAACTGGTGAATTTTGAAATATTTTCACTCCTTCATTCCTTGCAGCTTTTGCTAACAAATTTGTTACCCCTATAGGATCTGCCTGACCATCTCCTGGCATATAAATTCCACCTAAAATATCTTGATCATTAATTATAGGGTAAATATTTTTAATTTGATTAATATTCAAAACTTCAACATTAACATCATATAATTGAGCTGTTGTTGCTTGTCTTAAAAGTTCTTGCCATCTTCCTTTTGTTGTTGCTATAGAAAGAGCTCCATTAAGTTTTAATCCACTAGAAAAATCAATTTCTTTTTCTAGTTTTTTATAAAGTTCTAAAGAATATTTTCTAATTTTAGTTATTCCAGCAGATGGTCCTAATTGACTTACAAGTCCTGCGGCATGCCAAGTTGTTCCAGAAGTTAACTGATCTCTTTCAAGTAAAACAGTGTCTTTCCAACCAAATTTTGCTAAGTGATATGCTGTGGAACAACCTGATACTCCACCTCCAATTACTACAACTTTACAATTATCAGGGATTTCTTTCATACGATATAAGATTATTACACTTATATCATTTGTAAACCAACACCGGTTTTTGGATATGTATACAAATTATAATTCGCTGTCAGCTCTTGACCTGCTTTAATATCTTTAAATGCTACCATGAACATATATTTTGCATCTGTTTTTTCATGAAGGTTATAAAACATGTTATCTCTATCATTTTTACCATCTTTAATTTTTTTAGTACTTGTATTTGGATCTACAGCGTCACCAAATTTTAATTTTGGCAAAACGTCTGACACCATTCTCATAACTGTTGGTTCATTTGAATGATTATAAAAACCTCCAAGTGGAGTTCTGATATATTTATTTTCAAACTGTTCATCTCTTATATGGGTTACACCAATAAAAGAATTTTTTTTAATATCAACTGTTGCAAACAAACCTAACCCTTCGATAGGTGAGTTTTTTATAGTTAGTCCATCTGGTAAAGGTCTATACATTATTGAACTACCTCTTGAGGTGAAATATATTTATGACCAAAAACATCTGCTACTGCTTTATACGTAACATTTCCTTTATAAACATTTAAGCCAGCTAAAAAATTTTGATCTTCATTTAGTGCTTTACGATAACCATTTTTTGCTAACTTAGATAAAAAAGGTAACGTCGCTTTATTTAGTGCTAAAGTAGAAGTTCTTGGTACTCCACCAGGCATATTAGCAACACAATAATGTACAATATCATCAACAATGTAGGTTGGTTCTGCATGAGTTGTGGGTTTACTTGTTTCTACACATCCTCCTTGGTCTATAGCTACATCAACTATAACTGAACCTCTTTTCATTTTTTTTAGCATTTCTTTAGTAATTAATTTTGGTGCTTCAGCACCAGGTATTAAAACTCCTCCGACTAATAAATCACATTTTGTTAACAAATTTTCTAAATCAGCTTTATCAGTATGAATTGGATTAATTTTATTTCCAAAAATTTTAACTAATTGATTTAATCTCTTCTCTGATTTATCTAATATACTTACATTAGCTCTCATGCCAGTAGCTATAATTGCCGCATTTTCTCCTACTACTCCACCTCCTAAAATCACGACATTTCCTGGCTCAACTCCTGGAGCGCCTCCTAATAAAAGACCTCTTCCTTTCTGATTTTTTTCCAAACAATGTGCTCCAGCTTGTACAGACATTCTTCCAGCAACTGCACTCATAGGTGCTAACAATGGAAGTCTACCAGCATTGTCTGTAACTGTTTCATAAGCAATGCAAATAGATTTTGTATTTATCAATCCTTGTGTTAGTTCTTTTGCAGCTGCTAAATGTAAATACGTAAAAACAATTTGATTTTCTTTTATCATTTTTACTTCGTTTGTTAGAGGTTCTTTAACTTTAACTATGATCTCAGCATCATTGAAAATATCTTCAGCTTTTTCAACTATTTTTGCTCCAGCATCAATATATTGTTCGTTATAAAATCCTGCTTCAAAACCACCATTATTTTCTACCAAAACTTGATGTCCATTTGAATTTAGAATTTTAACACTTTCGGGAGTTAAACCTATCCTGTTTTCTTGAGATTTTATTTCTTTAGGAACACCTATTTTCATATATCCGCAGTTAAATTATAGTTGATGAAATTTACTAATTCTTAAGATTTTTTTGATAATTAGAAATTCCAGTCCTTAATTTATCAATTATTTCATCAATATGTTTTTTTTCACAGATGAATTGTGGTGCTATAATTAAGCAATCACCAGTTGCTTTAAAATTAACACCGGCTTTATAACACGCTTTAAAACATTCAAAACCTGCTTTGCCTGGTTTTATATTCATCTTCATATCTATTCCTCCCATTAATCCATAACCTCTAATATTCTCCACTGAGTCTAAATCTTTTAATGAAAATAAACTTTTTTGAAAATACGAAACCATTCCTTTGACTTTATTAAATATATCTTCTTTTTCAAAAATTTCTTGTACTGCTAAAGCAGCTGCAACTGAAACAGGGATTCCTGAATAAGTATAACCATGAAATAATTCTACAGCTCCTTTAGGAGAAGCGTCCATTACAGCATCATAAATTTCATCTTTACAAGCAACTACTCCCATAGGAACAACTCCATTAGTTGTAGCTTTTGCCATTGTCATCATATCAGGTTCTACACCAAACTCTTGTGAAGCAAACGTTGAGCCCATTCTTCCCCAGCCTGTTATTACTTCATCAAAAATTAATAAAATTCCATGCTTAGTGCAAATTTCTCTAAGTTTTTGCAAATATCCTTTTGGAGGAACTAAAACTCCTGTTGAACCTGAAACTGGCTCAACAATACAAGCTGCTATATTTTCAGCTCCAAAATTCGCACATATTCTTTCAAGGTCATTTGCCAATTCTGCTCCTGTCTCAGGTTGGCCACTTACAAACTTATGTTCTTGTAAATGAGTGTGTCTCATATGTTGTACACCTGGCATTAAAATACTTGCAAAAGTTTTTACGTTATTAACCATTCCTCCAATTGAAACACATCCTATATTCATTCCATGGTATGCTCTTTCTCTACCTACAAATCTAAATCTTTGTCCATTACCTTTTGCTTTGTGATAAGCCACAGCTATTTTAATTGCAGTTTCTACTGCAGTAGATCCACAGATTGTATAAAAAATTTTATTTAAGTCTCCTGGAGTATGTTTTGAAATTTTTGTAGCTAATTCAAACGATCCTCCAAAACCTTGTTGAAAGGGCTGGCAGTAATCTAATGTTTCTAACTGTTTTGTTACTGCTTCAGTTATTTCTCTTCTTCCATGACCTAGAGGATTACAGAATAACCCTGAACTACCATCGATCATTGTTTTACCTTCGTGATTTTTTAGATAAACACCATTCGCTTCAGTAATTAATCTTGGATTTTCTTTAAAATCTTTATTCGATGTAAACGGCATCCAATGTTCGTTTAGTGAATTTGGAACCGTTGTTCTGTTTTCTGAGCTCATAATTTTTTAAAAATTAAATTGTTATCAAATTCTTAGACTAAAATAATTTGTTTACTACCATTATTTTTGAAGCCCTTCTAAATTTTAGTTGTTACAACTTATAATTGTATTTTTAGTTTTTGTTTTACTTCTTATTAAAATTGAAATTAAATAAGCTAATTAATTAATTAATATGAGAGGGGAATAAATGAGAAAAATAATTAGTTTTATTCTAGGAAGTTTACTTGCTCTTAACTTATCTGTTTCAGTTGCAAACGCAGCTGCTAATGAAGTTAGAGTTGCATTCTTTTTAGAGTGGGCCACTCCAAATCAAGAAGCAAAAGTTAAAAAGACTTTTGATAAAGCATTAGGAGTTCCTGTGAAATGGACTAACTTTGCAACAGGTGGAGAAATGACCGAAGCAATGTTGTCTGGAGATATTGATATATCTTACTCACAAGGTTTAACTCCATTTGTAAATGCTGTAAATGCAAAAGCACCTATTAAGCTAGTTGATATAGCAGTTATTTATGGAATGGGTGGAACTACTTGTGTTGCAGCTAGTGGTATAGATAAAAATAACGCTTCTTCAAAACTAGATGGTCAAAAAGTTGCTGTTCCATTAGGAACAATGGCTGACTATGTTTTTAAAGAAACAATGAGAGTAGTTGGTGCAGATATTTCTAAAATGAAAGTTGTTGATATGAATCCAGAAGATGGATCAGCAGCATTCGTTAATGGTGATGTTGCCATGGCATGTTTGTTTGGTGGTAAATCTATCAAAGCAGCTAAAGAAAAAGGTGCTTCACTTCTAACTGTTGATGAAGCAAAAGCTGAAGGTATAGCTGGTATTGATATTACTTCTGTAACTAATAAATTCCTAAAAGAAAACCCAGGAATGGTTAGAACTTTTGTTGAAGTAACTCATGAAGCTAATGCAAGACACAATGCTGGAAAATCAGATATGAACACAATCGCTAAAGATGCGGCTATGGATCTAGCAGGTACTAAAAAGCAAATGAGTGGATTTGAGTTTCCTGACGCAGCAACTATGAAATCTAAGTATATGAATAAAGGTGGTATACTTATGACTTACCTAGAAGTTATGGGTGGTATGTTTGCTACATCAGAAAACCCTAAGCTTAAAGATTATTCTAAGGTAGTTGATACTAGTTATCTACCTATGTAATATTAATAAAAGCTTTAAAATAAAATTAAATAGGCGCCAATTTATTAAATTGGTGCCTATTTTTTTAATTAAAATTCTAATATATTATTTTTATGAGTGACCTAGTTTCTCAAGATATTAATATGATTTTTACGTCTCCAAAGGGAGAGACAGTGCATGCACTTAAAGATGTAACTTTTACATTAAAAAAAGGTGAACTTTTGACTGTGCTTGGACCTTCTGGTTGTGGAAAAACAACTTTACTAAATATTGCAGCTGGCTTTCTTCGTCCAACATCTGGATTAATAACTTTAGGAAATAAGGAAATTGATGGTCCAGGAGTTGAAAGAGGAATGGTTTTTCAACAAGGTGCTTTATTTGAATGGTTGACAGTAGCTGAAAATGTAAATTTTGGTTTACGAATGAAAAAAGAAGATCCAGTCAAAACAACAAAAAAAGTTGATGAATGGCTTGATATAGTTGGTTTACAAGGTTTTGGAAATACACCCACTTATCAATTATCTGGCGGTATGCAACAAAGAGTAGCTCTTGCAAGATGTCTTATTAATGATCCAGATTTAATACTTATGGATGAACCGTTAGGTGCACTTGATGCCTTAACTAGAGAAAAAATGCAGTCTTTAATTTTAAAAATTTGGAAAGAAACTGGTAAAACAATTGTTCTAATTACTCACTCTGTTGAAGAGGCATTGTTATTAGGTGAAAGAGTTTATGTAATGGCTCCTCGACCTGGAAGAATTCATAAGGAGTACAAACTTCCATTTGCAAATATGGGCTTAAATGAAGATTTGCGTGAAATTAAAAATAACAAACAATTCGTTGATAAAAGAGAAGAAATTTTATCAATGATTTGGGATATGGAAGAAGAAATAATGGGTAAAGAAAATTAATGATTACTGGAATTGTCACTTTCTTAGTTATTTTTGCTGTTATTGGCTCTATTCTTTATGGTCAAAGATTAGTTAAAACTGAGAAAAGTGATGCAGTTTTTGGAAATCCTGAAAGAGCAAAAGGTGGTTTACATTGGGTAGTTGTTGGATCAAGTTTTCTTTTATTATCATGGCTTTATTATTCTTGGGATATTGCTAAAGCTTTTTATCCAAAATCTGCAAATGAACTTTGTCAAGTTGCAAAAGTAAATGAGTCTCTTTTATCGTTAAAATATCTATTTCCAATTGAAGAACGACAGCATAAAAGCACAGCTTTAATTAAAAGAGAAAATATAAATATACAGAAAAAAATTATACTTATTCAAAATTCGCCAGATCTTAAAGATAAAGATAAAAAATTATTTATTGATTTACTTAATAAAACTAAAAAAACCATTCCCTTATTAACTGATGAAAAGTTTTTAGAAAATAAAACAAAAAATAAAATTGGAGAACTAACTAATCGAATTACATGGTTAACTGAAGATTTTCAAAAAATAAATTATCCACCAATTAAAAGCATAGAAGAAGAAAACAAAAGAATTGAGGCTTTAAAAAAACAATTAGGATGGGGTGCAACTGGAATGGAAGTTCCTCCACTTCCAGAAAGTAAAAAAGGGTTAAAATTTCATGCTGCTGCTCAAGAATTAAATGAAATTAGTGACGAATTTTTTTCAATGAGAAATCATAATGTGGCTTATGTAACATTAATTAAAGAAATTAGAAATGAAATTAAAGAATATCAAAATGAATTAAATGATGATCAAGAGTTAGAAATGACTCTTATAAAAGAAATAAAAAAACTCGGACAAAGAATTGAATATGAAAGTGTTTTTCCTCCTAATGCTTTAAATGAAATGGAAAAATCAATTAGAGAGTTTGATGTAGCTCAAAAAAAAGAACAGGGAAATTTAATCTACGTAGATACCTTTTTATTCCCTGCTGGAACTATAGTGGCTAGTGGACCAACTTGTGCAGAAGATGGTCCAGGAAGATGGCTACCAAAACCGTCTGATACTTTTAGAATTTTTGGTGATCTTTTAAAACCGAGTGTTGGATTTAAAATGATACCTATGATTTGGTATGAAATGATGGGGGTAAATAGAATAGTTGGATTTATATTGCCAGACTGGATCGCCGATATAATGCCGGGTAAATACCCAGTGCATAGTTCAGATGGAACAGTAAAACCAAATTTTAAAAGTAAAGTTTTAGATATTGTAACTGGTGAATTTAATGCATTTAAAATACCAGTTCCAACTGGTCATATTTGGGATTCATTTTTAAGAGTATTTTTAGGTTTAGTTCTTGGTATTATTTTAGGAGTGCCATTAGGTATTTTTATGGGTTTAAATAGATTTGCAAAAGGATTTTTTGATCCATTAGTAGAATTATACAGACCAGTACCTCCTCTTGCTTGGGCCCCATTAGTTATTACAGTTTTTGGAATTGATAACCTTGGAAAAGTTTTTTTATTATTCATGGTCTCCTTTTCAATTATGATTATTTCAGCAAGAGCTGGTGCATCAGGAACTCAACTTTCTAAAATTCATGCTGCCCATTCGTTAGGTGCATCCAGATGGCAAATATTAAGAGAAGTTATATTTCCAAATTCGCTGCCTGAAATATTAACGGGGGTAAGAGTAGCTGTTGGAATGTGCTGGGGAACATTAGTAGCTGCAGAATTTTTAGCTGGTACTTCAGGAATTGGATTTGTAGAAAATGTCGCAAGAAAATATATGCAGTATGAGGTTATTTGGATCACAATATTTGTTATGGGAATGTTGGGACTATTATTCGACGTTACTATCAGAAAAATTATTGATAAAACCATTCCATGGCGAGGAAAGGGTTAATATTTTTATTTTTTTTTCTAACTTCAATTGTTGAAGCTGAAGAATTTGACCTTAAAAAGATTATTTCATTAGACGAACCTTGGGGTTCTACTTTTATGAGTAATGATGAGTTATTGATTACTGAAAAAAAAGGCAAAATAAAATTAATAAATATAATTAATAATAATGTTAGTGAGATAGATCATAACTTAAAGGTATTAAATTATGGTCAAGGTGGACTTTTAGATATTATATTTCATAATAATTCAGTTTGGGCATCTTATTCAGAACAAAGAGAAAACTGGAAAACCAGTACATCAATAGCTAAAGGCTCATTTGATAAAAATAAAATATATTTTAAAAATATTTTTCAAGCTTCACCTCCAATTGACTCTCCCTACCATTTTGGTTCTAGATTGGTTATTAAGGATAATTATTTATTTGCTTCAGTTGGAGAAAGAGGACAAGGGATGATTGCCCAAGATGTAACAAAACATCCTGGAAGTATAATTAGAATTCATCTAGATGGGAGTATTCCAAAAGATAATCCAAAATTTAAAAATAAAAAAAAATGGCTTCCTGAAATTTATCAAATTGGGGTAAGGAATCCACAAGGTTTAACATTGTCACCTTATGATAAAAAAATTTATATTAGTAATCATGGCGCTAAAGGCGGAGATTGGTTTGGTGAAGTTAAAGAGGGAGAAAACTATGGTTGGAAAATATTGGGCTGGGGTGGCACAAATTATAGTGGTACAAAAATTGGACCTAAATGGAAACCAGGTTTTACAAAAGCCATCAAATATTGGGTACCTTCTATAGCAACGAGTGCAATTACTATTTACAAGGGTGAGGAATTTAAAGAGTGGAATGGTTATGCTCTCATCACATCTTTGAAAGATAAGTCGCTAAGAAAACTTGATTTTTCAGATAAAAAAAATATTAAAGAAGATATTGTATTTAAGAATAAAATTGGAAGAATAAGAGATATACAAATACACCCTAGTACTGGTAAGATATATTTTTTAAGTCAGAATGCACTATGGTTAATGGAAAAAAACTAAATCAAATAATAATTAAAATATTAAAGAAAAAAGGTCTTAGTTCAAAACATTCAAAAATTTGCTCAAAGGCTATTATAAATGCTGAATTAGTCGGCGCTCATTCCCATGGATTATCAAGGTTAAAAATGTATTGTGATAGAATTAATAAAAAAGTTATTAATCCAAAACCAAAAATCAAAATAAAAAAAATTTCCCAATCTATAAGTCAAATAGATGCTAATAATAGTATTGGTTTTGTTGCTGCAGACATTGGAATAAAACAAGCAATTAAAAATGCTAAAAAAACAGGAATAGGTTTAGTTGGAATTAAAAATAGTGGTCACTATGGTTTATCAGGCTATTATGCAGAACAAGCTGTTAAAAAAAATTTAATTGCTTTTTGTTTTACAAATGCACCGCCAGCAATAGCTCCTCATGGAGCACGAAAAAGTTTATTTGGAACAAATCCAATTTGTTTTGGAACCCCCACATCATCAAAAATTCCCTTTATTTTAGACACATCTGTTTCATTAATTAATAGAGGTAAAATTAGATTAGCTGCTAAAACTGGAAAAAAAATACCAGAAGGAGTTGCTTTAGATAAATTTGGCAGACCAACTACAGATGCAAAAAAAGCATTAAAAGGTATTCAGTTACCAATAGCAGGATTTAGAGGTTCAGGTCTTGCTTGGATGGTTGATATACTAAGTGGTGTATTTACTGGTGGTAATCATGGGGGAAAAGTAAAAGATCCTTTTGATGACTTTTCAGGTCCACAAAATATTGGTCATTTATTTTTTGTTATGAAACCTAATCTTTTTGTTGGGAATTATAGTCAAAGAATAAAAGAAAATATAAAAAGAATAAAAAGATTACCTAAAATTAAAAATGTAAAAGAAATTTTATATCCAGGCCAAAACAAACAACGAAGATACAAAAAAAATATTTATAAAAAGATTAATATTCCAAAAAATATTGCTAAAGATTTAAAAAAATTAGATGCTTAAAAAAATATTAGTTAAAATTTATTTTTTAAAAAATATATAAATATAAATCCAGTAAAATACATTATTAATGCATAAGCAGCTGTTGGTATCATATATATAATTTCATTTGATATTTCAGTAGCTATAAAAACTGCTAATGTTCCATTTTGAAGACCACATTCAATTGATATGCATTTTATTTGTTCTATTCCAGACGCAAAAGCTTTTGCTACATGATATGCAATTGTCATCATTACTATATTTAATGTTAATACAACTAAACCAGCTTGAGCCAAATAATTAAAAATATTATCTCTTTCCTCAATCCAAATTGAAAAGAAAACAATTAAAAACAATATACCTGTGATCTTATTAATAATTGATGTTTTTGAACTTATGAAATTATCTGCAAATTTTCTAATTACCATTCCTAATATTACTGGCACTGCTACTACTAACGCCATTTTTAATGCAGTACCTGTTATATTTATTTTTTCATGTACGAAGCTAATTCCTAAAAGATCGGCTGAAGTAAAAACTATCAACGGCACAGTAATAATACTAATAATACTTATTACCGCTGTTAATGAGACTGATAAGGCAACATCACCATTAGCAAATTTTGTTAAAACATTTGATGTTATTCCACCAGGTGCTGAAGCTATTATCATTACTCCAAGAGCAAGTTCGATTGGAGTTTTAAGAATTTTTATGAGTAAAAAAGCAACTATAGGTAAAATTATTAACTGACAAATAAATCCAATAGAAAAATCTTTAGGGTTTTTTACAACTCTTTTAAAGTCCTCGGTTGTAAGGCCCATACCAAGCCCAAGCATTATTATTGCTAAAGCTATGGGAGCTATTTTGGTAACTATCTCCATAAAGTTCTACTCTTTACGACTAAATTTTAAACTTATAATAAAGTATTACTATAAATATTATACTATTTAATGTAAAAAATTTATTAAAATAATGCTGTCTAATAAAGAAATAATTTGTCCAAACAACCTTTTAAACGCCGCACACAAAAAAAAAGGTGTTACAGCAGGTATCGTTAATGCTGGAAAGATGCTTCCAATGATATCTGTTATGGATGCAGTTAAAGAAGATTTGATTGTTCCTATTTTCATTGGAGACAAAAAAGAAATTGAAAAATGTGCAGATGATTTAAAGTTTGATATTTCAAATTATGATATTGTTCATGAACCCAATGAAAATGATACTGCAAAAGTTGCAGCTAAACTAGCTTCAGAAAAAAAAATTAAGATTATTGTCAAAGGCCATATACATACTGATGTATTAATGAAAGAAATCTTAAAAAGAGAATATGATTTGTTGGGTAAAACTAGAATAAGTCATATTTGGCATATGACACTCGATAAAGAAGATAAGCCTCTAATTATCACTGATGGTGCATTAAATGTACAGCCAAATCTAAAAACTAAAGTTCATATTTTAAAAAATGTAGTTAATTTTTGTAATCGTATTGGAATAGATAGACCAAAAGTATCAATATTGTCTGCAACTGAGGAAGTTTTAGAAAGTGTTCAAAGTTCAATTGATGCGAAAGAAATTACTAATTTAGTTAAAAAAGAAAATATAAATGCTGATGTTTTTGGACCACTTGCTTTTGATAATAGTATTTCAAAAAAATCAGCTAGTATAAAGGGAATAAAAAATGCTGTAGCAGGAGAAGCAGATGTTTTATTAGTTCCTAATATTGAAGCTGGTAACGCGCTAGTTAAAATGATGATATATTTCATGGGAGCATGTGCAGCTGGTGTTGTTATTGGAGGAAAAGTACCAGTAGTAATTACAAGTAGGTCTGATGATCCTCCTGCAAGACTAGCATCAATGGCAGCGGCAGTAGTTGCATTAGATTAATTAATGATTTAAATACTTCTCAAAATGGCTATTAAATATTTGAAAAAATCACCAAAAACATCTTCGAGTGATGATTTAAAAACTAGAGAGATTGTTCAAAAACTTCTTAATGATTTAGAAAAATCTAGAGAAGAAGGGTGTAAAGAACTTACTAAAAAATTTGATAAATATAGTGGAGAAATTATTGTTTCAAAACAAAAAATTGAAGATATTAAAAAATCTTTAGATCAAAAAACAAAAGACGATATTAAATTTTCTTATGATAGGGTTAGGAAATTTGCTGAAGCTCAATTAAAAAATTATGGACAAGATTTTGAAGTAGAATTGTCTGATGGTTTATTTGCCGGACAAAAGTTAATTCCTGTAAAAACTGCAGGTTGTTATGTTCCTGGAGGTAGATATGCTCATATAGCATCGGCGGTAATGAGTGTTACAACTGCAAAAGTTGCAGGAGTAGAAAATATTATAGCTTGTAGCCCACCAAAAGAAAATATAGGTGCTCATCCATCTATTGTTTATACAGCTGATTTATGCGGTGCTGATGTGATATTAAATTTAGGTGGTGTTCCTGCTATTGCTGCTATGACTTACGGTATGTTTGGAAATGCACCTGCTGATATTTTAGTTGGACCAGGAAATCAATTTGTAGCAGAAGCAAAAAGAATTTTGTTTGGTAAAGTTGGTATTGATTTATTCGCCGGGCCCACTGAAATAGCTATAATTGCTGATGAAACAGCTGATCCCGAAATAGTAGCTTTTGATTTAGTTGGACAAGCAGAGCATGGTTATAATTCTCCAGCATGGTTATTTACTACAAGTAAAAAGCTTGCTGATGAAGTTATGAAAAGAGTTCCAGAACTAATTGCAGATCTTCCTGAACTTCCAAGAACTAGCTCAGAAGCAGCATGGAGAGATTATGGAGAAGTAATTTTATGTGAAACAGATGAAGAAATGGCATCAATAAGTGATGAATATGCTCCAGAACACCTAGAGATCCAAACCAAAAAAGATAAGTGGTTCCATAGTAGATTAAAAAATTACGGATCATTATTTATTGGCGAGGAAACAACAGTAGCATACGGAGATAAATGTTCAGGTACTAATCATATTCTACCAACAAAAGGGGCTGGAAAATATACTGGAGGATTATTTGTTGGTAAATTTATTAAAACACTAAGTTTTCAAAGAATGACTAAAGAGTCTACAAAAGAAGTTGGAGCAGCTGCAGCAAGAATTTCTAGATACGAAGGAATGGAAGCTCATGCCAGAACAGGTGATGTTAGACTAAGAAAATACGGATTTTCGAATTAAATCTTACTAAGGCTACTATTTTGTAGCCTTAGTGAATTTTTGACAATTATAGAGAATTAATTAATTCTGGAGCTATTTTTTTTGATCTAGAATAGAATTTAATTTTTTTTATATCTTCTAAATTAGATTTATCATTTCCAACAACAACAAATCCAATCATCCCCATACTTTTATGAGGTGTACACCAGTAGGCATAAATGCCCGGAATTTTAAAAGTATACTGTGTATCTTTATTAAATTTAGTTTTGAATTTTTCAACTCCTTCTGGTACGCCACCTTTTATAAATTCGACATTATGTCCTTTATCTGTTGCTTTCCAGTAAACAGTATCTCCGATATCAACTCTTACAATTTTTTTTGAGTATACCATTGATTCTTTGCCAAGTTTATTTAACATTTCAATAGTCTCATCAGCTGCCATTGAATTAGTTGAAAACAAAAATAAAAATATTGAAACTATAAATTTAATTAAGTTTTTGTTTAACATATATTTATGACCTTTCTTAAAGATCTCCGCTAATCTTTTGATTTTTAATTAATATGTATTATTTAATAACTAAAATGATTTAAACAAGATGAGATAATGCAACAAGTTGCCACATGCAAAGTATTTTTAAATTAAATCTAAAATTTCGATAAATACATAGCTAGATAAAACTGTCATAAATATAATAATAAAAAAATTTATAACTTTCCAAGTATTTGAGTTAATTAGATATTTAGAAAAAAATTTAGCTAAATAACCTAAAGAAAAAAAAAATAAAAAAGATGCGATAGAAGCACCTATTCCAAATAAATATTTATTAGTAATTAAAAAATTCTTTGAAAAGTTTCCTAAAAAAAATACTGTATCTGAATAAACATGTGGATTTAAATAAGTAAATCCTAGAGTTTTAGCTATTACATTTTTTAGAAATAAATTATTATTATCAAAGATAATCTCAAACTTTTTATATAATGACCTTACTTTGTTATAAATAAAATGAATTAAAAATATAAAAAGTAATATATTAAAAATTAATTCAACATTTTTTGTGAAGTAAATTTTAAAATATTCAAATAAGAATATTCCTAAAAAAATTAAAATTAAATCAGATATAGAACAAATTAAACAAACTAAAAAAACATATTGTTTTTTTAAACCTTGTTCAATTACAAAGATATTTTGAGCTCCAATAGCAAAAATCAAACTAAGTCCAGTAAAAAACCCTAGTATTAAAAATTCCATTTGTTTCTTTTATAATTTCTAAATAAAATGAAAAGAATATTTTTATAAATTTTATGAATAGAAAAATTATAAATAATCCACTAAATCTTAACTTTGAACCATTTGATAACTATGGAGAACCAATAAAAGGTATGAGTTGGTATAAAATTAGTTATAAAAAAGAAAAAGGAGAAGGAAGTTATATTTTAAAAATGGAACCTGGAGCTAAAAGCATTCCACATAAACATGTAAACTACGAAGAATTTTATATGCTCGATGGTGAATTGATAGATGAAGACGGTAAGATTTTTAAAAAAGGAGATTTTATAAGTTTCGAACCCGGATCAAAACATTATTCATTTACAAAAAAAGGTTGTTTAATTTTAGTTTTTATGAGATCAAGAAATAAAACAATTTAATCAAAAAAATTTTATGATTGGAATATTAGGTGGGATGGGCACTCAGGCAGGTTTAGACTTTTGTAATAAACTTGCAGTTCTAAACAGAGGTAAGACTGATCAAAAATATCCTATTTTTACTCTTTATAATAAATCAAATATTCCACCAAGACCTAAAAATCTTAAAAAATATTACAATGTTTTAAAAAGTTTAATTCATGGATGTTTAATGCTTCAAAAAAATAAATGTAAGTTTATTGTTATACCATGTAATACTGCACATTATTGGTACGATGATTTAAAAAAAAAAGTACGAGTTCCTATCATTAGTATGCCAAAAGAAGTTTATCTTCATACAAAAAGGAGCTGCAAAAAAAATTCTAAAATAGGCTTATTGAGTACTGAAGCTACTATAAAAACTGGAGTTTATAGCAGGTATTTTAATAAAGATTTTGAATTAGTTAGTCCAGGAAAAACCCTACAAAAAAAAAGTGTTAATAAAGCAATTAAGTTTGTGAAGATGGGAAAAATTAAGGAAGCTGAAAAAGCTTTAAGATCTGCAGTTAATTATTTAATTAAATTAAAATGTAAAAAAATTATACTTGGTTGTACTGAATTACCAATTGCAATATTTGCTTATAAATCCTTTAAAAAGATTAAAGAATCTAAAATTTTTATTGATCCAAATTTATTGTTAGCTCAAGTTTCAATGAAAAAATATAAAAAAAATTAAATTTTTTTATTATAGACACAAAAAAGTTTTCGAGGAAAACTTCCTTCTTCAAATATTTCAATTTGTATATTCTTAAAACCGTTTAATAATTGATTAATCTTCTCCTCTGAAAAAAAATGAACTATAAAACCATCATTTTCATACAAATTTTCCCCTCTATGAATTCCTTTTTTATAATCACCATCACTTGTGTTTCTAACGGTATAAAAATTGATGCCATCTGGTTTTAATACTCTATGAATTTCTCTATTTAAATTTACTATTTCTGAATTAGTTAAAGCCATACAATAAAGCATATGAGAATAAAACGCATCTATTGAACAATCTTCAAAAGGTAATTTATTTCTAATGTCAAAAACTTTAGTAGTAACAAATTTTGATAAATTTAGTTTTTGAATTTTCTTATTGATAATCTTAATTGCATTAAAACTATTATCTATAGCCAAAACATTAATTGAATTTTTTGCAAAAAAAACGCTATCCCTACCCAGGCCAGCACCTAAATCAACTATATTGTTAATTTTCTTTTCTTTAAAAATTTCTAAGGCTTTTTTTGCAGAATAACTTGGTTCAAGACCAAACATCTCAGGCTTATTTGAGAAATTCTCCTCCCAATGCTGAGATTGTTGATCTAATTTTGCTTGATCCAATTTTATTTATTTGGATCTGGCACCTTACGTAAATAAGGTTTTATTGTTTCCCATCCGTCTGGATATATTTTTTTTGCTTCCTCGTTAGTAACTTTTGGAACAATAATAACGTCTTCTCCTGGCTGCCAATCTGCTGGAGTTGCAATTTTATGTTTTGCTGTACGTTGCATTGAATCTATTGTTCTTAATATTTCATTAAAATTACGTCCAGTCGTCATCGGATAAGTTAAAAATAATCCAATTCTTTTATCAGGTCTGACAATATAAACTGTTCTTACTGTCTCATTATCAACAGCAGTTCTACCCATTGATGTTGTTCCAGCATCGCCTTCCAACATGTTATAAAGCTTTGCAACCTCTAATTTTTCATCTGCTATAATTGGATAATTTGGTTTTAGACCGCATACATCTTTGATGTCTTCTAACCATTTTACATGATCTGAAACAGGATCTACGCTTAAACCCATAACTTTAACATTTCTTTTTTCAAACTCTGGTTTCATTTTAGCTAATGCACCTAATTCTGTAGTACAGACTGGTGTAAAATCTTTTGGATGTGAAAACAATACGCCCCAACTGTCTCCTAGCCATTCATGAAAAGATAATTTTCCTTCTGAAGTATCAGCAGTAAAGTCAGGTGCTAAACTATTTATTTTTAATGTCATTTTTTTCTCCCTAATAAGTTTTTAATAAATAAAGTATATGCAAGATTGATTTCCCTTGCAATTTTTTATAATGTTTCTAAAGAACATAAAAACTATGATTTTTAATCAATTTTTTGACGATAAATCTTCAACCTACACTTACATTTTATCTAGTGGCAAAGGTAGAGAGGCATTAATCATTGATCCTGTAATAGAAAACACAAAAGAGTATTTAACTTTATTAAATAATTTAGAACTAAAATTAGTAAAAGTAATTGATACACATATACATGCTGATCACATTTCAGCGTTAAATGAATTAAATAAACAAACTAATTGTAAAAGAATAATGGGAGAAAAGTCTGAGTGTGAAGTAATAGATATTAAAGTTAAGGATAATGAAAAAATTAAAATAGAAAATATTGAGCTAACCTCAATCTATACGCCCGGTCATACTCAATGTTCATATAGTTTCTTGATGAATGATAGAGTTTTTACTGGAGATACTCTATTAATTAACGGTTCAGGTAGAACAGATTTTCAAGGCGGAAGTGCTTTGGAGCAGTATGATTCTATTTTTAATAAATTACTAAAATTACCTGAAGATACACTTGTTTATCCAGCACATGATTATAATAAAAAAAAATTTTCTACTATTGGAAAAGAAAAAGAGAATAATCCAAGACTTCAAGTTAAATCTGCTGAAGAGTATATCGAGATTATGAATAATCTTAATTTAGCAAACCCAAAAATGATGGATATTGCTGTCCCTGCAAATAAAAAGGGTGTTACTGCAGAGCAATTGATTACTTAATTTAGTTGATAATTGTTCTCAATTTAAATGTTTAAATAAAGTATTGTTTTTTAAATAATTAGTAACTATATATAATTCTATGACATGCAATAATAAATCTTGTAATTGTAAAAACTGCGATCCAAAAAAATGTAAATGCAGTTCTGATGGCAATTGTGCGTGTAATTCTTGTAAATGTTCACCTAATTCAACTAATTGTTGTTGTAACAATTAATTGAATATTTAAAAATATTTAAATAATCATGAACAGTTTTTTAGAGTCAATAATTAAAAGAGATCCAGCAGCAAAATCAAAAATAAGTTTGATTTTAACTTATCCGGGAGTTAAGGCTATTTTTTTTCATAAAATAGCTAATTTTTTTTCTCTTGCTAAATTTGATTTGATAGCAAGAGTTATTTCTCAATTTTCAAGATTCTTAACTGGTATTGAAATTCACCCTAAAGCAAAAATTGGAAAAAATTTATTTATTGATCATGGTATGGGGGTTGTGATTGGTGAAACTTCAGAAATTGGAGACAATGTTACAATTTATCATATGGTCACTCTGGGTGGTATTTCTCCTAGTATAAATTCAAACGAACAGAGAAATACTAAAAGACATCCAACTTTAAAAAATAATGTCGTTGTAGGTTCTGGTGCACAAATATTAGGACCAATAATTGTTGGAGAAAATGCTAAAATTGGAGCTAATGCTGTTGTAACAAAAAATGTTCCTGAAAAAGCAGTAATGGTTGGAATTCCTGCAAAAAATGTTGGAACAGCAACAGATGAATTTAAACCTTATGGTATTTCTAATGGAGATAATCAATGAAAGATACACAAAATAATTTTATAGAAGGAATTGGAAATACTCCGTTAATAAAACTTAAAGCAGCATCAGAAATAACTGGATGTAATATCTTTGGGAAAGCAGAATATCTTAATCCTGGTGGTTCAGTAAAAGATAGAGCAGCCCTTGCTTTAATTAAAGATGCACAAGAAAAAAAATTAATTTCAAAAGGTGGAATAATAGTTGAAGGAACTGCTGGAAATACAGGAATTGGGTTATGTTTAATTGGAAACTCAATTGGTTATAAAACTATAATTGTAATGAACGATAATCAAACACAAGAAAAGAAAGATATGCTTAAAAATATTGGAGCTGATTTAAGATTAGTGCCGCCTAAACCATACAAAGATGATGGCAATTATGTAAAAGTTGCAGGAAGATTAGCTGATGAATTAAAAAGTTCAAATAATTACGGAGTAGTTTGGGCCAATCAATTTGATAATACCGCAAATGCGAAAGGTCATTATGAAACAACAGGTCCAGAAATATGGAAACAAACAGATGGTAAAATTGATGGTTTTGTATGTTCTTCAGGTACAGGAGGAACTATTGGAGGTGTAAGTAGTTATTTAAAAGAAAAGAACAAAGATATTAAAATTTATTTATCAGATCCAACAGGATCTTCTCTTTATAGTTATATAACAAATGGTGAATTAAAAAGTGAAGGTGGATCAATCACAGAAGGAATTGGGTCGAGCAGAGTAACAGCAAATTTTGCTAAAGCTAAAATAGATGGGGCATTTTCAATTAGTGACAAAGAATCTTTGCCAATTCTTTATGATTTAATTCAAAACGAGGGATTAAGTTTGGGCACTAGTTGTGGAGTTAACATAGCAGGAGCAATTAGGCTAGGAAAAGAACTTGGTCCTGGAAAAACAATTGTTACAATTCTTTGTGATAAATCAGACAAATACAACTCAAAGATGTTTAACAAATCATTTTTAAAAGAAAAAAACTTACCAATCCCTAGCTGGTTATAATTACGCATACCAGACATGTAACAAAACTGTTACATTTTTAGAATAATATTAATTAACGTCTAAATTTATGAAAAAATATATTTTAATAATTTTATCATTATTAGTCTTTAATCTTGCTCATGCAGGAATGAGTAAAAGCGACAAAACAAAAGCTTGGGAGTGCAGTGGAATTTATATGGCTAACTACTTCTTACCTTCAGGTGAACAATTTGAATATAGTATGAAAGAAAAATCAATGGCATCAGTAAAAGTAATGAAGTCTTACGCGCTCGAAGTTGGTATTTCTGAAAAAGAATGGGATGAAGGAGTTAACAAAGCAGTCGATAAATACTATGGTTCTAAGTATGACAAAGCAAAAACTGAGGATTGTCACTCATTTATAGCTAATTCAATTCCTAATGGAGCTGAGAGAGTAAAAAAAGTAATTCAAACTTTATATTAACAAACAAGGAGGAAAAATGGAAAAAGAGATGTTAGTAGTAGCTAAATTAAAAGAAGGTACTTTTGAAAAGTTTATGAGTTTTATGCAATCACCTGAAGGTTTAGCAGAAAGAGCTAAAGTTGCGGTAGTAGAAAAAACTATTGGAACGGTAACCCCAGATAAAAGTACTGTAATGTTTA
>MDTB01118395.1_pt1 | contig 28323 bp, 26 predicted proteins | sample 811161 | NCBI WGS metagenome assembly MDTB01 (sample SAMN05326650, study PRJNA326480) | marine metagenome | isolation source: seawater | place: Mediterranean Sea | collected 2009
ATTATAACAAAGGTGTACTTTGAGCCAGTGCACAAAACTAAACATTACAAAAAATTTAAATCCAATTATTCAGATTTAAGCGTAACTGAAGAGTTATCAAATCAGACTTTAAGTTTACCTATTTTTCCTAGTTTGTTAGATTCTGAAATTGAATTTATCTCTAGTAAGATAGTGGATTTCTTTGGAGGGATAAAAAAATGAAAGTTTTGATAGTTGCACCCCACCCTGATGATGAGGTTTTAGGTTGCGGCGGTACGATTTCAAAACATGTAGCTGAAGGAGATGAAGTTGTTTTATGTATAGTAACAAAGACTTTTCCTCCAGAGTGGTCTGAAGATTTTCATGAATCTAGATTAGTTGAAATTGAAAAATCAAGAGTTACTTTGGGAATAAGCAAAATATTTAGTCTTGATTTTGAAACGGCCATGTTGGATTCTATTCCTCAAAAAAATGTAAATTCTAAGTTAATTGGTATTGTGGAAAAATGTAACCCTGACATAATGTACATTCCATTCAAAGGGGATTTGCATACAGATCATAGAGTTGTTTTTGAATCCTGCTTAGTTTCAGTAAGACCTAGAGGGCATTGTCCAAAGAAAGTTCTAGCCTACGAAACCCTCTCTGAAACTTCTTGGGGTTCTCATATTTCTCCTTTTGTGCCTAATTACTATGTTAATATTGAAAAACATTTGAATAATAAATTAGATGCTATGAGAGCTTACAAATCTGAGATTAAGGAATGGCCGGATCAGCGTTCTCTTGAAAGTATTGAAATTCATGCTAAATCTCGAGGTTCCGAAATTGGATTAAAAGCAGCTGAAGCTTTTGTATTAATTAGGAATATTAAATAATTAAAACTTATGTTGAAAAAAAATGAAAATATTTTTGAAAGAGCTTTATTAATACGACTTGTTGAAGAAAAATTGCTAGACCTTTTCAAATACGGAAAGATAAATGGCACAGTTCACACATGCATAGGACAGGAATTGATACCAGTCTGTTTTGCAGAATATTTAACAGATACAGATTATGTTCTCTCCAATCACAGAGGACATGGACACTTATTGTCAAGGGACAATAATCTTGTAGGTTTCTTTTCGGAATTAATGGGAAGAAAAGGGGGAATTTGTGGCGGTATGGGTGGTAGTCAGCACTTGTACAAACACAACCATTTGTCAAACGGAATTCAAGGAGGAATGGCACCAATTGCTAATGGAATTGCTTTAGCAAATAAAATTAAAAAAAACGATAAGATTACAGTTTGTTATATTGGAGATGGAACTTTGGGTGAAGGTATTATTTATGAATCTTTCAACATATCTTCTCTATGGAAACTTCCTGTAATATATGTAATTGAAAATAATGGAGTGGCTCAATCTACCAGTATTGAACAAGCAATGAGCGGTTCAATTGAAATGCGCGCCAAAGGGTTTGGAATGAAATATTTCAAAACCAATGTTTGGGATATTGACGATATGTTATCTACTTTTGAGAAGGCTTCAAATCTCGCAAGAAATGAACAAATGGCCAGTTTTATTGAAGTAAAGGCCTTCAGATTATATTCTCACTCAAAAGGCGATGATAACAGAAATCCAGACGTTGTAAACCAATATAAATTAAAGGATCTTATAAATCTTGAAATTGCACGCAATCCTGTTCTTTTTTCAAAATTAAGATTAAAAATCAATGAAAAAATTGATGCAGCGGTAGCCTTAGCGGAAAAAAATCCTGTTACTATTAATATTCAAAAGAAAGTTTCGGAACCGTCAAAAATTGAATTTTCACATATCAAAGAAGATGATGATGAAGGCAAAAGAGTAAATGAATTAATTTATGACGGAATAAAAGACCAATTCACAAGTAACAAGGAAACAATCATGATTGGAGAAGACATTGAGTACCTCACTCCTCCTTTTGCTACTTTGCCTTACGGTGGAGCTTTCAATGTTTCAAAAGATATAAGCGAGAAATTTGAAAATGTTTTTAACACGCCTATTAGCGAAGCTGCTATTACTGGAATCGGAACAGGATTAGCCATTGGTGGAATGAAACCAATAGTTGAAATTATGTTTGGTGATTTTTTAACTTTGGTTTTTGACCAATTGCTTAATCATTCCAGTAAATTTAACAAGATGTACAATGGCCAATTATCGATTCCTTTAGTCATAAGAACTCCTATGGGGGGTAAAAGAGGATACGGACCAACACACAGTCAATCTATTGAAAAATTTTTCCTAGGTATTCCCGATTTAACGGTCGTTGCTCTAAACCATCGAATTAATCCACGTTTTTTATACAGAACTATTTTTACAACTAATAACCCCGTTTTAGTTATTGAAAATAAAGTATTGTATACCAAGCAATTTAATACTAAACCTCCAATAGCATACAATATCACTAAAAGCAACGAAACATTTCCAACTATTAAAATTTCACCTAAGAATAAAAACCCAGATATTACCATATTATGCTACGGTGAAATCTTAGGAGAAGTTGAAAAGGCCGTTGAATTGGCTTTTTCCGAAGATGAAATTATATGTGAAATAATCTGCCCTACTCAAATAAATCCAGTCAATATTGATGCATTATCTGTATCATTGTTAAATACCCAAAGATTATTAATTATAGAAGAAGGACCAAGTGTTGCAGCCTATGGTTCTGAAGTATCGGCATTATTAATGGAACAAAACATATTTTTACAATCATTTGCAAGAATTGCTAACAATGAAATTATACCTAGCTCGTATGAAGCTGAAATAAAATTATTGCCAAATATTAAATCTATCCATCAAAAAATTAAAGAGGTTTGTTATGAATAAAAACATATTCCAAGTCATAATTGAAAAGCAAGGTGTTAGTGATGATAATTATAAAGTAGTTTCGATAAATTGTAAGGAAGGATCTTTTGTAGAAAAAGGACAACTAATATTGTGCATCGAAACATCAAAGGCTTCAATTGATATTGATGCTCCTATTGATGGTTATATATTTTACGATATACAAGAAGATGACGAAGTTACAGTTAGTCAAGTAATTGCAATAATTTCTGAATCTGAGACTTTTGATAAAGCCTGGTTTACGTCATCAAATAATGATAATGAAAAGGAAGGTCTTAAAATTCGTCAAAATGCATTAGATCTAAATATATCAAAACCAGCACAAAAGTTAATCGATTTAAATAACATAGATATAACTTTGTTTAAAGGAAAATCGTTTGTTACCAAAGAAGATGTTGAGATTTATATAAATACACAAAAGAAGGCAAGTTTATCTGATATTTCGATCAATGAAAAAAGTGTATTTGTTTTGGGAGGCGGAGGGCATTCGAAAATGTGCATTGAAATTTTGAACCAGGCCGGTATCTATGAAATAGTCGGGATTATAGATTCAATATTACCAATAAACTCGACTGTCTTAGGTATTCCTATAATAGGGCATGACGATATTGTTGAAGAATTAGTAAATAAAGGTATAAAAAATTCAGTTTTGGGGATAGGTGCAGTTTCAAATCATTCTGTAAGAAGAAAACTATTTTTAGACTTAAAAGAAAAAGGTCTTTTTATTCCGAATATTATTCACCCTTCTGCATCAATCGAACCTTCAGTTCAACTGGGTGAAGGAAATCAAATTATGCAGGGTGCCATTATTGGTAGTAGTGTAAAGATAGGAAATAACTGTATAATAAATTCTGGAAGTATTATTTCTCATGATACAGTTATTGGAGATAATGTTCATATAACTCCAGGATCCATTATTGGAGGTTCTGTTGTTATTAACAATGACACCTTAGTAGGGATGGGGGCAACAATATTCTTAGGGGTGGAAATTGGTAAAAATGTGGTGGTAAATAACGGCGTTAATGTGTTTGATGATATACCTGATAATGAAGTGGTGAAAAATAAATAAAAGAGATTAACAAATGCTATACAAAATCACGTTCAAATACGTATTATAAAGGAATATAATTAGGATTCTTAAATATCTTGGGACCGAACAATAAAATAGTAACTATTCATCAGCCTCAATATTTCCCATATTTAGGTTTTTTCAATAAAATCAGTCATTCAGATATATACGTAGTATTAGATGATGTTAGCAATTACAAAGGAGACTTTACTAATAGAAATAGAATAAAATCTCCTCAAGGAGCTATTTGGTTGACTGTACCTCTCAATCGTAACAATAAAATTATAAAAGATATAAAAATTAAAGATAACAAATGGGTTAATAAACATTTAAAATCATTAAATTATAATTATAGCAAATCTTTATTTTACGAATCAGTTATGACTTCAATAAGAAATCTTTTAGAAAGTAATCATTGGTCCAATCTTATAGATTTAAATATGCAAACGTTAGAATTAATTTTTAAACTTTTAGATATTAAAGTTGAACTTATATTTTCATCAAGTATTCCCAAATTCTCTAAAGGCTCGGAGAGATTAATCGAGATAATAAAACATGTTAAATGTAATAAATATATTGCTGGCCCGGGCTCTAAAGATTATTTAGATGAATTGTTATTTGAAAAGAATAAAATTCAAATTATTAATCAAGAATTTAAGGAAAAAAAATATAAACAACAATACGGTAATTATGAGCCAAACCTTTCAGTTTTAGATTCTTTATTCAACGTGGGTCTAGAAGAAGTAAGAAATTTAATAAAATGAGATATTTGTTTATAAAAAGAGGGCACTAATATAGAAAATATGATGAAGGCCATTATTCCTGCAGCAGGTTTTGGAACGAGATTTTTACCATTAACTAAAGCTCAACCAAAAGAGATGCTACCAGTAGTAAATAAGCCAACCATTCAATGGGTCATAGAAGAAGCGATTGATGCAGGAATTAAAGACATTGCTATTATTACTGGTGAGCATAAGCAGGCAATTGAAAATCATTTTAGCCCTATGGAAAAGTTAGAGTTGGAACTAAAAAAAGCAGGTAAATTTGAGGAATTAGAGGAGATTATAAAGATTAATGATATGGCAAATCTGGAATTCATAATTCAAGAGGAACAGAAGGGATTGGGACATGCAATTTTATGTGCAGAAAACTTTGTGGGAGGTGATCCCTTTGCAGTTTTATTGGGTGATACCATATGCACAGGGAACCCTAATTGTACTAAGGGCTTAGTAGAGCTATTCAAAGATAAAAAGTCTAGCGTTTTTTCAGTAGAAAAAATTAAGCCTGAAGAAACTCAAAGATATGGTATTGTTTCGGGTAAAGAGATTGAAGATGGTGTTATGTTGATAGATGATTTAGTTGAAAAGCCTGAATTTAATCAAGCCCCATCTCTTCTTGGGATACAAGGCAGATATGTATTTACATCAGACCTGTTTGATTACCAAAAGAAGGTTCCAGCTGGATCAGGTGGAGAAATACAATTAACAGATGCTATGCAAGCTATGGCAAAAGAAAGTAAAATGTATTCCTGGACTTTTGAAGGAAGAAGATATGACATAGGAACAATGAGGGATTGGTTTCAATCTCATCTTGAATTGTCAGCACAATCTGAATTTGCGCCTATTTTAAGTGAGGTTGTAAAAAAGTTATGAAATATTTAGTTACAGGTGGTGCAGGATTTATTGGATCTAGTTTGTGCAGAAAATTATTGGCTAACGGGCATACAGTAGCCTGTTTAGATGATTTAAGCACTGGGAAGTACGAGAATATTAGAGAGCTTGAAGATAATAATAATTTTGAATTTTTTGAACATGATTTGACTAAGCCTTTTTTTCCAGACAAAATTGATGCAATATTCAACTTAGCCTGTCCAGCTTCTCCTGTACACTACCAATACAATCCAATTAGGACTCTTAAAATGGGAACTCTTGCAATGTATAATGTTTTAGGTATGGCATCCAGACATAACATTCCAATATTGCAAGCTTCTACTTCAGAAATATACGGAGATCCCTCAGAACATCCTCAGAGTGAAGAATACTTGGGCAATGTAAATCCAATAGGCCCTAGAGCTTGTTATGATGAAGGAAAAAGGGTAGCTGAGGCCCTTTGTATTGCTTACGAAACCCAAAATAAGATACCAATACGTATAGCTCGAATATTTAACACATATGGGCCGTATATGGATCCACAAGATGGTCGAGTTGTAAGTAATTTTATTGTTCAGGCCTTGAAAGACGAAAATATTACAGTTTATGGGGATGGTTCTCAGACAAGAAGTTTCTGTTACATTGATGACTTGGTAAATGGTTTAATATCTTTAATAAATTCAGATTATAATCGCCCGATAAATTTGGGTAACCCATCTGAGTACACAATGTTAGAGCTTGCTAATCTTGTTAAAGAGAAAACGAATTCTAATTCAGAGATTATTTTCGAAGATTTACCTGTAGATGACCCAAGAAAGCGTTGCCCAAATATTGAAAAGGCCAATAAAATATTAGATTGGAATCCAGCAACCGGTCTTGATGAGGGATTGAACGAGACAATAATTTGGTTCAAGTCACAAATATGATGTTTAAAGAGATAAAGACAGCAGTTATAGGAGTGGGTTCAATGGGCAAAAACCATGCTAGAGTTTTAAATGAAATATCTAATTTAGTCGCAGTTGTTGATTTAAATGAAGAGCAAGGCCGAAAAGTGGCGGAAGTGAATAATACCGCTTTTTTCAATGATTACAGAGAGATAGTTGACAAAGTTGATGCAGTTTGTATTTGTGTTCCAACTCATTATCATAAAGAGGTAGCGTTATTTTTTTCTAATTCTAATAAACATATCTTAGTAGAAAAACCTCTATCAGATAATCTGATAGATGCAGTATCCATAAAAGAGAGCGCTGTGAAGAACAATGTTGTGCTATCTGTAGGCCACATTGAAAGATTTAACCCAGTTATAAGGGAGGCCAAAAAACACATATTAAGCAAAGATTGGGGAAAAATTATTACACTCAACTCAACTAGAGTTTCTAATTACCCCTCTAGGATATCAGATGTAGGAGTTTTATTTGATTTATCAGTTCATGATATAGATATTGCAGTCTATCTGGCAAATTCCCCAGTTATTTCAGTATATGTGGCAGGCGGTTCTCTAAAGAGTGAACGAGAGGAATTTGTAAATATTATTTTCTCGCACGAATCAGGAGTTATCTCAGCATTTCAAACGAATTGGCTTACTCCTATGAAAGTTAGAAGCCTAGATATTACTACCGATAAATGTTTTGTTAAGATGAATTATAACGAGCAAAAAATCAATGTTTTTTCATCAAAGTATGATTCTATTGACGCCAATAATCTTTTTAAAAGTGAATTGAAAATATCAAAAGAAACCATTGAGGTTAGAAAGAAGGAACCTCTATTGGCCGAATTGGAAGATTTTCTTTCCGCAATCAAGAACTCACATGAACCATTAGTAGGTGGGAGAGACGGAGTTAATGTAGTTAAATTGGCTGAGGCTTCTCTTGAGTCTCTCAAAGTTAAAAAAGCGATTTACATCCAATAAAATGTACCTGTTACTAATCACTTTCATTTTTTCATTTCTCATAACTAATTATTTGATGCCTCATTCTATAAAATCTTTAAGAAAAAAGAAATTTGTTGTTACAGATAAGTACAAACCAGATTTACCTAAAATACCCACCCAGGGTGCTCTAGTAGTTGTTTTTTGTACATTCTTTACAGTATCAATTTCTTCTATAATTTCCAAAATAATAGCTAGATTAGGCGAAAATGATAGTTTAGTAATTGATGAGTTAGATATAGCAATGATGCTTGTTGTTTCATTGTTTGCATTATATGGTATATTAGATGATTTAATCGATGTGGGTTGGTGGCCTAAAGTCTTACTTCCGGTAACATTTAGTTTTCCTTTAATGACAGTGTTTGAACCAAAAACAATAGCTTTCCCATTTTTTGGAGAGTTAGATATAAGTTCAATTAACTTTGAATTTACAGACAGCTTAGGACTATTTTCAGATGATATCTTCAAAGTAATTATAATTCCAATTTACATAATGGTTGTTGCCAATTTAGTAAATATGCATTCAGGATTTAATGGTCTACAATCTGGATTGTCCTGTATATTATTATCCACAATCATATTTTTTAGTATAATTAATGGCGATAGTGAAAACTTAATTCCCGTAGTATGTTTGCTAGCAAGTATGTTAGTTTTGTGGTATTACAATAAATATCCTGCTAAGATTTTTGAGGGCAATATAGGTTCTATGACATTTGGAGCAACCATAGGTTGTATAATTGTTATTAAAGAATATTATATTTTTGGAATAATTATTCTAATGCCTCACATTATAGATTTTGTTTTATGGTTTTATGAATCCCGAATTTTAAAGAAAACTTTTACTAAGTTTGGTGATTTGAATGAAGATGGCACTATCAATTCTCCGACACCTATGAAATTAAAATTTACTCTTCCGTACTATTTTAAATTTGACGAAAAGCGTACAGTCTATTATCTCCACTTTATTACATTCATTTTTTGTTTTTTTGGAATTTTGTTATTTAGAATATAAAAGGTATTTATTACTTTAAGAAAGAGGTATATGTCAATCAATACTTTAAAAAAGAAAATACTTTTTTTAGGCATAAAAGAGTATCCTTATGGCGCCTTATCAATAAAATCTGAAAGGGCTGGAGGGGGTACTTCAAAGAATGCAGTATACCTTGCTAGATCTCTAAATATACTCTACAATGTTGATATAATTTGTCAAAGTTCAGGTAAATTAGATAACTTTGATTCAGATCTTAAAGTTCATAGAGTTCCAAAATTTAGCATAAGATATTTTGATTTCTTAATATTTCATTTTCTTTCTTTTATTTCATCATTATCCTTGCTTAAGAGAAATAAATATGATTTAATTTATACAAGCTCTACTTATGGTATATTTTTTGCAGTTATCATTTCTAAGATTTTCAAAATACCCGTAATAGGCATGCCTCGGGCGGGAGGTCCGAACTTCATAAAAATGGCTTTCAAAAGTTCCAATTTTATCACAAATGCTTTTGTATTAATCTTAAATTTTTTTAATAATTGCCTAATTTGGCTTTCATTTCCTAGACTATCTTCGTTAGTGTGTTTAAGTGATTATGAAACTTCTCAATATGACGATTTTATATCTACAAAAGTGTTGAAACAGATTCCCAATCCAATTATCTCTAGAACTTCTATCAAAAACAAAAGCATGGATTCTTCTTTTCAGTACATATATATTGGGAGACTATCAGCTTATAAAAATCTAGAAAATTTGATTGAAGCTTTTTCGATTATCAATAATGAACATCCTAAAACTACTCTCACAATAATTGGCTCAGGAGAGATGAAAGAGAGATTAATGTATTTAGTCAATACTAAAAAATTGGTTTCTTCGGTCAATATTGAAGGATTTAAAAAAAATATTTTCCCTTATCTCGAATCCTCTAATATTCTTGTTCTCCCTTCAGATACCGAGGGAATGCCTACTGTAGTTCTAGAAGCTGCTTCAGTTAACGTTCCTTCAATAGTAGGAAAGTGGGGAAATGATATTTTTCCTGTAGGAGTGACACATGTTTTAGAGGATGTTACTCCAACATCAATCTACGCCTCTTTAAAATGGGCATACGATGAAAGAAATAGTGTTCTAGAAATGGGTAAGGCAGCAAGTAAATACTTCAGTATTGAATACAGTTTTCAAAATGTGGCTAAGAAACATATTAATTTAGTAAGAGAGAATTTGAAAGATGTCAGGTAAAATTTTATTTTTTGGTAGATTATCAACTCCTTTATTTAATAAAAGTGATAATTCGTCTCATGGTGGTGCTGAAGTTCAACTATATAATCTTTCAAAGCAACTTTCTTTAAAAGGTAAAAAAATTGTATTTGTCTTGGGTGGAAAAGGCCCTGAATCTTGCGGAGATATTGATTTAGAATATATTTCAAAGCATAATAATTTGCGTTCTATGAGTTGGAATTTCTTCAGAATATTAGATATTTTTAAAACACATAAACCCAATTATGTTTTATTCCGTTCAGCCTTATTTGAGAATATCTTTTTTGTACTATTTTCATATATCCTTGGTATAAAAACAATTTTTATGATAGCTCATGACAGGCAAGTTAAATTTGGCCATCATAAAGGATTTATTTTTGATATAGTTAACAAATTTCTTTTATTTTTTTCTAATATTGTTGTTTGCCAAAATAGTTATCAAATCAGTAAATTAACTTCTTTTAAGAGTAAATCCTTTTTAGTTAGATCAATACACATAAGGCCTAATGTTAAAGAAAATGTAAGTAAAAAAAGCATTATATGGATAGGTAGAAATGTTGCATGGAAACGTTTAGAAGTAGTTGAGAAGTTAGCCTCCATCTTTCCCAATATTAATTTCACAGTATTAGGCGTTAATAAGGCTTCTAATTTAGATAATTTATCATTTAAGGGTTTTGTTAAATTTGACGAAACTTGGCAGCATATCACTAATAGTGATTTCTTGATTAACACTTCGGTAAGTGAGGGTTTTCCAAATACCTTTATTCAAGCTTGGATGTGTAGTAAACCAGTAGTCTCTCTGAATGTTAATCCGGATAATTTAATAGATAAATACAGGGCAGGGTTCTGTGCAAAAGGAAATATAAAATTATTTACTTCAATGATTTATTATTTGTCTAATAACAGAGAGCTTCTATCTCATAAGCAAGTTAATTGCAAAAAATTAGTTCATGATTTATTTGAATTCAATACTAACGTATCTAGATTTGAGTCTCTTCTATAGTTTATGAAAAATTAATGTTTGAGAGATGTGCGCTTATTTACAATTGAATTATATTAATGACTTGAAGGAAATGTTTTAAAGGATTCTCTTTTTTTAAAATTATGGATAAATTAAATTTGAAATTATTGCCCCTCTCCTCGGTTTTACCCATAGAGGGCAAAGACCCGGAGAGAGTTATTAGATTGTCCAAAAGTATTGCTGAAGAAGGAGTTTTACGCAATCCTTTACTTGTTTCTTATAATAAAAATATTGATAAATTTATCTTGTTAGATGGTACCAATAGATTTACCTCTTTGCTTGATTCGGGTGCAACGGCAGTACCTGTACAGGTAATAGATTACGATAATCCTTTAATCAAGCTAAAATCTTGGCATCATTATTTGGAAAATATAGATAGACTTTTAGAAATTTTGTTGAACTCGTTTAACTTCAATAGATTAAATATTGATGAAACAAAACAGCCCCTTTCCGAACTAAACTATAGCTTAGGTTTAATTCATGATAATAGTTTTTATTATCTTGATTCCAATGAAAAAGATTTGTTAATGATTACCTCTTGTTTCGAACTTTATGACGGTCTTTTTTCTTACACTAGAATCGCAGATGGAAATTTTCTTAGGTTAGAAGATAGTAGTCATCTAAAAATTGTTTACAAGAGCTTTGACAAGAGCGAATTAGTTCAATTTTCAGAGAGTAATATAAAAACTCCAGCAGGAATTACTAGGCATATTTTTGATGTCAGAGTTTTGAATTTGAATATAGATATAGGATTATTATTTTCAAAAATTCCATTTGTCCACAAGGAAACACTTTTCGATGAACGCGTATCAAAGGCACTTAAAAACTACAGATTTTATGAGGAATCAACCTTGGTTTGTTTTGATTAGATGAGAGTACATCAACTAGTCGGTAAAACTCCATTAGTAGAAATGCCATTAGTTGAGTTTGACATAGACCTTTACGGAAAACTGGAATTAAATAACCCGACAGGTAGTGTAAAAGATAGGTCTGCTCATTATATGCTTGAAAGTTTGCTATCTAAGGAAGTAATTAGTAAAAAAACAAAAGTGGTCGAGTCTTCCTCCGGTAATTTTGCCATTTCATTATCTGCCTTTAGTAAATATTTAGGTATTGATTTTACTGCAGTTATTGATCCTATTATAAATCCTATGAATGAATTTTTGATTAAATCACATGGAGGAAATATAGTGAAAGTTGATGAAGTAGATGTTAATGGAGGTTATTTACTAACTAGAATCGCCAAAGTTAAAGAAATAATTTCAGAGGAAAATGCTTACTGGACAAATCAATACTCTAATAAACTTAACGCAGAGGCATACAAAAAAACACTCGGTAAAGAAATATTAGAGGAATTAGATTTAGATTATATATTTTTAGGAGTTAGTTCAGGAGGCACAATAGCAGGTGTATCTCAAGCAATGAAATCTTTTAATGCAAAAATTAAAGTTATCGCAGTTGATATTGTTGGTTCAGTAATTTTTGGAGGGCTTCCTAAAAAGCGATATATTCCAGGTATTGGTGCAGGTATGAGAGGTTCAATTATAGATGATGCAATTATAGATGAGGTAATTGTGGTTGATGAAAGAGATTCAATTACTGGATGTAAAGATTTAGTTTCCGAACAAAACATATTTGCAGGCGGTTCATCAGGTACCGTTTATTTTGCGATTAAAGAATATTTTAAGAATCATAGCCTTAATTACAAACCCAAAGTAGCTATGATAATTTGCGATAAGGGAGAAAGATATTTTGATACTATTTATAATCGTGAATGGGTTTTAGAAAAATTTGGAGAAAAAAATGTACTACATAGATGAAAAAAACTTTGAAGAATATGAAATAGATTGGTCAACAGCAATATCTACAATTGAAGAGTCAGTTAAAATATACTCAGAGGGCGATTATTCACAACCAGTTAAGCCCTATTTGAGATACAGAGATTTGAATAACAGGATAATAGCAATGCCAGCATTTATCGGAGGACAACATGATATTTCTGGAATTAAATGGATTGCTAGTTTCCCAAATAATATTGATAGAGGGCTTCCGAGAGCCCATAGCGTAGTAGTACTCAATGAGTCCTCTACTGGTGTTCCATTATGTATAATCAATACTCCTAAATTAAGTATAGTAAGAACATCTTCAGTTAGTGGATTACTAGTTCAGAAATATCTAGAATCACTTAAAAAAGGCAAAGTTAAAGTTGGAATTACGGGTTTTGGCCCGATAGGTCAGCACCATCTATTGATGTTAGAGGAAATGTTCAGTAGTCGTATTGAATCATACAAAATTTTCGATTTAAGAAAGATTGAACTACCGGGTTATGTTGAAAATAAAGCTAAAATATGTGGAAGTTGGGAAGAGTGCTATACTGAATCAGACATATTCATTACTTGCACAGTCTCAAAAGAGCGGTACATTAATCTTGATCCTAAACCCGGTTCTTTACAACTTAATGTTTCTCTAAGAGATTATATGCCGTCCATTTATGATAGTGTTAAAGATTCAATTATAGTAGACAACTGGGACGAAATCTGTAGAGAAAATACAGATATTGAATACATGCATAAAAAATGTGGTTTATCGGAAGATGAAGTATATACGATTGAAGATATAGTGAACAAAGACGTAATGTCAAATTTTGTATCCCGATCCAATACAATTATGTTTAATCCGATGGGTATGGCTATATTCGATATGTCGATAGCTAAGTTCATTTGGGAAACATTTTCTTCTGAGGGAGTGGGTAAAAAATTGTGAAACGTTTAAATTCATTTCTTCATTTTGGTTACTTTACTGATTACGAATCGCCCAAATACAAGTTAGACTATTCAGGTATAGATAAATCCCAATATGATAATTTTTCAACCGATGAAATTCTTGAAATAGTTTGGAAAAGCCTAGTAAGTTCGTTTGAAAAATATATTGACACCGATAAACCAGTGGTAGTTCCTTTAAGCGGAGGAATGGATAGTAGATTTATTTTGGGCATGCTTCTTAATTATTATAATCCTAAAGACATTTTCACCTATACTGTTGGGACAAAAGGAACTTTAGACTTTGATTTAGCCAGAAAGGTAGCAAATTTAGTAGGAACAAATCATAGGGAAATTAATTTGCCAGATTATAATTACACATTATCGGAATTTAAAGAAATATCTAAAAGGACCTCCCATCAATGCGTTTTATTTTTTTCACATCCTATTAGTATTATAGACTCTTATCCTTCTAATTCTCAAATTTGGACTGGATTTATGGGTGACAATCTTTTCGGTTCTAGCTTCGAAAAATATCCCTCAAAAGATATTTCCTCAGCAATTCAAAGGTGGATTAAGATAGATAAGCGCAATATAATCGACACATCAGCCGTTTCCTTAGCAGATCCTAATTTTGATTTGAGCCGTCTAATAGATATGCCATTCGTTCATTCAAATAAAATTAGTTTCGACGAGCAACTTAATTTATATTACAGACAGGTTAATCACGTCAGTCCACACCTTCACCCCTCTGGACTCAACTACGTAACACCTTTTTTTGACCAAAAACTAATAGACTTAGTACTGAGTCTTCCAGATAGATATAGAAAAAATGTTTACTTATATAAATTGCTGTCTCTTGAAAAATTTCCGGAGTTATTTTCTTTACCAAACAAAAGAACATGGGGACTACCAGTTAGTGCATCACAGTTTCAATTAAATTGGGAACAAAAAAAATATCAGATTTATAAAAAAATAGGCAATCTTTTTGGTAATTATCATAATGAGCGAATTAATTATCTTGATTATTCATCAGCAATCATAAATGATGAGAATATAAATTTCATAATAAGTTCTAATCTTAAATCTCTTTCTGAAAGAAATTTGATTAACTGGATTGATATAGAAACCATTTTTCAGAATCATATAGATGGCAAAGAAAATCATTCAATTTCCCTTTTAATTTTATCTTCATTAGAGATACATTTGTCTCAAAATAATAATTTATTAGATTAATGAATATACTACTAATGTTTCCTTTTTTGAGTAGCAATCCTAGAAGGGCAAGAGAGGTTTTTGCTAAAACCATAGTTGAAAGTTTGTCTGATGATAACAACTTGATTTATGCAGGAATTCCAAGCGACGATATTTTTCATATAACTAAAAAATATAACATTAAAACGGTATATGATGACTTTGACATTATAAAAAAAGGTAAACTGGCATTATTTTTTTATTCAGTTCATTTTCTCCTCAAGAATAAAGTAGACATAATTTTTGAGCGAGCAAGTATGAACCCTATTGGTTTATTTTTATCGATTATGTTCGGAATAAAGTATTTGACGGATGCGCATATTGTTTGTGCAGCAGAAGTGCCATTGGTCAGAAAATATCGTAATTTTTATCGTCTGATGGACTCCTTACGTTTCTTTAAATCTAGGCTGATTTTTGCCAGTTATCAAAGTCAACTAGATTCAATACCCATTGTGCTCAAAAAGGAGTACCAAAATACAGTAATCATAGGGCCGTATGTGAATCATGAAAAGTTTTTCCCGAGTTCAATTACAGAATCTAAAGCTTTGATAAAAGTTAAAAGAGACTATGTGTGTTATGCAGGCAGCTTTGATGAGGAGCATAAACCCGAATTATTAATTTCTGCATTTAATTTGATAGCAAAAGAGTACCCACAAGTAGATTTAATGTTACTTGGATCGGGTAATACACTAAAACAATTAAAAAAACAAGTCCAATATATGAATCTTTCGAAAAGAGTCATATTTAAAATGAGAGTGAGTAACGATTTAGTTCCTTCATATTTATCAGGTTCTCTTTTTTGTGTTAATCCTACAGTAACTCTCAGAAATCGTATAATTGGAATGGTTGGAGATAAAAGTATAGAATATGCAAGTTGTGGTAAACCTCAGTTGTTGCCCAATCTTAGGGGAATAGCCGAGGAATTATCAAAAGTTAAAGGAGCTATTCGAGTAGGCTCTACTTTAAATCCAGAGAATTTAGCTAAAGGGATGAGATTTCTTTTAGAGAATAGGTTGATTAGATTGGAAATGGGGAGAAGGTCAAGGGAAAAAATAGAAAAAGATTGGAATATTAATTCTTATAAAGAACAGTTAATCAATTCGATTTCAAAAATATGACTTAGAAGATAATTCTAAATAGTATATTTATTAGCAAATTATGTCTAAAAATTTAATAGTGGGATGGGACGGCGCACCTTTCGAGTTAATTGAAGAATATATTCAAAAAGGTTATTTACCTAATCTCAAAAAAATAAGGGAAAAAGGTTCTTACGGTCCTTTACAAACTATTACTCCAACTATTAGTTCATGTGCATGGACAACAGCTATGACTGGTATGAATCCAGGTAAGCATGGAATTTTTGATTTTTATAGGAATGATTTCATTGGACAAGATTACTTTAGAAAGCCGATAGATGGAACTTACATAAATCATGAAAGACTATGGGATACGTTATCGAGAAACAATAGGAAAGTAGGAGTACATGGCATATGTATGGCTTATCCTACTTATGAGATTAATGGTGCCATGGTTGGATGCATGTTGACACCCGAGGTCAGTTCTAAAAATTTTGTATATCCTGATAATCTTTTGGATAATTATAGCAGAAAAGAAGATTACATAATTGATATTGAGAGCGCAAGATATTTAGCTTATAAAGATCCAGACAAATTTATAGAACTTACTCACAGAATGATTGATGAAAGACAAAGATTAAATCTTTATCTAATTGAAAATAATGACTTTGACGATCTAATGGTATTGTTTATAGCTCCAGATAGATTCTTTCACTATTTTTGGCAATTTTTAGATGAGAATCATCCATTCATCGAATCTGTAGAATCTTCCTTACTAGAGAAATACAGCGATGCATGCCCAGATTTATTTAAAAAGTTGGACAAATATTTAGGTGAATTAATGGATACATTTTCTTCAAAATCAGAAGATCTCAATACTTTAGTAATGTCGGACCATGGCTTTGATTCTGTTCACAAATGGGTTCATCTAAATAAATGGTTAAATTACAATGGATATCTAGTCTTTAAAGAAAGATCAGAATGGGATCAAGTAAATAATGAAAAACTTGTTTCAGATTTAGATTATATTTATGGGAAAGTTGATTGGTCTAAGACTACAGCTTATTGTTTAGGAAAAAGAGGAGCTATTTATTTTAACTTAAAGGGGAGAGAGCCGAACGGAATTGTTGAAGATAAGGATATACCTTCATTATTTAATAAATTAAAAACAGACCTTAGTCAGAAGTTATTTGACGATTTGACTGGAGAATTAATTTACGAATCATTTGACCTTTCAAGTGACCTTTTCCATGGTGAGAATACAGCTCAAGCACCTGACGCATTTTTAGAAATGAAAAGATATTATTACACCTGGGGTTATGCGTCTAATTTAGATGAAAGTAGTATTATTTCAGTTAATAACAAGACCTATTCTTCAGGCTATATGGAACAAGGTATTGAATCAGGAGATGGCATTTTTTATATGTCTGGTAAAGGCATAAAAGGTAACAAACTTCTATCAGGTTTATCGCTTAAAGAGATAACCCCTACTATTTTAGGCCTAAATAATATTCCATTATCTTCTAAAATGGATGGTAGAGTAGTTAAAGAATTATTTAAAAATTATAGCTTTGATGAAAATACTAGGGTGCCAGCAAAGACAGTTAACAGAATAGATGAAGAAAAATCAAATTCAGCTATAGAAGATAGACTCAAGTCTTTAGGATATATGTAAAGTTGTTAAAACGTAAAATAATCATAACTTTTTCAGGATTTGCAATAGCGGCGGTGTGCAATTTTATTTTCTTATTCGCCCTTACACAACAGTTTTCAGCAGATAAATTAGGAGAGTTCTTTTGGGCCTTAGCTCTAATTGGAATGGCTGGCATATCAACAGGAATAGATACAACACATGTAAAGAAATATTCAGATGATTTTGAGCCGGGAAAGTTAACAGTATTCTTTTTCTCTAAGCTTGTACTATCAGTTATACCCTTAATTGTTTCTTTATTAATTTTCCAAGGTCTAATTTTAGAGTTAAAAGGTAGTCAAATTTCTTACATTATATTCATACTAGGATTAATGAACTTTTTTCAAAGATTTTACACGTTTTTCAGCGCGACATATACAGCATTAGGTAAGGTTGCTATCAGAGAGGTAATGCATGTTTCTCAATCAGTTTCAAAATTAGTAGGTGTATTGTTATTGTTTTATATTGGTTTTGATTTAATTTCTTTGTCATATGTGTATTTATTTTCTTCTTTTATTCCCCTATTATTTGGTTATTACTTTTTTGGCAATATTAATTTCGGTGCTTTTTCTTTAGTAAAATTTAAAGATTATTTGTATTTTACTTTTCCGTTATTCTTTTCAGAAGGCCTATCCACATTATTTCAGAGATTAGACAAATTAATAATAGCTTTTTTTCTTAACTTTACGGTTCTATCAATTTATGTTATTTGCATGAGTTTGGTTAACATTCTTAAATTTCTGAATAAATCGCTAGGGATTACTGTTTTCCCTAAAATTAATAGCAAATTAAGTTCTAATAAATTTTCAGAAGTACAAGAATTAATAGAAAAAACTAATCGTTTGCTAATTATATTCACCACTTTTACTTTGTTTGGGATTATACTATTCACCGATAACATATTATTACAAATTTACGGTCCAGAATATGAGGCAGGATATGAATTGTTAGTGCTTTTATTCATTGGTTTCTTATTTAGATTGTTATCGATATCAAGTGCTTGGATATTATTATCAAGGGAAAAGCAGTATTTGATTAGCAAACTAGACATATTTAGGATAATCTTGATATCTTTCTCAATGGTTTCTTTACTGCATTTTAAGTTAATTGATGCATTTATTGCCTTGGGTTTTTCATGGATACTGGGAGAATTTATTTATCTTGTTTTATGCTTTTATTATTCACAAAGAGATAGAATCATCGAAATCAAATTTGGTTTGAGTAGATTACCAATTTTATTATTGCTATTGCCTTCAATTCTACTATGTATATTTGTCAACTACTCCCCCCATGCAAACTTGACCATTGAAGCTTTATTGTTTGCCATTTTCCTAGTTTATTGGTATTTGCTTACCTATTTAGGAATAATTAGCAAAAATGAAATAATTGAAATTTTAGAGTCTTTAAATTTAAGAAAATTGATAAATTATGCTAAATCAGAATTTAATAATGAAAATGCAAAAACTAATTAATACATATAATTATTATAAATTATAATACATGAACATTTTACTTAATAATCAAGTAGTAAGTTATAATTTTTTGAGATGGAAAATTATACTTCATAAATTCAAAGAGCTTCAAGCAGGTAACATTTCATTTGAAAAAATTATTAGATACATATTGGCATCAATATCTCCTAAAAACTCAAATAATCTTTTTAAAAGTTTTTGGCGTTGTAAGGGCGCCTACATCGGAAAAAAAGTGTACTTAAATCAAAGTGCGGTTTTAGATGGAGTACGGCCAGATCTTATTTTTATTGGTTCAAATACTATCCTAGGAGGGCGTACAGCTATTATAACACATAATCCAGGAGGTAATTCCAATAAAGTCGTAATAGGTTCTAATTGTTTTATTTCCTATGGTTCGATAATTCTTCCTGGCGTTGGTATGGATGACAATTGCATTGTCGGGGCAGGTTCCGTTGTTACTAGCCGGGGATTTTCTTCAGGTTTAGTAATTGGAGGAAATCCTGCTAAAATTTTAAACGAATGAAAAAATTTCATTTATACAGCATATTATCGCTACTGATGATTACAGTAACAAGTGGCTATCCAGTAATCCCTAATGAGAAGGGTCGTGATTCCTTATTTTATCATTCACTCTCTCAAATAGTATTAGACGAAGGTGAAATGTTTTGGTCCTCTTCAATTTTTAGTTCATTTGGATGGACTTCAGTAGGTCAAGAAATAGGCATAGTGTCTTATCTTTCGGCATTAAGTTTGCTTACAGGAGTATCTGTCTCAACAAGTATTTTATTTTATAATGTTTCGTTAAAATTATTATTACTTTTTACCTGCATTTGCATTTCAAAATCACTACGTTTTAGGTATTTAGTAATTTTACCTTTATTAGCAATAACTTCTTTATATGTTTTAAGACAAACTGAGTGGGTTATTTCAACAAGATTTTTTAATATAATCTTTAGCTTCATTATTTGTCTCATCATTTTAATTGTTAGAGACAAATACCATTATCGGAGTTACATTATCAGATTTTTTATTATGACATCATTAGCTATTTCAGTTATGTTATTAACTCATAGGATGTATTTAATGATAATAATTTTATTTTTGTTAACTTTTTCATTTTATTATCCTGTAAAATTTATTAGGCAAAAATATAATCCCGCTATTCCCGTTATTTTAATTATTGTATCTGGCATTTTATTTATTATATCTCCTCCTAATTTTTGGTTAAATTATTACTCAGTAGATTTGCCAGTGATGAAGTTTGGTTCTTTGATTCTAGAAGATAATCCTTTTGATAACTCCATAAAAATATTATTTAGCCTTGGATTATTTTTTGGAGTTCTTTCTCCACTGTGCATTCATGGTCTTCATATTATCAGTAAGAAAACAGATTATATTTCAAATACTCTAATTACAGTGATGATTTTTCTCTCAGTAACTCTTACAGAAGGAATATTTTTCATGCATATTTACACAATCCCCGTTCTTATTCTAATAACAATTTCATTGTGTAACCTTATTGAAAATAACAAAACAAACAAGGTAGGGTTTTTACTTATTCTGTTGAGCTTATGTGTAACATGTTTAGTTTATTTTTCAATACCTGTTGAAGATTCAATTTATGAAGAATCAGGAAGCTCATATATACTCGATGAAACCAATGACATGGCCCTCTACTCTAATACGGTTGAAGGGAATTTTATATCAAATTCTAAAGAAGGTTTACAAATATCGACTATAAACCCATCGAGACTTAAAATTGAATACATGCGTGAAAAGCCTTTGGTTATAGATAGTCCTGAAACGATTGCAGATATATTTGGTAGATATCAATGGGACAGTAGAACTGATGTGGGGATTAATCTTTATGATATAACTGTTTTAATGTGGGTTGAACCTTCAAATGATTTTTTCAACAAAAATATTTTTGATCGTTTTGATGTAAAATATGCTATAGTTAATGTGGCATTTCCCACAGAAGCCAAGGCAGAAGTGTCAATTCGTTTTAACACAGCTGAAATTACGGGTATTGATGAGTATTATGTAGAGTCACAATTATTAATAGACTTAAATGATAATAATTACGTAATTTATCATAATGATTACAACAAAATCATTCATATATAGCTTAATTTATCTGCAATATAGGCAACAATCAATGAATCAACCACATCATTTTAACGAACAAAAGAGAGATTACATAACTGTGGTTTCAGGCTTACCTCGCTCTGGAACTTCTATGCTAATGAAAATGCTTGAAAAAGGAGATATTTCCCCTTACGTTGATAACATCAGAGTGGCAGATTCGGATAACCCTGAAGGTTATTACGAATATGATCCTGTTAAAAAGTTAAAAGAAAATAATTTATGGTTGTCTAAGTGTAAGGGCTATTCTATTAAGATTGTTTCTCCCTTAATTAAAAATATATTGCCGGGAATAAAATACAAGGTAATTTTCATTGATAGAGACATTAAAGAAATCCTAGCGTCACAGAATAAAATGCTGCTTAATAGAGGTGAAGTTTCTGAGATAGATGATGAAACAATGGCAGCTTATTATTCAAGTCACTTAATTCAAATTAAAAATTGGTTAGACTCACAACATAATATTGAATTATTATATGTTAACTATAATGAAACATTACAAGAGCCTTTATCCACTTCAAAATTACTTTCAGAATTTCTTGACATTAGTATTGAGTTGGACTTAATCTCCTCAGTTGTAAGAACTAATTTGTACAGAAATAGAAGGAATTAATTGTCTAGTATCAATTATATAACTAACAGAAGATTACCATCAATGGAGGCTAATTCAGTAAATTCTATTAAGATGTGTAACAGTTTAATGGAATTTGGAATTTCAGTTAAAATTCATTGTGAATTAGTATCAGATAGTATCGAAATGCTCAAATCAAAGTATGGTTTTTCAAACGATATAAAATTTAGAAATAATAAGTTACTTCCTAAAACTTCCTTCAAAATTCTTAATTTTTTGTATAGATTAATATCAGATATGATTTTGTCTTACAAGCTAAATAAAGATAGTAGTGATCTTATTTTTTCAAGAAATATTTTTAGTCTTTTATTAGTAAATAAGGCAAAATTTGCTTACGAGCTTCACAAACCTCCTCGTACTTTGTTAGAAAAATTTACGTTTAATTTAATATGCGAACGTTCTAACCTTGCCAAGCTAATTTGTATTTCAGATTCTCTTAAAAATATAATTTTAGATAAATATCCCGACATTCCAAAAAATTCATTCCTGGTTTGTCACGATGGCGCTGAAATATATCAGAGCGATTGTAACAAACCCCATGAAGGAAATTTACGTGTGGGATATGCAGGTTCTCTGTATAAAGGCAGAGGTATTAGAATTATAAAATTTTTAGCCGAATCTTTACCTAATATTGATTTTGTAATAATAGGAGGAAAAAAAAATCAATTTAGTTCTGATTGTAAAAATATTTTGCACATACCATTTGTCCCTCACTCAAAAATCTCTCCATTGTTATGTCAATGTGATATTCTTTTAGCTCCTTACCAGCAGGACTTAACCATTAGAAATAAAGAGAATAGTAGTAGTTATCTTTGGATGTCTCCCCTTAAAATTTTTGAATATATGGCAATTGGTAAACCTATTCTCTGTTCTAGCTTCAAAGTTTTAAAAGAAGTTCTAAAGGATGGTTATAATTGTATTCTGATAGACCATTCAGATAAGGATAAATGGTTAAAATCTTTAAAAAAATTGATTAGAAATGAATCTCTTATGGATAGTCTCGGGAAGAATGCAAAAAAGGATTTAGAAGAGAATTTTACTTGGAATAATAGAGCTGAAAGAATTATTAAGGCGTGTAAGATAGGTATTAATGGAAAATAAAACCATACTAGTCACCGGGGCGGCAGGGTTTATAGGGAACAATTTAGCTTTTAAATTGTTGGGCAAGGTAAATCAATTAATTTGCTTAGATAATTTTAACAATTATTATGATATAAATCTTAAAGAAAAGCGCCATCTTAGATTAATAGATGAAGCTGAAAACCTTAATTTAAGTAATAATAAGTTTTCATTCCACACAATTGATCTGCGTAACATTACAGATTTAGAAGACCTCTTTGAAAGGTATAATTTTGATGTTGTTTGTCATTTAGCAGCTCAAGCAGGAGTAAGATATAGTATTGAAAATCCGCAAAGTTACATCGATAATAATTTAACTGCGACTCTTAATCTTCTGGAAGTCTGTAAAGCTAAAGAAGTAAGAGATATTGTATTTGCTTCTACTTCTTCAGTTTATGGTTTAAGTGATAAAGAGTTATTTGACGAAAGTTTGAGTATTGAATCCACAATCTCAACATATTCAACAACAAAAAGGGCGTGTGAATTATTATGCCATAACTATTCCCATCTTTTTGGATTAAAATTTCGAATCTTACGTTTTTTTACAGTTTATGGGCCGTGGGGTCGTCCCGACATGGCTCTCTTTAAGTTCACAAAAAATATTCTAGAAAATAAACCTATAGATGTCTATAATAATGGGGAAATGGTTAGGGATTTTACATATATTGATGATATAGTTGATGGTTTTTTATCAGCGATTGATTTAGATATGAATTTTGAAATAATTAATTTAGGTTGTGGTAAACCTGTTAAATTGATGCACTTTGTTAATTTAATAGAACAGGAGCTTGGTAAGGAATCGGAAAAGAATTTTTTGCCCCTTCAAGCAGGAGATGTTCCAGCGACAATGGCTGATATTTCAAAAGCTAAAAAACTTCTTAATTACAGTCCAAAAACAAATGTAGAAGTAGGAATACCTAAATTTGTTAATTGGTACAAGAGAAACTATATTCAATGACTTCTTTTATCACGCAATTGATAATATTCATGATAGTATTTTTACTATTGTATTATTTAAACAGGACTTATAAAAATCGAGCTATTTTGTTTATAAATCTTTTGTTTTTATCAGAATCTTTATTTTTAATTTTATTTTTTTATGGCTATATCAATTTGTTATTTCCATTTTTGCTTTTATGTATGTGTATTTACTATTTAGTGAATTATGATTTTACGTATTCAAAAGATTTATTTGCCCCAAATATAGAGCATCTACTATTCCCTCTAGGGTTTTTTGTTATAATTTTAACATTGATTCTTGAATTATTTTTTTTTGATTCTCAACTATCCAATAATTCAGTGATTTCTTTATTGTTTGGTTTTAGTTTAGTATTAAACGACAAAAATTTGCTGGATAAATGGATAGGGAATTTTGCTTTAGTTTTTTTCACTTTTTTATTTTTATTTTTTCCAGTGTCCGCATTTTTGTCAAAATTAATTTACAAAGACTCCACATACTCTTATGGATTACTAAATGATAGCGAAGTAGTAGAATTACTTCTTGTTAAACCGGTATTATTTTTTCTATCAATTATATCCTTAAATGCCTGGAATATTGATAATCGTATATTTTTTGAAGATTTAGAATATAATATGGTTTCTTCAGTTGAAATAGCAGAGTCTTGCAGTGGCATTTACTCAGTTATATTTTACTTAAGTGCTTTTTTTAGTTTCTACATCTTAGAAGAACGCAATAAGCACTTCATAGATGTGTTATTTCTATTTTTTGGTATTATAATAGCCTATTTTGCAAATATTCTACGAATGGTTTTGTTAATATTAATAGGACATTTTTATGGCATTGATAAGCTATTATGGTCTCATGAAAACATAGGATGGATTATTTTCTTATTGTGGACATTTGGATTTTGGTATTTATATTCGTTAGTAATTTACGAATTATATACAAAAGAGCATGATATATAGAGACTTTTTTTGGCATAAATCATGAAGATTGGAGTAATTGGTTACGGAGTTGTTGGCAAAGCAGCAGTTAATACTTTTAAAAATGAATTTGAAATAGTAAAGTATGACAAATATCAGGACTTAGATTCATTTAGTAATTTATTTTTTTGTGATTTTGTTTTCATTATGGTCCCTACTCCTTTCGACTGTGATAAAAATGGAATCGATTTATCTGCAGTTACAGAATCTCTTACTAAATTAGATAATTTGAATTACAAAGGAGTTGTATTGATTAAAAGTACAATTCCGCCCGGAAGCTGCGACTCATTTGATAAAGCTTTTAATCTTAGAATAGTTTTTAATCCTGAATTTTTAAGAGAGAGTACAACGCCAAATGAAGATTTTCAAAACCAAGATACAATTGTAATAGGAACTTCATCAAAGAAAAGTTTTGAAAAGGTAAGAAAAATGTATGCCTTAATTGCAGTAGAACATGCCAAATACTATCATACATCTTCACTTGAAGCAGAAATGATTAAATCTGCACAAAACACAATGCTGGCCTCTCGTGTTGCATTAGCAAATATGATTTATGATGCTTGTTTGGAAAAAAATGTAGAATACAATAAAGTTAAAGAAATAGCTTTTGATAACTTTGAGATATTAGGTCCACATATGGTAACTGTTCCCGGACCTGATGGGAAAAGAGGTTTTGGAGGTAAGTGTTTACCAAAAGATATAAGGTCCTTTTCGACAGTTTTTGAATCGGCACTTCTAAATAATATAATTGCTTATAATGATTCATTACGTGATGACTTAGAAGATTTTTTACTAAACTACCATGCATAATAACGAATATTCAAAAAACTCATTATTATCAGATAAGGATTTCAAAAAATATAAGATTAATAAAAATATACTTAAATATCTTTTTTTGTCTTACGCAAAATCAAAAAAAAAGAGATCTGAGTTTAAGGTATTAGATTACGGGTGTGGAAAAGGGCGCTCAGTGTTTTTACTTCAAAAATTAGGATTTGATGTGCATGGTGTTGATATTGATGAATCTGTAATAATTAATTCAAAAGCTTATTTTAAGTCTAAAAAAGCATTCCACTCCTTAACAGTTTTGGATTCAGAATTTAAGACTAAATATGAAGACGAAACCTTTGATTTCATATTTTCTTCACAAGTTTTTGAACATATTTCAGATATTAGCGGAGTTACCAAGGAGATCAGTCGTATTAGCAAAAATGGGAGCAGCCATTTTCACGTTTTTCCATCAAAATATCATATTTTTGAAGCTCACTTAGGGATGCCTCTAGTACATTGGTTACCAAAAAACTTAATTCGATATTTAGCTATTTATTTTTTCGTATTAATTGGTTTGGAACCTAAATGGAGCGAACTCAAGCAAAGAAATATAAGTCAAAGAGTTGATGAATACTATAATTACTCTACTGAAAAAACATTTTACAGGAATATATCTGTAATCAAACATAATTTTAGTAACAATAATTTTATTAGTAGATTGGTTTATCCTAAAAGCTTAAGTTTTTTTTCATTTTATCGTAAAAATAGTCTCTTTTCTAGGATGATTATTTTTGTTTTATCAAGATTTGTCTCTGTAAATTTGCTATCTATCAAGAAAAACAACTTAAAAGCGAAGTTTAGATCTTAAACGTCTTTAAATATAGATAACGAATGCTTTTTAATATAACAAATGAAAAATTTCATAGAAAGAGTAGCCTGTCCAACTTGTAATAATAAAACTAATCAAAGAATAATATATTCAAAAGAATACAAATCAGACAAAATTAGGAGTTACTTGACTAATTTTTACACATCTCAGGGCACAATAGATTATAGTCTAATAGAACATGCAATTTTTGAGGCAGTAGAGTGTAGACATTGCTTGCTAGTCTATCAAAAATATATCCCTGATGATTTTCTTTTAAACCAAGTCTATGAAAAATGGATAGACCCTCTTTTTGCTAAGAAAAGACATATATTGAGAAAGAATAAAAAGCGACTAGGCTTAAATTTGCAAGAGAGCATCAAAGAAAAAGGGTATTTAATGGGTAAATACAACTTAGATAGTAGAATAAAATATGAAGTAAATATGGTTAAGAGCTTTTTTCCTAAATCGGCACAATTATCTTTTTTAGATTTTGGTATGGGATGGGCTGATTTTTTGATTCAAGCTAAAAAGGCAGGTGTACGTTGTTATGGTTCTGAACTTTCAAAGGAAAGAATAGAATATGCTACCAAAAAAGGTATAAAGATAGTTAATTACGATCAGATTCCAAATTTTAAATTTGATTATGTACACACACAACAAGTTTTTGAGCATTTATGCTATCCACTCGATTTTCTTAAAACTTTAGTATCTTCCCTTAGGGTTGGAGGTATAATTCTACTCTCAGTACCAAATGGTTATAATGTTAAGAAAGCTCTAGGTGTAGATTACTGGAATCCCAACCTTTCTAAAAGTAATTCAGTTTCCGTAAATCCAATAAGTCCCTTGGAACATCTTAATGCCTTCAATTACGATTCTTTGCTTTCATTTGCAAAGAACAATGGTTTAACTCGAATAAGACCTAAATTGCTATCATATTTAAGGTACAACGATTTCGCTTTAGAACCTTTCAACGGAGCTAAGAACATATTTAGAAATTTAATGCTTACTTATTTAGATTTACACCAATCAAAATTAAGTATGTATTTTATTAAAAAGTGATTTAAGTTACCTTTTTAGTTACTTACAGTACTGAAAAATATTTTGCATTTTTATTTGCAAAATATAGGCCTGATACACTTGCAGCAGGCATCATAGAATAATTTTCAGTTAATTTCATACCTATTTTTTCCGCTTCTAAAATTTCAAATAATTTTTCTTTTTCTTCATGGTTTGGACATGCAGGATATCCAAAAGCAGGCCTAATTCCTCTGTATTTTTCTTTTATTAGGTCTTCATTAGTAGTTTTTTTATCATCAGGGAATCCCCATTCTTTTCTTACTCTCTGATGCATTAATTCAGCTAGAGCTTCAGCCAGTCTATCAGCTAATGTTTTAATCATAATTGAGTTGTAGTCATCATTATTCTTTTCGTATTCTTTGGATAAGTCTTCAGCGTTTATTCCAGCAGTGACTGCAAATGCTCCGATGTAATCCTTTATTTCCGTATTTTTTGGAGCAATAAAGTCAGATAGGGACAGTGTCATTTCATTTTTTAATTTATGCTGTCTCAGCATATTAAATTTAGTTAGTTCGTCTGTTCTGTTTTTATCTTTGTAAAGTATTATATCATTTTTTTCAGAATTAGCGGGCCAAAAACCATATGCAACATTAGCTCGTAAAAGCTTATTTTCAATAATTTCATCTAGCATCTTATTAGCATTATTAAACAATTCTTTGGCAACTTTTCCTTTTACAGGATCATTAATAATTCGTGGATATGTTCCTCTCATTTGCCAAGCTTTGAAAAAAAAGGTCCAATCAATATAGTTTCTAATTTCTTCAATTGA
>MDTB01170055.1_pt1 | contig 28322 bp, 25 predicted proteins | sample 811161 | NCBI WGS metagenome assembly MDTB01 (sample SAMN05326650, study PRJNA326480) | marine metagenome | isolation source: seawater | place: Mediterranean Sea | collected 2009
TTAATCGATCTAACATGGCTAGTGTCTAGCGCGACTTGCACGCCAATACAATATGTCACGTTGGAATGCGTCAAAAGGCCATCAGCTCTGATAATTTCCTTTTTCGATAAAGGCGTCTTGCACCCGCCTGTCCCGCTTTGTGGGTCGGCCTGCGCCTGGTGCCCGTTGTGCCGGTGGGCGGTCGCGCTCGGAATTGGGTTTGAGGCTGGGCGGCTCGTGGTCATGGTACAGTGTTTGGGCTTCGACCGCAGGGCCGCGCCGCACGCTCAAGCTGAGAACCTCAATAACACGCACGTGTCCGTGCAACGCGAAGGTCAACATGTCGCCGGGTCGCACACGGGCGCTACTGCGGGTTTGCCGAGTACCGTTAATGCGCACATTTCCACTGGCCGTGAAGGTGCCAGCACTGCTACGCGATTTAAAGAAGCGCGCATGCCACAGCCATTTATCGAGCCGCATAAAGGCATCGGCGCCGCTTTGAGGCCCGCTGTTGGGGTTCGACGGATTACCCGTCATTGGACTCGTGTTTCTGGTTTTGTTTGCTTTGGTTGTTTTGCGGCGGCGTGAGGGTGAGATTACGCAAGGCTGCAAATGGTGAATTGGGATCAATTTTTGCCGCGGGTTTCCCGCGCCGTGGTTTTTTCTGAGATGACTTTTGCGCCGATGTTTTTCGTTGGCGCGCGGCGTCGGGTTTTTGCGCCGATGCTTTTTTGCGATTGCCGGATGAAGCGCGTTTCTGGCGCGGCGCGGGAACCCATTGCCATGTCAGCGGGTCGTCGGGATTAATTTCCACCGCTTCAGGCGCTGGGGGCTCTTCCCCTAATTTCGCAGTAGCCTCAGATTCTGGTTCAGACTTAAGGACTGGGCGCGCATCCGCATCCGGCTGAGTGTGTGCATAACCGAGCTCGGTTAAAATTTCCGCCAAATCTTGCGCGCCACACCCCATGATTGACATCATGTCAGCGTTCATCTGAAAGTGCCGCGTCGATGTCGATTGCGCCAGTAGTGGGCGAATAAGGTCGGCAAGTCTCTCCAGCATGTCGAGGCGAATGGCGCGCGCGCGTGTCGGGTAAAATCCGGCGGCGCGATATTGTCTGCTGGGCAGGTTCTCGCGCGCCACAGATGTCAGCCCTGCGCCTGGCAGGTTGCGGATATCGCGGGCCGCATTGCGCCCATCTTCGATCATGGTCGCAAGTGCTAAAATTGCAGCGGGGGCTGGTTTCAAAAGTGCCGGCATATAAATATTATAGGCTCCGAAACGCACACCGTAGCGGCGCAATTGCCCGCGCAGCGGCTGGTCCAGCCGCGCCAGCATCTCGGTAATATCGGCACGCGGCAGACTGCCTTTGTTTTCCAGCAATTGAAATGCGACGCCACGGGCGAGGCCATCAAGGTCGGTCGCGGCTTGTAGGTCGAAAAGTGGCTTGAGCGTGCCACTGATTTTTTCACGCAACCATTGCGTAACCCGTGTCTCGGCGCGTTGGCGGGTGTCACCATTAAGCATTTCATCGGCCAGCAGGCGTGCGGTCGGCGTCAAATAGGCCAACGGTGATGTATCATTGTCTCCATCGTTAAAACGCATGCGGGCAATAGCCGCCGACTGCCAGATAATATCGCCGGTATCCGACAGGGAAAATGCATCATTTGGCGCCGCTGCGATCGCCAAAGCCCGCCCGCGCAATGCGTCGCTGGCGGTCTTTTCAACGGCGGTGCGTGCCGTACCTGCTGGCGCGCCCTTTAGCCTCGGGTCGCGTTCAATGCGCAGGCCATTGATCCGGCCCATATATTCGCCCGCGACTAACAGGTCGCCATTTGGTTCAATTTCGGCTGCCACGTCTTCCTGACCTTTAAGTCGGCGCATCAGTGCTGAGGAGTTCTTATCAACAAACTGACCCATAAGCTTCATATGCAATGCATCGGACAGCCGGTCTTCAACCGTTCGGCTGCGCTCCTGCCAGTGTTGTGGGTCTTCCAGCCAGTCACTGCGATTGGCAACATATGTCCAGGTGCGGATGTGAGCGAGACGGGTGGACAATGTGTCGAGGTCCCCCTCAACGCGGTCACAGCGGGCGATCTGTTCATCCAGCCACGCGGTCGGAATAACGCCTGCATCTTGGCGCAGAAAGGAATAAATTTCTCCGACAAGGCTGCTGTGTTCGCTCGCCATTGTTTTGCGGAAATCGGGAATTTGAGCGACCGACCAGAGCAATCTGACATCGGGTTCACTGGTGACAAGGTCGGTTATGGCCGGGTCGCGCGATAAGAGGTTTAATGCTTGCATATCATCGGCCATGGGCGCGCGCGCCAGACCCGGGCGCGGCGCTGGTTGTTCCAGACTGATAATCAGCGCGGGCAGGGTAGAAAAATCCAGATTAGGATTGCGCCACATAAGCGATTTAATCGGGTCAAATTCATGGTTTTCGATTTGTGCGACCAGTTCCTCATCAAAGAGTGCTTGATCGGCTGTCACCCCGAAACTGCCATCGTTTTTGTGCCGACCTGCACGACCGGCGATCTGGGCAAGTTCGGCCGGTGTCAGTTCGCGGTGACGTCGCCCGTCAAATTTTCTTTGCTGTGCAAAGGCAACATGGTCGACATCCATGTTCAGGCCCATACCAATTGCGTCTGTCGCGACGAGGAAATCCACTTCACCTGACTGGTACATCGCAACTTGCGCGTTGCGCGTGCGTGGGCTGAGACCGCCCATGACAACGGCTGCACCGCCACGTTGTTGGCGGATTACTTCGGCAATGGCATAGACATTATCGGCGGAGAAGGCCGTGATCGCCGAGCGGCGCGGCAGGCGTGAGAGCTTTTGTGCACCGTTCCAGCGTAGTTCGGAAAACCGAGGTCGGCTTTCGATGGGCGTGCTGAGCAGGTTTTTGAGGATCGTTCCCATGGTGGTGGCACCGAGCAGTAGCGTTTCGTAGCGACCACGGGCGTGCAGAATACGGTCGGTGAAGATGTGCCCGCGTTCGGGATCGGCGGCAAGTTGCACCTCGTCAACCGCCACAAAATCAACCTCGCGACTAATGGGCATAGCTTCCGTCGTGCACACAAAATAGCGGGCATTTGGCGGTATGATTTTTTCCTCGCCAGTGATAAGTGCCACATCTGCGCGGTGGGCGTTGCCAAAGTGCCCCGCGAGCACGCGGTCATAGACCTCGCGCGCAAGTAGGCGCAGGGGTAGACCGATCATACCGCTCTGGTAAGACAGCATGCGCTCCATCGCCAGATGCGTCTTGCCGGTATTCGTCGGACCGAGAACGATACGCAAGGTAGAAGTGTCACCGTGTGTGGACATGTACCCACTGTGACCAGTCTGTGGCTGCGGTGCAAGTGGCACGGCGTCGCAAGTTGGTGGCTTTACTTAATTGGGGGGCTTGATGGGGTGGTTCGGGGATGATTCGGAGACTTATCGCCAAAACCGGAACAATCTAGAACAGGAATAGAACATAGCATGTCCGAATCACTTACATAGTAGGGCTTCTTGGTTCGTTCACGACTAAATCTTGTATGTTGGCCCCTCAAATGAGGTCGCTTTGTCGCGATGGCCCCCATTGTCAATAATGTTAAAGGCATACATAGTAGCGCTCACCAGCGCAAAGCGCGCGCATGTATGGGGATCGAGTTTTGGGGGGACCGCGTCATGGATTTTGAAATTCCGGAAGATATTAAAACCTATCTGGCTGAACTGGATGCGTTTATCGTGAGTGAGATAAAGCCGTTGGAAGAGCAGGATGATAATATCCGGTTTTTCGACCACCGCCGCGAATATGCCCGCACAGACTGGGACAATGACGGCCAACCGCGCCATGAATGGGAAGAATTGCTGAGCGAGATGCGCCGCCGTGCGGACGCAGCCGGTCATTTGCGTTTCGCCCTGCCCAAAGAATATGGCGGACACGATGGTTCAAACTTGGCCATGGCAGTCATCCGCGAGCATCTCGCTGAAAAGGGGTTGGGCTTGCACAATGATTTGCAGAATGAAAGCTCGATTGTCGGCAATTTCCCGCAAGTGCTGATGTTCCGTGACTTTGGCACGCCGGAGCAACAGGACATGTTCATTAATGGCATGTTGGCTGGAACGCACCGTGTGGCTTTTGGCCTGACAGAACCTGATCACGGCTCCGATGCCACCTGGATGGAAACCCGCGCCGAGCCATGCGTGCGCGATGGTGTGGATGGTTGGCTGATCAATGGCGAGAAAATGTGGAATACCGGCCTGCATGTGGCCAATTACGATATGATTTTTGCCCGCACCTCGGGTGATGATGGTGCCGCGCGCGGGATTAGCTGTTTTCTTGTGCCGACCGATGCGCCCGGTTTTAAAATTGAGGAGTATCTCTGGACGTTCAATATGCCTACTGATCACCCGCGCATTTCGCTGACCGACGTGTGGGTGCCTGATAGTGCTTTGTTCGGGCCGCGCGATGGTGGTTTGGTGCTGGCGCAGCATTTTGTGCATGAAAACCGCATCCGGCAGGCCGCTTCAGGTGTCGGGGCAGCGCAATATTGCATCAATGAAAGCGTGACCTATGCCAAGGCCCGCAAGCCCTTTGGCAAACCGCTTTCATCTAATCAGGCGATCCAATTTCCGCTGACCGAACTACATACCGAATGCGAGATGGTGCGTAATCTCGTATACAAAACGGCGGCCCAGATGGACACCATGACGAAGCCGGAGGTTGCCCAGCGGATTTCCGACAAAGTATCGATGTGTAATTATCGGGCCAACCGGCTGGTTTGCGAAGCGGCTGATCGGGCCATGCAGGTGCATGGCGGCATCGGCTATTCCCGCCACAAGCCGTTTGAGCATATTTACAGGCATCACCGGCGCTATCGCATCACTGAAGGGTCGGAGGAAATTCAAATTCGCAAGGTGGCGGGTCATTTGTTCGGCTTTATCGGCAAATAGGGAGACAGCGATGCCAGTGCCAGAAGGTTTTGAACCGCTTGATATTGCCAAGCGTATCGGGCGCGATTTACCGGATTTTATTTCTCATAGCGGGCCTGTTTATGTGCGGGAGGATGCGCGCATGCCACAGCTGGGCTTCGAAGTGCGCCCGCATATGTGCAATCCCGGCGGTGTGTGCCATGGCGGGATGATGATGACGGTTATGGACACAGGTCTAGCGTTTATTTTGCACGCAGCAATGGATACGCACGCGTTTTCGCCGTCGATCAGTTTTAATTTCGATTTTCTGGCACCCGCTCAACTGGGGCAATGGCTGGAGACCACAGGGACGTGTACCAAATACACCAAGCGCACGGGCTTTGTTTCCGGCCAGCTGATCGGCCCCGATGGGCCAGTCATGCAGGCCAGCGGTATTTTTCGCATCACGGAGCGCATGGTGGCTGAGCTTCCTGCAAACACCGCTTGACGCGCGGGGCGCATTTTTCTATATCAAGCGCTCAGTTCGGCCCATGGCCTTGCTAATTCGGGGGACAACACCAGCTAGGGGAACCCCGCTAACTCGGAGAAACATTATGTCACGTGTTTGTGATCTGACCGGTAAAACTGTTATGAGCGGCAATAATGTCAGCCATGCCATGAACAGAACCCGCCGCCGTTTCCTGCCTAATTTGCAGCAGGTAAGTCTGCCGAGCGAAGTATTGGGCTACACATTGCGCCTGCGCATCAGCACGGCAGCGTTGCGTTCGGTTGAACACCGGGGCGGCATTGACGCGTTTTTGCGCAATGCGTCAGACAAGCAACTGTCTGCGAAAGCCCGCAAGTTCAAAAAACAGGTTGTTGCCAAATCGGCCTAGCCTGGAAAACCACGCACCGGGGCGTCGCCCGTACGAACCGTGCGCCCACCACTTCCAGATTTCAACGCACCCGTTGAAGGCGCGGTCGGTTTTACCGGTTTGGTCTGTTTATCATTATCATCAAAGAGTTCAGCCAACTTGTCGGTCATCGCACCGCCCAGTTGTTCGGCATCTACAATCGTGACAGCGCGCTGATAATAGCGCGTGACATCGTGCCCAATGCCAATGGCAATCAACTCAACTGGCGATTGGGTTTCAATGTCTTCGATAACATTGCGCAGGTGTTTTTCCAGATAATTGCCGGCATTGACCGACAGCGTGCTGTCATCAACCGGCGCACCGTCTGAGATAACCATCATGATGCGGCGTTGTTCGCCACGCGCCAGCAGACGATTATGTGCCCAGATGAGCGCCTCGCCATCGATATTTTCTTTCAACAAGCCTTCGCGCATCATCAAGCCGAGATTGCGCCGCGCCCGACGCCATGGCGCATCGGCGTTTTTATAGACGATATGGCGAAGATCATTTAGCCGCCCCGGATGCCCGGGCTTGCCATTTGCCATCCAAGTTTCGCGGGCCTGCCCGCCTTTCCAAGCGCGGGTTGTGAAACCCAAAATCTCGGTTTTGACATTGCACCGCTCCAGCGTCCGCGCGAGAATATCTGCGCACATAGCGGCCACGGTAATGGGTCGCCCGCGCATCGAACCGGAATTGTCGAGCAGCAGGGTAACTACCGTGTCTCGGAAGTTAATGTCGGATTCCATCTTGTAGGAAAGCGGTTGCGTCGGGTCGGCAATTACCCGCGACAGGCGTGCGGGGTCCAGATAGCCTTCTTCCAGATCAAAATTCCACGACCGGTTTTGCTTTGCCTGCAGACGCCGTTGTAGGCGGTTTGCCAGCCGCGACACGACACCTTGCATTTGTTGTAATTGTTGATCGAGATACGCCCGCAGCCGCGCCAATTCCTCGGCATCGCACAGGTCTTCGGCATCAATAATTTCGTCAAATCTAGCGGTATAGACATTATAGGCAGATTTTTCAGGGTTCAGTGCCCCATCCGGCGCGTAAGGCTGGGCGGATTCGCCCGCATCCTCGCCATCGGTCTCGCCATCGACCTCTTCGCCCTCCATCTGAACGGTTTCCTGGTCGCCTTCTTCCATCTCGCCGTCGCCCATCTCCATATCTTCTGATGAGCTGCCATCTTGTTGTTCGGCCTGACCGCCTTCGCCGTCTTCGGGACTTTGGTCGCCGTCTTCGCCGTCGCCTTCTTCGCCCTCGTCATTTTCGAGATCCCCGGCAGGTTCGCTGAGGCCCAGATCGACCAGAATGTCGCGCGTCGCGCCCGCAAAAGCCTGTTGGTCGTCAACCAGTGTCGCCAGATTGTCCAGTTTGTCGCCAATGCGTTCAGATATCCATGACTGCCACGCGGCCACCACACCTTGCGCTGCCGGGGGTGGCGTGGTTCCGGTGAGGGCTTGGCGCACCATGAAGCCAAGGGCTTCAGAAACCGGCGCATCGTCGCGGCTCATTTCGCCGCCATAGCCTAGCTTGGTACAGCGAGCTTCGTGCATATCGGCCAGATTGCGGGCAATGCCCTTCATGTCGCGCGCGCCCAGTGCTTCGCAGCGTGCATCTTCGGCGGCGGCGAAAGAAGCACGTGCTTCGGGCTCCGCAGGCATCATTTGAACGTTAACGGCGTCGTCATGATGCGCCAGCCGCAGGGCAAAGCTGTCCGATTGACCCCGGACATTCTGCCGGTCGACAGGGTCAAGGTCACGCGATGGCTGTGGCAAGCGTGCGCGCAAACCGTTCAAGCTGGGGGTTTCCGAGCCGAATGTAACGGTCAGCTCGGATTCCTCCGCGATCGACCGCATAGTTTGGGTCAAAGCACGTTTGAACTCTTCAATCGGTTCGCGGTCACTCATCAAATAGCCTAATCGCCAGCCAGAACGCTAACGGCGGATTGCGGCAAGTCTTCGCCGAGGCAACGCTGATAGAACTCGGCTACGGTCGGACGTTCAAGCTCGTCGCATTTGTTCAGGAACGTCACTTGAAAGGCAAAACCAATATCGCCGAAAATTGTCGCATTTTCGGCCCATGTCAGCACGGTGCGTGGGCTCATAACGGTTGAAATATCACCATTGATGAAGCTGGCGCGGGTCAAATCTGCCACCCGCACCATGGCTGCAATCCGGTCGCGGCCCTCGGTGCCGTCATAGCCAAGAGCCTTAGCGTGGACGATATCGGTTTCGCGATCATGCGGCAGATAATTAAGCGTCGATACAATGTTCCAGCGGTCCATCTGGCCCTGGTTGATCTGCTGGGTGCCGTGATACAGGCCAGAGGTGTCGCCCAGACCAATGGTGTTAGTCGTGGCAAAGAGGCGGAAGCCGCCATGCGGGCGAATAACTTTGTTTTGGTCGAGCAGGGTCAGCTTGCCGGACACTTCCAGCACACGTTGGATCACGAACATCACATCGGGACGACCGGCATCATACTCGTCAAAAACCAAAGCCACCGGATTTTGCAGTGCCCATGGCAAAATGCCTTCCTGAAATTCGGTGACCTGCTTGCCGTCGCGCAACACGATAGCGTCCTTGCCTACCAAATCGATACGGCTGACATGACTATCGAGATTGACGCGCACGCACGGCCAGTTGAGGCGCGCGGCGACCTGCTCGATATGGGTCGATTTGCCAGTGCCATGATAGCCTTGAACCATCACACGGCGATTGTGAGCAAACCCGGCCAGCAGCGCGAGCGTCGTGTTTTTATCAAATAGATAATCAGCGTCATAATCTGGCACATACTGATTGGGTTCAGTGAAAGCCGGAACTTCGAGGTCGGTGTCGATGCCGAAAATCTCGCGCACGGAAACCGTGGTATCCGGCATGTCTGGCATGGGGCCGGTGTGACTTTGATTGGCGTTTGTTTGATCAGAGGTCGTCATTATTTTCTCCCAGGTCGGCCCGCGAACTTCATGCGCGCCAAGTGTTACCAAATAAAATGCTTTAACAAAAGCCGGAGGCTTTTAAATATTCATGGGCCTTTATGACGCGTTGCAGGCGTTCTTCGTGTTTGCGATCGCCACCATTTGCGTCGGGGTGGAGTTTTTTGACCAATGATTTAAATGCGCCACGCACATCTTCTGCGGTGGCCGCCGCATCAAGATCGAGGATATCGAGCGCCCGTTTTTGTCCGGTGGATACGCGGCGCCCGCGTACGGTTTCGCCGGCGACCGGTCCGGCATGGGTCATAATTTCGAGCGGGTCTTCAAATTGCCAGCTACCTTGTGCGCCGCGGCGTGCGCCCAGCGACCATGTGGGCCGGTGTCCGGTGGTTGCGCCGGTGCGATATTGCTCGACATCTTCCGCGCTCATGCCTTCGAAGAAGTCATAGCTCATATTATACCGCGTAATGTGCTCACGGCAAAAATGCCGGCGCCCGGCTTCGCGCGGCCCGGCAGGGGCCGGATGCGGCGCAGCGTCCGAGCAATCGGGCCAGTCGCAACGCGGTGTATGATCGGCGACGGTTTCCCGGCGTCGTTCGGCGCGGATCATGTCGAAATATTTAGACTTCAAATTCATCATGTTAGTCTGCCAGCGCGGGCCTTCAAAAGCCAGCGCAACTAATGTCGCAAGCACGTGTGTTGAGGGACCAACGTGATATAATACGGATTGGACAAAACACAAATGCGGGATCACGCTGACGGGATCACGCTGAAATGGTAGGGAGATGGCAATGACGCAAACGGCTGGCATAATCGAAGAAAAACTGCGCGCCGCATTTGCGCCAGCGCATCTCGAAATTATTGACGAATCGCACCTGCATGCGGGACATTCGGGCGCACGACCCGAAGGCGAAACGCATTTTCGTGTAGTGGTGGTTGCCAACGCTTTTGACGGCTTGTCGCGGTTGCAGCGGCAACGCAGCGTCATGGATGCGCTGGCCGAAGAACTGGCCGGGCCTGTGCATGCGTTGGCTATCCGCGCCCGCACGCCAGCCGAACATGGCGATAGCTAACACGCTGCGTGTGCTCTTTGATATTTTAAGACGGTGTATCGGATCCAGAAACCTGACTGATGCTGATTTGCAAGATTTGGTTACGCAAGCGGCTCAGAATGTGAAAGCGCAGCCCATGAAAGACAAATGTCTGGCCTTCCTCGGGAATGGCGCGCGCTTCGTGAATAATCAATCCGGCAATGCTCGTAGCTTCTGTGTCGGGTAATGACCACCCCATCTCGCGGTTCAGATCACGAATGCTCAGCGTGCCAGCCACTTCTAGCGACCCGTCAGCTAGGCGGCGAATGGGGCGATCGGGTTCGTCATGTTCGTCATCAATATGACCGACAATCTCTTCTAGAATATCTTCCATCGTCACCAGACCCATCAGCGCGCCATATTCATCAACCACAAGTGCAAAATGGGCTTTTCGGGTACGAAATTCATTCAGCTGTTCGATCAAGAGCGTGGTTTCCGGCACAAACCATGGCGGCGTGGCAAGCTGGCGTAGATCCAGATTTTCGATGCCGCTCGTGCTTGCCGCCAGTGCCCGCAACAGGTCTTTGGCGTGCAGCACGCCAATGATATTTTCCGGCTCATTAGACCAGAGCGGAATGCGGGTATACGGGCTATCAAGGGCTTGGCGGACAATTTCTGTCGACGGCAAATCGGCATCGATCATGAGCATGGATTTGCGATGCACCATCACTTCATCGACATGTGTGTCGCCTAGGTCAAGAATGCCACCCAGCATGTCGCGGTCGCGTTTGCGCACGCCACCTTCTTTATGGTGCAAATCAATTGCGCCGCGCAGTTCTTCATGTGCAGGCAGTAAGCTACCTGCGCTCGCGCCGGTAAATCCGGCCAGCCGCAATGTCGTGCGCGAAACCAGCTGCAAAAGTTTGGTAAACGGGGCTAGCACGCCGACCAGAACACGCAACAGCCCAGCGGCGCGCAGCGCGGTCGTGTCCGGGGTTTGGATGGCATATGTTTTCGGTAGAACCTCGGCAAAAACAACCACAAGCACTGTCATGAGCAAGGTGGCGTAGACAACGCCGGTTTCCCCGAACAAACGCAAAAACACGCTTGTCGCTAGCACGGATGCCAGAATATTCACCAGATTATTGCCCAGCAAAATAGCCCCAAGCAGGCGTTCTTGCTGGTCAAGCAGGTAGGTGACCCAATATGCGCGGCGCGAGCCTTCTTGCTGAAGGCGCAGCATGCGGGCGCGACTGGTGGCGGTTAAGGCTGTTTCGGAGCCTGACAAAAAAGCTGACAAAATGAGCAGGATGAAAATAATGCCAGCGGTGAGCCATAAGCCCAATTCATTATTGCTCATTGGGTGGTCGCCTCTTGGCCCGTCATGGGACGCACATCATCGCTCTGGGCCAATGCACCCTGCGCGATCAAAAAGGCGCGCAGATCATCGGCGGTTACATCGTCGGCTAAAAAGCTTTTGCCGAGGGCTTCCACCAGCACAAACCGCATTTTGCCAGCCTTTACTTTCTTGTCTTGCGCCATGGCGTTAACCAGCGCATCAGCCCCGAAATTGCCGTTGCCGATCCGCGTCATGCTTATTGGCAGGGTCGCGGCGTCAAGCAGCGCACGGAGGCGTGCAGCGTCTTGCGGAGCGCAGTGCCCGCGGGCTACGGAAAAATCAAAAGCCATCACCATGCCAAGCGCGACCGCTTCGCCGTGCAGAAGGGCATTGGAGTAGCCGGTCTGAGCTTCAAAGGCATGGCCGAATGTATGGCCCAAATTAAGCAGAGCACGCTCGCCGCTTTCGCGTTCATCACGTGCGACAATCGCAGCTTTGCTGCGGCAACTCTCGGCAATCGCATATGTCTGCGCCGCCGTATCGCCAGCCAGCACGCTGTCGCCATTTTGCACGAGCCAATCGAAAAACGCGGCATTACCTAGCGCGCCATATTTCACAATCTCGGCATAGCCTGCGCGCAATTCACGCGTTGGCAATGTGGCCAGCACATCGGTATCAACCAGCACCAGCTCGGGTTGATAAAATGCGCCGATCAGGTTTTTGCCCTGCGCCGCATTAATCGCAGTTTTGCCGCCAATGCTGCTATCGACTTGGGCCAGCAGCGAGGTTGGAATTTGAATGAAGCGCGCACCCCGGCGCAAAATAGCCGCCGCAAATCCTGTCAAATCGCCAATAACGCCGCCGCCCAGCGCAATGATGCAGTCGTCGCGCTCAATTTTCTCATCCAGCAACCAGCCGCAAAGCTGCTCAAGACGGCCAAATGATTTGCTGTTCTCGCCCGCTGGAATAATGGTTGCCGTCGATGCAATACCAGCAGCATCAAGCCCGTTCTGCAATGTAGTGAGATGGTGCTTGGCAACATTATTGTCGGTGACGATGGCCACGCGGTTGCGCGACACATGCGGCGCAATAAATGCGCCAGCTTGCCCGATAAGACCGGCCCCGATCTCGATGTTGTAACTGCGTGCGTCCAGCGCTACCCGAACGGTCTGCTGCGTCTGGTCGTTCGTGTCTTTAGTCATAGATTGTGCTTACGCGAAAGCAACGGCCTTTGTCTAGGTGGCGTCTGGCTTTTGTTGCAGATAGTTCTGTATCAGCTCGATCAAATCAGCGACCGCAATATCGTGCGATTTGCGGGCGACATCAGCGCGAATATCGGCCTCGGCGTATAGCGGCCCGCGTTCGTGCATGAGCGTGGTGAGTTTTTCATGCACGTCTGTATTGGCCAGCAAGGGGCGTTTACCGGGCTTACGTTTTACCCGGTCGACCAGTTCCTTTACCGGCACATCGAGCCAAATTGAAAGGGCTTTCTCCAGCACATTTTGGCGGGTTGTGGCATCGCTAAACGCCCCGCCGCCCAATGCCAGTATTTGCGGGCCATTATTGAGAAGGCGGGCGATCACGCGGCGTTCGCCATCGCGGAAGGCGGACTCGCCATGGGCTTCGAAAATTTCAGCAATGCTCATACCTGCGGCTGTCTCGATTTCCGCATCGGCATCAACAAAAACAAGCCCGAGCCGTTCAGCAAGGCGGCTACCCAGACTGGACTTGCCCGCGCCCATCATGCCGACCAACACGACCGGCTTGGTAATGCGGATTTCTTGCATGGTGACCTTCCCCTCGTCGTGGAATGTGCGCTTTTATGTAACGGTAATGCGGTCATGCGTCCACTCTTGTCATAATATTTGTCGCAAATGCCCCGTTTCTGCCGTAATGATGTAGCATGTAAGTGAAATAAGACTTTGTGGAGGTAAGCATGCATCTGAACTGGCCCGTTATTGTCACCATTACGCTTGTTCTGCTTGGCGGCGCGGTGATTTTTCTTGCCCAAGCCGTGGAACCGACCCGTGAGACCGCAGTCGAGGTGCTCGATAGTGAACGGTTTGCGCGCTAGCAGTTTTCTTGCGGTTTTCGCTTTGTTAAGCCCGGTTGCCGCTGAACCGGTGGCAATGCGTGCGCCGTTGAGTATTATTCCGGACGGCGCGCGGGCGCAGTTTGGTATGGCACCGCAAAAGCCGGCCGCCAGTACCGTAAAATTGGCGCCGCGTGCGGCGGCACGGCAAATGAACCGTGCGGTTCGGGCCGTGGCTTCAGTGCCGGGATCGCAAGCTGATATTGTTCAAATAGGACAGTTGGGCGCGTTACAAGATGCGCCGGTGGGCCTTGAGCTAGGCCTTGGCCCCGATGTGTGGTCGGGTGCGCGGCTCACTTATGTTGCCGGGTTAATGTCGCGTCTTCCGGTTAGTTTCAATCTGCAAGCCTTGCGGGTGTTGGAAGTGCGGTTGCACCGCGGTCAGGCCGCCGCGCCTGCCGGCACCATGGATGGAATGAGTTGGTTTGGGGCGCGTCTGAACCGCTTTTTGAGCCTTGGTGAAGCAGGCTCGGTCATCGCCTTGGCGCAATTAACCGGTGCTGCGGACACCGACGCTTATGTCGCTGCCGCCGTGGTGGATGCACATCTCGCCCAGCGTGACGATGACAGCGCGTGCGCGCACCCTTTGCCCAATAACAAAATGCGCGGGTTTCGCGCGACCAAACCGTATTTTTTGCGGTTGCAGATTTTCTGTCAGATGCGCGCTGGTCAAATTGAGAAAGTCGCGCTGGCAATCGAGCTGAATGAAAAAAGTCTTGCCGGGCATAAATGGTTTCGCGACCTGGCCTATAGGCTGTCGCTTGGCACGCCGCTAGCCGATTTGCCATTTCCGCCTGCACAGCTTGATTATCTTGATCTGGCCTTGGTGCGCGACGCACAATTGCCGATACCGGTTGGCGTGTCGGTGTTGCCGCGCGCCGCCGTCCCAGGGATGGCGGCTGACTTTGGCCTGCCGGGTGGCGTCCAGCTTGCCGCGGCGCGTCAGGTGATCGGCGACGGTCTGGTGCCAGCCACAAAATTCAATGAGATTGCGACATTAGCCGACCTCGAAACGGTGGGCATGCAGGCACTGCCGCCTGCCAATGGCGTGCAGAATAATGACGTCGAACTTGCCAGATTTGTGCGGCTTTTGGATGGTGCGGCGCCTAGCGACAAGCCACGCTTTTTGTTAATGGCGCTGACACAGGCGCAGGCCGCGGGGCACTGGCCGGTGGCGGTACAAATTTTGGCGGCGCATTTGCGGGCCGTGGCTTTTGCTGGCCATGGGGTTGGGCAGGCATTGCCGCCCCTTAGTGCCGACCAGCTGCAGGCGGTCACGCTTGGTCTTGTTTATCTGGATGATTTTCTTGCGGCTGAAAACCTGCTGGCCAATCATGAACCCGTGCCGGCGCTTGCTGGGCTGGTGGATTTCGTGATCGGCGTTGATGCGGGCACGATCGGCGCATCAACCCAATTAGCAGCGCTGGTGCCGCTTGAAGTCGAAACGTCAGACACGCAAGGCTCTCAAGGCTCTCAAGGCTCTCAAGGCTCTCAGGGCTCTCAGGGCGTTCAAAACCCTCAAAACCCTCAAGTCGCGGTGGCAGTGCCAGCGATAATTCAGGATATTTCCCCGCGTATCGAGAACATGCCGGGCGGCGAAAGTGACTTTGATTGGGCGGCTTTTCAGCAACTCTATATCGCAGCATCCGTGCCGGCGCAGGGTTATCTGGCCCAGCAGGTTGCCATCTGGCAGGTTTTTGACCCAGATCAGCGCAGCCAGATGCTACCCCCGGCCTTCGCCGCGGAATTGGGGCTCGATGCACCGACCCCGCGCCAGCAGCGTTATGCAAAACTGGCTGCGAATGGTTGGATTGGTGATCTGGTGCTGGCACTGGTTGCAGATTTTGGCGAGATTGCGCCGACCCAGCTTTCTGGTGCGGATTTCGCCTATATGCTGAACGCGCTCGTCATGATCGATCAGGTACCCACCGCCAAAAAGCTGGCCCGCGAAGTGCTGAGCCGTCATCTGGCGGCGCTGCAACCAGCAGACCTTGTTTACGCAGATCCCAATTTTGATGTGCCTGCTCCCGAATTATCAGTGCCTGACGTGCCCGGCTCCGAATTATCAGCGCCCGAAGTATCTGTACCTGATATGTCTGTGGATCAGCCGGATGGATAGGGATATCGATCTGTTTCTCGATATGATGGCGGCCGAAAGGGGCGCATCCACCAACACATTATCTGCTTATCGCCGCGACCTTGAGGCTTTGCACCAATTTCTGGTATCGCGCAAAGTGGCCTTGCGCGCGGCAACTGATGAAGATTTACGCGCATATCTGGGCGCGCTGAACACGCGGGCGCTGGCCGCGGCCAGCATCGCGCGGCATGTCTCAGCCATGCGGAGATTTTTCAAGTTTTTGCAGGCCGAGAATTTGCGCGCTGAAAATCCGACTGACAAGCTCGCGCGTCCACAGACGCAGCGTCCGCTGCCCAAAATTCTCAGCATTGCAGAAACCCAGCGGCTGATTGATGCCGCCTATGCACTGCCTGATAAAACGCCAGCGGAAACTCTCGCAAAATGCCGCGCGGTATGTCTGATCGAAATTTTGTATGCGACTGGCTTACGGGTGAGTGAACTAATGGGTCTGTCGCGCACCGCTTTTGATGGCGACATGCAGGCGCTTATCGTGCGCGGCAAGGGAGGGCGTGAGCGCCTAGTGCCGCTATCCGAACCAGCGCGCCAGGCCGTGCGTGCGTGGATGCAGCTGCGCGATGAGCAGCCGCGCGCCGCCGCCTCAACTTTTATGTTTCCCGCTGATGGGCGCCTTGGTCATCTGACACGCCAACGTTTCACGCAGATTTTGCATGTGCTGGCGGATAATGCCGGCTTAGACAGGCACCGCATTTCGCCGCACGTATTACGCCATGCTTTTGCCACGCATCTTGTAGAAAATGGGGCAGATTTGCGGGCAGTACAGCAAATGCTCGGCCACGCCGATATTTCGACTACCCAGATTTATACCCATGTTATGGAAGCGCGCAAAAAACAACTCGTTGAGGCTGGTCACCCGCTGGCGGCGTATGAAAATTTTGATGTGAACGACAAGACAGGCTAACGCGATGCGGCAGCTAGCTACTTGCGTGACCGGCGAATGTAAGCCAAATTGCGGACATAATCTGCTATTGCTAGTTGTGTATGCTGCAAACACAAGACGAGAAATAAGAGAAGCGAAACAGGGAGAATAGGTGATGCAGACCTATCTGGAGTTTGAAAAACCGATTGCCGAATTGGAAGGCAAAATTCATGAACTGCGCAGCGTCGGCCAGACCGAAGGCGCGGTTGATATTTTTGACGAAATCCAAAAGCTAGAGGTCAAAGTCGCTGATCAGGTCGAGCGTTTGTACAAAAACCTCGACCCTTGGCAAAAGACGCAAGTCGCCCGCCACCCTGCGCGCCCGCATTGCATGGACTATATCGAGACGCTGATTGAAGATTTCACGCCCCTCGCTGGCGACCGTCTGTACTCCGAAGACTGCGCCGTAATTGCCGGCCTTGGTCGATGGCAGGGGCAGCCGGTTGCTGTGCTGGGCCATGAAAAGGGCTCAAACACCCAAGACCGCCTAAAACATAATTTTGGCATGGCCCGACCCGAAGGATACCGCAAAGCGATCCGCATCATGGATATGGCAGAGCGTTTTAACCTGCCGGTGGTGACGCTGGTCGATACGGCCGGAGCTTATCCAGGCATTGGAGCAGAAGAGCGTGGCCAGTCCGAAGCGATTGCCCGATGCACGGATAAATGCTTGCAGCTAGGCGTGCCATTTGTGTCCGTCATTATCGGTGAAGGCGGGTCGGGTGGGGCGCTGGCTCTCGCCACGGCCAGCCAGATCCTCATGCTCGAACATTCGATTTATACTGTCGCCTCGCCCGAAGCCTGCGCTTCAATTTTATGGCGATCGTCCGAACATGCCAACACCGCGGCGACAGCGCTGAAGGTGACGGCGCAAGATCTGGAAGGGTTAGGCGTGATCGACCGTATTTTGCCCGAGCCGGTCGGCGGGGCGCATCGCAATCGCGAACAAATGATGTCAGATGTTGGTCTGGCAGTTGCGGGCGAATTGGCGAAAATGGCGAATTTGTCATCGCAGGAATTGCGCGACCAGCGGCGTCAAAAATATCTCGATATGGGTCGCACAGGTATCGTCTAATTTGCGGACTGACTTTGGCGTCTAGCGTACCGCGCCGTGGCAATGTTTGTATTTTTTGCCCGACCCGCAGGGGCATGGGGCATTGCGTGCAACTTTGCCCCAAGTTTGCGGGTTTGCAGGGTCAAAATCTGGTGCCGTTGGCTGCGACGGATTCGCCTTCAAGCCCGCGCCGCCTGATTGCATATTACCGGTAGTCATATCATTGGGTCCGGGGACTTGCATGTCGACATCGGGCATTTCCAGTGCCGGCGGGGGGGTCTCTACCTGCACTCGCATAATGTAGCGCACGACATCTTGCCGCAATGCAGATAATAAATCTGAGAATAGCGAAAACGCTTCCAGTTTAAACTCGCTCAGCGGGTCGCGCTGCCCAAGCCCGCGAAGCCCGACGATTTGGCGCAAATGTTCAAGCGTCAGCAAATGTTCGCGCCAGTGCTGATCCAAAGTTTGAAGCACGACAGATTTTTCGACTTGCCGCATAAGGTCAGGGCCAATTTCCGTGGCACGCGTGGCCGCCGCGCGGTCTACCGCATCATGCAGGCGTGAAATGATTTCTTCATCCGCGATCCCTTCTTCATCGGCCCAGTCGGTCAACGCAATATCGAGATTGTAAATTTCGGCAATCTCGTCATGCAGACCGCTCAAGTCCCATTGGTCGGGATAGGCTTTCGGTGGAATGAAGCGCGGCACCAGATCGTCGATGATTTGATGGCGCATATCGCGCACATTGTCGTTAACGCTTTCGGCCCGCATGAAATCAATGCGCTGTTCAAAAACCACCTTGCGCTGGTCGTTCATGACATCATCATATTTCAGAATATTCTTGCGGATGTCGAAATTGCGTGCCTCGACCTTTTGTTGCGCACGTTCCAGGGCTTTATTGATCCATGGATGCACAATCGCTTCGCCATCTTTCAGTCCGAGCCGCTGCAACATGCCGTCCATTCGATCGGTACCAAAAATGCGCATTAGATCATCTTCGAGGCTTAGGAAGAAGCATGACAGCCCGGGGTCTCCCTGACGACCCGAGCGCCCGCGCAACTGGTTGTCGATGCGCCGGCTTTCATGGCGCTCCGTGCCGATAACGCACAGGCCTCCCGCATGAAGAGCTTTTTCCTTCAGTCCTGCAACTTCCGCGGTAATTTCCGCAGCGCGTTTGTCGCGCGCGGGGCCGTCAAGTTTTTCCAGTTCGTTTGTGAGCCGCATGTCGAGATTACCGCCCAACTGGATATCAGTGCCTCGACCGGCCATATTGGTGGCAATGGTCACGGCACCTGGTACACCGGCCAGCCCGATAATTTGCGCTTCCTGCTCGTGATATCGTGCGTTGAGCACATTATGGTCGATTTTTTTGTTTTTCAGTGCAGCGGCAAGCGTTTCCGATTTCTCGATACTGGTGGTGCCAACAAGCACGGGCTGGCCGCGCTCCTGGCATTCGATAACAAGGTCGATGATCGCATCATTTTTTTCTGCGCTGGTGCGGTAGATAGCGTCGTCTTCATCGATACGGGCAATATCCGTATTGGTTGGAATTTCGACCACATCTAACCCGTAAATATCCGCGAATTCCTCGGCTTCGGTCAGTGCTGTGCCGGTCATGCCTGCTAACTTTTCGTAAAGGCGGAAATAATTCTGGAAGGTGATGGAGGCGAGTGTCTGGTTTTCCGGCTGAATGGCCGCGCCTTCTTTGGCTTCAAGGGCTTGGTGCAGGCCATCGGAAAAGCGGCGGCCTTCCATCATCCGGCCTGTAAATTCGTCAATAATGATCACCTGCCCCGCATCACCTGCGCCGCGGACGATATAATCGCGGTCTTTCTGGAATAACTGATACGCACGTAAGGCGTTGGTCACGTGATGCACCAGCGTCACATTTTGGATGTCATAAATCGAGCTGCCATCTTCCAGAAGGCCTTCTTTGCCTAACAGCTCTTCCATATGCTCATTGCCCAAATCAGTTAGCGATACCGAACGGGTTTTTTCTTCTAATTCGTAATCGTCTTCTGTGAGGTTTGGGATCAGCCGGTCAATGGCGACATAGAGATCGGAGCGGTCTTCAAGGGGACCAGAGATAATCAGCGGCGTACGGGCCTCATCGATCAAAATCGAGTCGACCTCATCAACGATGGCAAATGCATGTCCGCGCTGGGTCATTTCATCCAGCGCGTATTTCATGTTGTCGCGCAAATAGTCAAACCCCAGTTCGTTATTGGTGGCGTATGTGATGTCGGCGGCGTAGGCATCTTTGCGTTCGGTGTCGTCCATATCGTGCTTGATGCACCCGACGCGCAAGCCCAACGCTTCATGCACGCCGCGCATCCAGCCAGCATCGCGTTCGGCCAGATAATCATTGACGGTCACTACATGCACCGGCGCGCCGGTTAGCGCGTTGAGATAACATGGGAGGGTCGCAACCAGTGTTTTCCCTTCGCCAGTTTTCATTTCCGAGATTTTGCCGTCATGAAGCGCCATGCCGCCAATGAGCTGAACGTCGTAATGGCGCTGTCCAAGTGCGCGACGGGCAGCCTCGCGCACCGCTGCGAAGGCTTCCTCCAGCACGTCGTCCAGCGATTCGCCCTTTGCCAAGCGCGCTTTGAAAGCGGCTGTTTTGGCGCGCAAGTCATTGTCCGACAGGGCTTCAAATTCGGGTTCGAGCGCGTTGATATTTGCGATGCGCGCCTGATAGGATTTCAGCTTGCGCTCATTGACCGAACCGAACACGCGGCGGGCAAGGCTTTGTAATCCAAGCATAGGTTTTCTCCAGCGCAAATCTGCCCGCACGCATTGCGGGTTGAGTGTTTGATGTAAGGGGCCAAGCCCCGCGTGTCAATCAAGCGCCACAACACAAAAGGTGATACTGGGCCGGATGAATACGGCGGCAAGAAAAGCTCTTGTTTGGCAGGCATGACCCGTTCAATATGCGAGCATCATCGCAAAAGGAAAGAACATGCAAGATCATCGCGACTTCCCAAACGCCAATCGCCCAGCTCGCCTCTCAACCACCTCCGCAATACGAAGCATTTTCTTGATCGCGCTGAGTGCTATTTTCCTGTCAGTCCTGCCTGCCGCCGCACAAAAACAACTGCCCGAAGGCACGGTTGCAACCGTTAATGGTATTGCGATTACCTATAATGATGTATCGCTGGTGGAAGACGAGCTGATGGCCGTCTACGGTCAACTGCCGGAAGAACAAAGGTTTCAGACGCTCGTCGGGTATATGGTTAACCGTATTCTTGCCTCGGAAGCGGCAAAGAAAGCTGGTTTTGAAGATGATGCGGATGTTCAGAAACTAAAGGCCTTCATGGAGCGCAAAGCGCTTCAAGATGTTTATATCGCTAAAATGCTGATGGAGCGGGTGCGTGAAGAAGACGTCACTGCATATTATGAGAAGGAAATAAAAAACGGCCCCGCTGAAGAAGAAGTGCGCGCGCGCCATATTCTGCTCGATAGCCGCGAGGCGGCTGATGCTGTTTTTGCCGAGCTGGAAAAGGGGGCTGATTTTGCTGGCCTCGCCAAAGAACGCTCGAAAGGTCCGTCGGGGCCTTCGGGGGGCGATCTGGGCTATTTCAGCAAGGAGTCGATGGTGCCCGCGTTTAGCGATGCCGCTTTCAAACTTTCACCCGGGGATACATCGCCGCCGGTTCAAACCCAGTTTGGCTGGCACGTTATTCGGGTGGAAGACCGACGCAACCGGCCCGTTCCGCCGCTTGAGCAGGTGAGCGACCGCATATTGCAGTTACTTATTAGCGAAGCCCAGCGGGACATTTATGACGAAATGCGCGCGAAAGCTAAGGTTGATCTCGTCAACACGCCGCGGCTGTCGGAGTAGCTAAAATGCCGGACGCGCTTCCCCCATCGCCGTTTGCTCCTCCGACGTTTCCGCCGCTGCCTGAGATCGAAGGCATGCATATTTTTGCAGCTGAAACAGGTGCGCGTTACACTGGACGCCCCGATTTTATGCTGGCTGAATTTTCTGAAAAGGCGCGTGTGGCGGGGGTGTTTACGACATCAAAAATGCCCTCGGCACCAGTTGACTTGTCGCGCTTGAATTTAAAATCTGGCGGCGGACGCATACGTGGGCTGGCTGTTAATGCTGGCAATGCTAATGCGTTCACAGGCGCTGCCGGCGCGCGCGCCGCCATGCGCACAGCGCGCAGTCTGGCTAAGCGTCTGTCATGTTCTGAGCAGGAAATATTTATCGCCTCTACCGGCGTTATCGGCGAAACGCTGGACCCCGCGCCGCTGGTTTCGGCAATCAAAGCGGCATCGTTTGATGTCGCGCAAGCCTCTGACTGGAGCGGTGCAGCTCAGGCAATCATCACCACCGATACTTTCGCCAAAGGTGCAACACGCACAGCTAAAATTGGCAAGCAAAGCGTGCGCATAAATGCCGTTGCCAAAGGGTCGGGTATGATTGCGCCCGACATGGCCACCATGTTGGCTTTCGTTTTCACCGATGCCGCCATTCCCGCGCATTTGTTGCGCGCAATGCTCAACGAAGCCACGCATAAAAGCTTCAACGCCATCACCGTCGATAGCGACACATCTACATCCGACACGTGTCTGCTCGTGGCGACGGGGGTGAAGAAAGTGGATGGCCCGGCGCTGCGGCGTCTTGACGATCCGCGCCTTGGGCAGTTCCGCAAAGCCCTGACAGATGTGATGCAGGATGTTGCGATACAAGTTGTGTGCGATGGCGAGGGCGTAAGCAAACTTATGACAATCGATATTGCAGGCGCGGTTGATGATGAAGCGGCCCGTCGCATAGGGCTGACAATCGGCAATTCACCTTTGGTGAAAACAGCTGTTGCAGGCGAGGATGCGAATTGGGGACGCATTGTAATGGCGGTGGGCAAATCTGGCGAAATGGTGGATCGCGACCGCTTGTCCATCGATATTGGTGGTCACAAAGTGGCACGGCGTGGACGCGTGGTGCCGGGTTATGACGAGACACCGGTCGCGCGCCATATGCAGGGTCAGCGTATCCATATCGCCGTGAATGTGGGGGCGGCGGGCGGCAAGGCGCAAGGTCGCACGCGCATTTGGGCAAGCGATCTGACGCATGGATATATTTCGATCAATGCCGATTACCGAAGCTAGCCGCATGATCTTGGTGGTCGCTTGCGCTCTGGTTGACGCCGATGGACGCGTGCTCGTTGCCCAGCGCCCGGCGGGGCGGACCATGGCTGGCAAGTGGGAGTTTCCCGGTGGCAAGGTCGAGGCGGGCGAGACGCCTGAAGCGGCTTTGGTGCGCGAGCTTGCCGAAGAGCTTGCGATTGATGTGACCAATGATTGCCTAGCGCCACTGAGTTTTGCCAGTCATGCGTATGATGATTTTCATCTTTTGATGCCGCTTTATGTGTGCCGCAAATGGTCGGGAATGGTGACGTCGGTCGAAGGGCAGGCATTGCAATGGGTTTATCCGCGTGCGCTTTATGACCTGGATATGCCGCCTGCTGACATACCGCTTATCGCTATTTTGCGCGACACGCTGTAGATATTAGCGGGTTATAATTTCTTTTCGACAGTTCCCAATGCATCGGCCAGACGCGTCTTGGCGCTGCCTGGCTTAAGCGGTTTCTGCTGGCTTTCATGCGGTGCCCAGCCTGCGAGATAACAAATATCGAACAGGGCGCGACATTTGCCATCATCGCGCTTCTCGCGTTCGACATAAATTTCGCACGCCCGCATTAATACATCACGGCGCAAGGTCTGATGTACCCGTGCTGTTAACACATTGCTTTCGCCCATACCGCGCAAATCATTCAGGAGATCAAGCGGTGTGGGATAATACACCGCTAACGGGTCGCTATCGGCGACGGGCAAGGCAAAGCCCGCGCGCTGAAGCAAGGCGCTGAGGTCGGCCAGATCGGGAAAGGGGTGCACATGCGGACGCACGCCCGGCAACAATTCGGTCTCGGCGGCGACCAATGCATGACGCAGACTTTCGAGCGTTCGTCCGCCGGGAATTGCTGCAAGAAAAAATCCGTCGGGTTTCAAAATACGCTGGATCTGTATCAACGTGCCGGGCAGGTCATTAACATGGTGAAGCCCCCATAGCGCGATCACCAGATCAAGGCTGGAATCGGCGAATGGTAGATATTCTTCGTCGCAAACGAGGCTTTTGCCGTGCGGCGGCACGAGGTTTTGGGCAAGGTCTGCGTGGAACATCGTGTCGACATGGGCGTCAAGCGCGGTCGCATCAATAAGCCCACCGCTGCTGCCCAGACATAAACCGGCCGAGAATTTGCGTGCAACGCCGGCGCATCGCTCGGCTAGTTCGGTCGCGATATGGCGCAGCAAAAAATCATGCCTGCCAAAACCGCTGTTTGGGTTGTCATTTGGTTGCGCGGCGCGCTGGCGGTTTTGGGCTAGCCGTGCGCGGTCAAATATTTGGGGGACATTATCTGCCATCGCGTGCAATATGGCATTTGTGGATCAAAAAACAAAAACAATCCTGTCGGATTTTCTGACATCCATCATCGATTTCATCATTCCCCCCGCCTGCCCAATTTGTCGCGAGTTGGTGAGCGGTGATGATGGCGTATGTCCGACATGCTGGCGCGACCTTGCCTTTATCACGCCACCGATCTGCCATCGCACCGGGGTACCATTGGCCGAAGACCCTGGGCCGGAGGGTGCAGGTCTTATGGCAATGTTGCGCCCGCCGCCTTATGCACGCGCGCGTGCGCCTCTGCATTATGCCGGCGTTGCCGCGCAGCTTGTGCGGCGCATGAAATATAGCGACCAGAGCGAACTGGCGGCGATATTCGCGCCCTTAATGCTCCGTGCCGCAGACCCGCTTTTCGCATCTGCCGATATGCTGGTTCCGGTACCAATGCATCGGTGGCGTCTGGCACGTCGACGTTTTAACCAGTCGGCAGAATTGGCCCGCACCCTGTCGCGGCTGTCGGGCGTGCCGTTGCAAACACAAATTCTGGAGCGCCATCGCGCAACGGCGCATCAAGTGGGGCTGACGCGGGCAGCGCGTCGGACAAATTTACGCGGGGCCTTTCGTGTCGGGCCAGCGGGCCAATCATTGCTCGGTGACCGGCGTGTTTTGCTGGTCGATGATGTGCTGACAAACGGAGCCACAGCTGAAACTTGCACGCGCACCCTTTTACGTGCCGGCGCGGCGCAGGTCGATGTGGTGACGCTGGCGCGGGTTGTTATGCCGGAAACTTTGGCGGTATGATGGTTCATGACCGTATTAACTGCTGCTTGCATCCAACTTTGCTCGGGGTGTGACCCCAATGAGAACATGCCTGAAATAGACCGGCGCGTGCGCTTGTCGGCCGAAGCCGGCGCACGTCTTATCGCTTTGCCGGAGGCGTGTAGCTTTATGGAAAAGAACCGGGCGGGCATGCGCGCGCGTTTGTTCAGTGAAGCGAAAAGCCCCGAAGTGGCATATTTCAGCAAGCTTGCGCGCGAGCTGGATGTTTGGCTTCTGGCTGGGTCGCAATTTCTTGCTGATCCCGATCGTGATGATGCCGCGGTTAATCGCTCGCTGGTTTTCGCGCCAAATGGCAAAATTGCTTGCCGCTACGACAAAATACATATGTTTGATGTAACCCTACCTAATGGCGAGGTGCATGCAGAGTCGCATAGCTATCTTGCCGGTGAGCAGGCCAGTATGGTCGATGTGGACGGGGTGCAGCTGGGCTTGTCGATCTGTTATGATATGCGTTTTCCGGCCATGTATAGGGCTTTGGCGCGAACCGGGGCGCAAGTGTTCTCAGTGCCAAGTGCGTTTACCCAAGTAACCGGCGCAGCGCATTGGCATGTTTTATTGCGCGCGCGGGCCATTGAGAACGGTGCCTATGTGCTGGCACCAGCGCAAAGCGGACATCATGAAAACGGCCGGCGTACCTATGGCCATAGTCTTATCGTTGATCCGTGGGGCGGCATTATCGCCGAAGCCGATGGCGCGGACGCGTTCATCACGGCGCAACTGGATATGGCGGCGGTCGCGCGTGCACGCCAAGCATTGCCGGTTTTTGAGCATGGGCGCAGCTTTTCATTGTCGGCAACCGCGGAGCGTGTGCATGATTAAATATCGCCTCGCTTGCGACAAAGGACACGAGTTTGACGCGTGGTTCAAATGTAGCGCGGCGTTTGAGGTGCAGCGGGACAATGGTCATTTAGCATGCGCGCATTGCGCGTCCAAAAAAATAGATCGCGCGATTATGGCACCGGCACTGGCACGCAATCGCGGCACATTGATCAACGCAGAAGACGAAAAGAAACGCAAAGCGGTTAATGAGCTAATCGAGCGCGTCGAGCGCGATTTTGATTATGTGGGCGATAAATTCGCCGACGAAGCCCGCAAAACCCATTATGGCGAGAGCGCCAAGCGGGATATTTATGGCGAGGCAACATTCGACGAGGCTGTCGACCTGTTGAGTGAGGGCGTGCCGGTCTTACCACTTCCGAAACCAGCGCGTAAAAAAGACTGACTGTCAGGCTTCTTCCGGCTTGCGGGCGATGCCCATATAATTAACGCCCAAATCACCGGTGCGTTGCCACTTGTTCATCAGTGGGTTGAAGGAAACACCAGACAACCGCACAATGTCGAGATCGCTGGCTTTTGCCATGACTTCCAGTTCAGCCGGGGTAATGAATTTTTCCCACTGATGTGTGCCCTTGGGCAACCAGCCTAAAACATATTCCGCGCCCAAAATTGCGAGCGCATAAGCCTTCATCGTCCGATTAAGTGTGGCAAGAAACATAATGCCGCCGGGCCGCAGCAGCTTGCTGCATTGCGCGATGAACGCTGGCGGGTCTGCAACATGCTCGATCACTTCCATGTTTAAGATCACGTCATAGCTTTCACCTGCATCCACCAACGCAGCGGCAGTTGTTGCCTGATAATTGATATCAAGATTTTGTTCGCGGGCGTGGACCGACGCTGTTTTGATGTTTGCCTTGCTGGCATCGGCACCGGTTACGCGCGCGCCCAGACGACACATTGGCTCGCTAAGTAGGCCGCCCCCGCAGCCAATATCTAGAAGGTCGAGGCCTTGAAATGGTGTTTGGCTCTGGGCATCAAGGCCTTTGAGTTGGCACACTTCATGGCGAATATACTCGAGGCGCACCGGATTGAATTTATGCAAAGGGCGGAATTTGCCTTTGGGGTCCCACCACTCCGCTGCCATTGCCGAAAATTTGGCAATTTCCTCTGGATCGACGGTTTCAGCCGCGTTCTGCATGTTTTTTGTTCCTTCCATTAGCCTATTGTGGGCGGGCAAATTCTTGCCATTATGCCGCAATATCGTGTAAGGGTTGCCGCGCATGAAACAAACGCTGGCTACGATGATTATATAGTCCGTAAGCCAGCGAAAGGAAACGAGCGCGTCATGGCACGTATCGTGATGAAATTTGGTGGCACGTCGGTAGGGGATGTTGAACGGATCCGCAGCGTTGCGGCGCACGTAAAGCGCGAGGTCGCCGCCGGTCACGAGGTTGCAGTTGTGGTCTCGGCCATGGCTGGCGAAACCAACCGGCTGGTCGGACTGACGCGCGATATTGCACGCCTGCACGATGCGCGCGAATATGATGTTGTCGTCTCGGCAGGCGAGCAGGTCAGCGTTGGGTTATTGGCCATGGCGCTGCAAGATATCGGCGTGGCAGCGCGCAGTTGGCTCGGTTGGCAGGTTCCCGTTCATACCAGCGATGTGCATGGCGCCGCGCGCATTACAGATATTGACGCCACGGCTATTGAGGCGTTATTCGGCGAAGGCCGGGTTGCCGTTATTGCCGGGTTTCAGGGCGTTTCACCGGCTGGCCGGTTGACGACGCTGGGGCGCGGTGGTTCTGATACCAGCGCGGTGGCGGTTGCCGCTGCGATTAACGCTGACCGCTGTGACATATATACAGATGTCGACGGGGTTTACACCACCGATCCACGCCTTGTACCGCTGGCGCGCAAGCTTGATCGCATCAGCTATGAAGAAATGCTGGAAATGGCATCGCTGGGCGCAAAAGTGCTGCAAACGCGCTCGGTCGAGCTGGCCATGACACAGCATGTGCGCCTGCACGTGCGCTCGAGCTTTGATGCCCCCGACGCGCCGGAACCTGAAAACGGGCTTGCGGGCACGCTGATTTGCAATGAGGATGAGATTATGGAACAGGAAATAGTCAGCGGTATCGCTTATGCGCGCAGCGAGGCGAAGATTACCTTGTTGGGGGTCTCGGACCAGCCAGGTATCGCCGCGCGTATTTTTGGCCCGCTGGCGGATGCGGCGATAAATGTCGATATGATTGTGCAAAATGTTGCCGCCGATGGGCAGAAAACCGATGTGACTTTCACAGTGTCGCAAGATGAGTTGGATCGCACGGTGGATGTCATTGCGCAAATTCGCAAAGATATTGCGTGCGAAGATGTCAACACCACGCCAGATATGGCTAAAATCTCTATTGTGGGTGTTGGCATGCGAAGTCATGCTGGCGTCGCCCAAAAGATGTTCACTGTGCTGGCTGATAAGGGCATTAACATTCATGTTATCTCAACATCTGAAATTAAGGTTAGCGTGCTGATCGACAGTGATTATGCCGAGCTTGCCGTGCGCGCCCTACATGGTGCTTATGGGCTCGACGACGAAACCATCGACGCGTAGCATTAAGCGCAGCACCAATTGAGAAGGCAGGCAGATGCCGCTGACACTTGAAGGTCCCCGAATATTATTGCGTCGCTTGCGCCAAGTCATGGCGGATGGCGGTGACAGGCAAACGCGGCTCGACAAAATCGTTGAACTGATCGCGGCCAGCATGAATGCGGCTGTTTGTTCGGTTTATCTAAAGCGCGGGCATGATGCGCTCGAATTATGCGCGACGGAAGGTTTGAACCCCGATGCGGTACACCAGACGGTGCTGCGGGTTGGTGAGGGTCTGGTTGGCGATATTGCCCAGCATGCGCGGCCGCTAAATCTCTCGGATGCGGCGGCGCACCCTCGGTTTGTGTATCGCCCGGAAACGGGCGAGGAGAATTATAAA
>MDTB01109353.1_pt1 | contig 28319 bp, 24 predicted proteins | sample 811161 | NCBI WGS metagenome assembly MDTB01 (sample SAMN05326650, study PRJNA326480) | marine metagenome | isolation source: seawater | place: Mediterranean Sea | collected 2009
CGTGGGCCCCGCACAACCGCGAATGGTCAGTGTAAATCTAAAAGCGAGATTCTAATCAGATAGCAGTTGTTACCACACGCGTTTCTACCGACAATTTGTTCTGCAATATCGGGTTGGCAACCCATCGCATCAATTGGTATCAAACAGCCTTTTATATGCAGCAGGTTAAGTAAAGCAGGAGTGGCAGTGATTTCTTTCGGCCTATTCTGGTTCTTAATCTGCTCACTGCGTAACTCAATCCAATTAATGTTGACTGTAAGGTTTATAAAAACATGTGTTCACCTGCTCTATAGCCTTAATCCCAGTGCATTACCTTTTCGAAAAAGATACCTCTCGCTTGACCCCGTGTCTTTTGAAAACAAATTTCAATGGGAAAATACGCTTTTTCCAAATATGGAACAAATCATCAAATCACGTACTTCCACAGAGTTACGACATTTTCGCTTAAATAATGCAGTGTTAATGTCCTAATAAATAAATTAACAAAAATTCAAACTCACATTAATCGCGGCTACAGCTATTTGGTTATTGCGTTTGCAATTGCTCATCAATGATGATTTATACACATGAAATTTATAACAAGAAACGCTTTGTTCCTATTGATATTATTATTCGTCCATAAAGCGAGCGCAGAGTATTTCGCTCCCCTAACTCCTTCAACAATTTTCATCGCTGGAGATTCGACAGCAGCCAGTTATACAAACTCGGCGCAGCAAGGTTGGGGTCCGATGTTCCAGCACTATTTTAACAGTGACAACATTAGTATTGAAAATCACGCTAGTGGCGGTAAAAGTTCCCGGACATTCATAACTGAAGGATTGTGGCAGAAGTTGATTGCTAATGTGGCTGCCGGAGATGTAGTTATAATTCAATTTGGTCATAATGATGCAAGCCCAATTAATGATATTCGTAGGGCACGCGGCACACTTACAGGAATTGGTGATAATAATATTGATATACAAAACCTGATAACCAATCAACAAGAGCGCGTCTATTCTTTTGGCCACTATATTCGCAAAATGGTCGAGGATGTGAAAGCAAAAAAGGCGCTACCCATATTAGTCTCTCTTACTGTTAGGAACATCTGGAAAAACCACCGAATAGAACGTGGCTCAGGACAGTATGGTTTATGGATGTATCAGTTAGCAAACGAACTCGACACCCCTTATATCGACCTTTCAAATGCCGCTGCTGACGAACTTGAGAGCCTAGGTAAAATAAACACTAACGCCTTGTACCCCAAAGATCATACTCATTTCAATAGTGAAGGAGCAGACCTCCATGCCCGTTTAATAGTGGCCCAGCTTAAAGGTTTACGTCCGTCATTAGCTCAATCTCTTTATTCTGAAAAAGGAAAAGCGGTAAAAGGTTATGACTGGACTTTTGTAAAACTACCGGTTGTAGCCAATAAAGAGCACAGAAGTGTTTTCTTTGTAGGAGACTCTACAGTGAGAAATGGTCGAGGAGACGGCGCTAATCAACAATGGGGTTGGGGTGATTTTGTTTATGAAAGGCTAGATAATCCTGGAATAAACATTGTTAATCGCGCAGTAGGAGGGTTATCTAGTCGAACTTACATTAGCCAAGGACACTGGCAGCGCGCGCTTGCTATGATGAAACCTGGAGATATTGTTCTTGTGCAGTTCGGTCATAATGATTCAAGTCAAATCAATGATGCAATTCGGGCACGTGGCACGCTTCAAGGAATAGGACATGAGCGAAAAACAATAGATAACATGCTAACTGGTCAAAAGGAAGTTGTGAGAAGTTATGGTGCTTATTTGCGGCAAATTATCGGTGATGCAAAAGCAAATGGAATACTTCCAATAATATGCTCGCCTGTCCCCCGCAAAATATGGCATGAAAATACACCGTTTATTGTCAGAGATGATGAAAGTTATCCGTTGTGGGCTTCGCAAGTAGCACGACAAAGCAACACGCCTTTTATCGATTTGCATAATTTAGTTGCCCAACGCTACGAAGCGCTCGGTCGAGAAGAAGTCAGCGCTCTCTTTGGCGATGCCCGCACTCACACGAATAAAGAGGGCGCAAGGCTCACTGCTGATATCGTGACAAAGCAACTAGCGCCAATAGTTGGAATTTCAGCAATTCCAGAAGGTTAAAACCTAAATTAATATGCTTCTAGCCAGTTCGAACTGTGTGCGTGGGTAAAGCTAAGCCCTTTACCCACACATGGTCAAATAGATTCTACAAGCAATTAGAATATCAACCTTATTGAGCACCAAGCACTTTACCAACGTTCTAGTATATTCGAAACTTTGAAAATTCATATATGAAACTCATTGAGCAATAAAGCTTCATTATGAGTGGTTTTGATGGATTTTGTGTTGACTTGACACCTAAATTGTCACTAGCATGCAATATATGTAAACAAGATATTAACAAAAAGTTTATTTAGGTTGGTTTAGGTCATTCATTAATTGCCAGATTGTTAAACCAGTTTTGATATGGAGAACGAGGTTACAATGAAAAACACAAAATACGCCGATGGTTCATTGCCTGCTACACGTAAATTTATTGCCAACAGTATTTCAATTGCACTATTGACTGGAGTCACTTTTGCTTCGATACCAACATTTGCCCAAGAGCAAGTTTCCGATAAAGATGAAGAAGCGAAAGAGGAGCAAACGGAAATTATTGAAGTCTATGGAATGCGCTCTAGCTTGAGAAGTGCTATCGATAGAAAAAAAGAAGCTGGCACAGCAACGGATTCTATCGTAGCTGAAGATATTAGTGAGTTTCCTGACAAAAATATTGGTGAAGCATTACAACGCGTAACTGGCGTTCAATTAGGGCGAGAATTCGGTGAGGGTACAGCTGTAAGTATCCGCGGTGTCGAGCCTCAATTAGTGAATGTTGAAGTTAACGGCGTTGCTGCTGTAGGGGCATCAGATCCATTTGCCGGCTCTGGACGCTCCGTTGACTTTGCTAGCATGTCTTCTGAACTGGTAAAAGCGCTAGACGTCATTAAAGGCTCTGAGGCTCGTTTAACCGAAGGGGGCATTGGTGGCACGATTAAAGTGATAACCCGTAAACCTAACGATTTCGAAGAAAACTTCTTGCAAGTAAGCGCTGAAAATCAGTACAACGACTTAACTGAAATTAATAATCAGAAGTACAATTTCACAGGTGTTTATAAGTTTAGCGATGATGTTGGCGCCATGTTAAACCTTACAACTCAAGATCGTGCAACAGCGTTTCATGCATTGAGAAATACCGAATGGGTACGACAAGCTGATTACGATGGCTCTTTAGAAAAGACTTTTGTTGATGAAGACTATGCCGATATAACTGACGTAACGGATTGCCCAGACTCTGCCTGTGAAGCTCAATGGTATGATTTCCGTGCGAGAATTCCGCGAAACAGTGTATGGTCTAGAGATGAAGACAGAATAAGTGCTAACGCTATGTTTCAGTATCGGATTAGTACAGACCTTTCAACTCATTTTGGTGTTACATATACCGAGCGCGACTTCACTCAAGTCGATACTAATCTTCAATTAGAAGTTCCTAGTGAAAGTCATCTATACGAAGACAGCTTTACTGTTGGCGATAATCACAACGCCTCATCTTTCCTCACACGTGACGCCACAATAGTAAATCGTAGCATTAATAATGATTGGAATTTAAAAACGGCAATATACGATGCAGGTTTTGACTATAGCAACGATCTATTTTCAGTCTCAGGGGTGCTAGGTTATACCAAGCAGACTCAAAATATTTATCAAATCGAATCACGTGTAAATGCCAACAGAGTCGAGAATGTCTTGGTAGAATTTGCTGATAATGGCGCTCCGATATATGACCTCAATACCGGTAACAATCGCGCCGATGTCGATCAAATGTTTGACGCAAATAGCGCAGACTCATATTGGTTTTACTCTCGAATCTACGATAAGCCAATTGCGCAAGATAATGACCAACTAATGGGTAAACTTGATTTTACCTACTATATACCAGAAGGCTTTTTCTCCAAAGTCCGTTCAGGTGTACGCGTAAGTTCAGAGTACCAAGATCATGAATTACTAGACCGCCGTATTACTAGAATTGCCGGCAATGAATACGGCGGTACTGAGTGGACCTTAGAAGACCAGGCCTCGTTAATTGACGCTAACTCCTATACTGTTGATAACTATTTTGGAAACTATGATCCTGGTGTGCCAGTTATTGATAGCTGGTTAGCACTTAAGCCCCTAGAGTTTTATAACGGCTTTATGGACATTCACGGAGACAATATATCCGACGCTGAAAAAGCCTTTACTCAGGCAGGCTACTATGAAGTAGAGATGGATTCCCAAGCCTTTTATGTCCAGGCTGATTTTGAATCTGAAATAGGCGATATTCCCTATTGGGGAAACATGGGCATGCGTTACGTTCGCACTCAAGTAGATACAACGGGCAATGCTATCGTTCAAGTTCAGGTCGATGTGGTAGATGGCGATCCAGATCAAGGTAATATGATTGACCCTGACCATCCGGAAGCTTTTAACGACCAAACGACGTTATCAAACGACTATAATGAGCTTTTGCCCAGCGTTAATGTAAACTTTGGATTGATTCCTGATGAACTAATTCTATATTTTGGCGCTGCCAAAGTTATGGCCCACCCAAAAGCTAAAGATCTCAATATATCAGCGAGCTGTACTCTTCGTTTAGACGCACTCTCACAACAAGAAGGTCGACCAAATACGTGTACTGCGGGTAACCCTCGCCTTCAGCCCTACGTGGCTAAGCAACTGGACGTAGCATTAAATTGGTACCCTAACGAGGATTCAATGCTTTCTGGGGCGTATTTTACCAAAAAGATGGATAGTTGGATTCTAGATGCAATTGAAACGTTTGATCAGGACTTTTTTGGTGACGGGAACTTATACGATGTAAGACAGAAAATTAATGGAAGTGGCGTAACAACAAATGGTATAGAATTGGCAGGGTCGACCTTCTTCTCTATGCTACCAGCCCCGTTTAACAATATGGGGATCAACGCAAACTACACTTACATGACTTCCGAAGATGTCGGCTTGTTCAATCAACTAACGGGAGAGGAACTAGACTTCCCTTCTCAATCGCAAAATAGCTATAACATAACGTGGTTTTATGAGACGCCACAAGTTAGTGTTAAATTCGCTTATAACTACAGAGATAGCTATCTGCAAGCACCTGCAGATAGAGGCGGTAACCCTGTATACGTAGATGATGCAGGTTTCTTAGACGCGAAAGTGGTCTATCGCCCTCAAGATGGCATGTTGGAAAACTTCAAATTTCACTTCGACGTAAGAAATCTACTTAAAGAAGGCAATATATATGTCAATGGCCCAGGCCGTATCAGTGACATCCGATACTCTGGAAGAGAGTTTTCTGTAGGCTTCACTTATAAGATGTAAATAGCAGTATGTAGATATAGGGGCTAATAGCCCCTATTTTACTTAACTAATAGTCACTCTTGGTTACGTAGAAACACGAGTTCAGTTGATGAACTTTGTCATTCACCAAACGCATAATCGTCTACGTCGAAGTTTTTCAAACCTTTTATATCTTCTACTTGGCTTTCAAGAATATAGCGCGCCATTAAACCACGCGCTTTCTTCGCAAAAAAACTCATTAATTTAGACTGACCGTTTTACAGTCTTTAAACGTTGCCGTGATGTTCATGCCGTCTAAAGACTTCTTCTTCACTGCTTTAAAGTACTCATTTGGAGCAAAATTGTTCAACACATTGTCACGCTGTGCTTCTAATGCCCTATTTAGCAAATAAGTTATGCGAGCGTCCCATAACGTATACAGGTCTCTACCTTCAGGGTTTGCTAATTTAGTGCCCATTTCTAAACGATAGGTCTGCATTAAGTCTAAAGGACGAAGAAATCCGTACAGGCCGCTTTTTTAAACAAAGAAAAAATCGAAGATGACCAACTTAGGGAAGACACAACGCAAGAAGCAGATAACCTGCTTAATATGTTTAATAGCTTGCTACACATAAGTAGCCTTGAAACTCCTAACAAAAAAGAAGGCTTTTGTATCACCGACGTGCGCGCCATCGTGGAAGACGTGGCTGACCTTTTCATTCCCTTGAAGAGGGGCGCAATATCGCCCTATCGAGCTCGACGCAGCCATAATGCTTGCTGATCCTAATCTACTCTTTCAAGCTGTAGCGAACGTGTTAGTTGGTGCCATAAAGTACTGTAACGAAAACAATGTAGTTACCGTAGAACTTTCTATCACGGCGAGTCATATCGTGATTGCCGTGAACGGTGCTGGAGTTGGCGTGGGCGAGCATGTAATTGTGAATCGAGAACGCCGGTTTTATCGGGCAGACGGGAGTAGAACCAGCAAAGAAAATGGGTTGGGCTTATCACTCGTATCCGCCATTGTGAAGCTACACGATGGAAGCATTTGGTTTATTCATTACCCGCTTCTTAAAGGGCGCGGGTTAGGCGTGTTATTTACGTTTACGCGTTAAGCCTTGAGCTATCCCTTTTGTCGACAAATAAAAAAACGCTGAAGCTTTTTTCTGAGCATCAGCGTTTTTTCCGACATTTTCATTGTCTCACTATATGTCGACCGCCTATGCCAATAACGACTTCACGTATGCTTTAATATCTTCATCTTGACCGTGGTCAAATAGACATTGTTGAAAACGCTCGCCAGATACAGCTGTTTTAACCAGTTCAATGTCCATTTTTTTCAGTGAATCAACATAGCTCTCTGGAGCCAACGCACGTTTCAAATCTGCGAGAATACCAGCGTTTCTTACTTGGGGTTCTTTACGTTCAACAGGATAGCCAGCACCACGCTCGCCTGTTAACGCTTTCTCAAAGATATAGCGCGCATTAAGTTCAGCGCCCCACCCAAAGCCTTTTGCAAAAGGTAACGCTAACGCATTTCCATTGTTAACTTGGTTAAACAGAAATGCATCTGAAGGGTCGATGCAATAACCGCAAAAAACGCCTGGGTGAGCATTCAAAGACATCATTGCCCCTTGGCCCGTACCACAGCCGGAAATGACGAAATCGACAGCCTTAGAATTGAGTAAGATAGCTCCCATTATGCCCAAGTGCACGTAGGTAAGGTGATGATCCGTTTCACTATTCATACCCACGTTGAATACATCGTGTCCCAACGAGTCTGCAACGCTTGTGAGCTCATTTAATATTATCGGATTCTTAGTCGCTTGACTGTTTTCCATCATTAGTGCAATTTTCATAACTTCACTTCTCCAAACTGATTCTTTCTTTATCCGAGATCGAGCTAGCCTAGCATACTTAAGATTTACACCTCACTGTGTACTCTCAACTACTATGACTTAGTTCCATATTTGAAATAAACGTTGTATATGCTTTCGCTTCTGAAGCAAAAAGAAGCTTTTGCTTTGATTGGCATAGAGGCTAACGAAAACGAATATGGTCTCGATTAAGTTCACTTATACAGCTACACCCCATTAAACGCATATCACGCTCAATTTCAGCCACCATTAGTCTCATTGCGCGCTCGACGCCCTTCTCTCCAGCCGCGGCGAGGGCGTAGAGGTAGTAGCGCCCTAATCCGACCGCCTTAGCACCGAGCGCCAGCGCTTTCAACACATGCGTACCTCGTTGAATACCGCTGTCAAATATCACGTCGATTTGCTCACCGACCGCATCCACTATCTCAGCGAGTTGATCAAACGAGCTCCTTGAACCGTCTAATTGCCTACCACCATGGTTAGAAATAACAATGCCCGCACAGCCTATATCAACAGCACGCTTGGCATCTTCTACACTCATAACCCCCTTAAGACAAAATTGACCATCCCAAAACTTAACCATTTCTGCCACATCGTCCCAGTTCATTGATGGGTCTAACATGTTGGTAAAATAGTCGCCTATCGAACTTGTTCCGCCCCCCATATTGATGTGTGCATCTAATTGAGGCAGAGAAAACTTTTCATGCATGACGTAGTTAATGCCCCAAGCGGGCTTCGATAAAAATTGCCACAGGCCAGCAGCATTCAATTTAAACGGAATAGAAAATCCAGTACGTAAATCGCGCTCTCGATTCCCCCCAGTAATGGAGTCAACGGTCAACATCATGACTTCGATGCCCGACGCTTTAGCCCGCTCCATCATTGCTTGGTTTAAGCCACGGTCTTTATGAAAGTAAAATTGATAAACTTGTGGGGTGTTAAATTGCTTAGCTATCTCCTCCATACTGACCGTACCTAGTGAGGATACGCCAAACATGGTGCCGTACTTCTCTGCAACCGACGCCACTGCCCTTTCCCCTTGGTGATGAAAGAGTCGTTGCAGCGCGGTAGGTGAAAGATATACCGGCAACTTGAGCTGTTGCCCCATTACGCTCACGCTTAAATCAATCTCTTTAACACCAGTCAGTACATTAGGCACTAGGTCGCAGTCATTGAAAGCATTGGAATTGCGTTGTAACGTTGTTTCGTCGTCTGCGCCCCCATCAATGTAATTAAATATGGGGCCGGGTAATTTCTTTTGTGCCAACTTTCTGAAATCATGGAAGTTGTGACATTGACTCAATTTCATGAAAACTCCGCCATCAAAAGTGATTAATGAAACGAAAACAGCCCGCATAAACGGGCTGAAAATTAATGATAAAGCACACTTACACTGATAACACTACTTGCCAGCAATAGTGTAAATATATTGTCGAGCCTTCCTCATTACACAATCCCTGAACCCGTTGCATTAGGATCTCTCGGGCGTGCTTTCGCCATATTCTCTCGATAATTAGATTTGCGATAAACCGCCAGCGGATCTATTGCCGCACCTTTGCGCAATCGAGCCATTGCCAAAATAGGCGACACGTCCAGATTAAACGCATTTTTTAGTTCAAGAGATGCCATTAGTGCGTCGTTTTCATCTTGATAACCATATAGCTTTTCACGGTCAACGATGAGCGCTTTCACATATGAACGCTGAACCTCAATCGCTGAGTTAATCAAACTCTCCGCAGGGTCAGTCACATTGTGCGACTGGTCCAACATATATGCAGGCCCAAACTCTTCTTGCTGACGATATTCTGCATCAACCAATTCATTAAAAATAAGAAATTGCTGATAAGGATGCAGAGAGCCACTGTCTAGATCGTCATCTCCGTATTTACTGTCATTGAAGTGGAACCCGCCCAATTTTTTAAATTGAATTAGACGAGACACAATCATCTCAATATTGGTATTGGGTGCATGATGCCCTAAATCAACAAGCGATTTACATTTAGGTCCTAGCTGCATAGCTGCTAGAATATTTGACCCCCAATCTTGAATAATGGTCGAGTAAAACGCAGGCTCGAACATTTTGTGCTCAATATGCATTTCCCAATCGTCAGGCAACCCTTTATAAATTTCTTCCATGCTTGACAGATAACGTTCAAATGCACGTTGGAAGTGTTGTTGACCGGGGTGATTTGAGCCGTCACCTACCCATACCGTGAGACTTTTCGCACCGAGTTTTCTACCGTATTCAATACAGTCTAAATTGTGGGCAATAGCGAGTTCTCGAGAGGCTTTTTGTGTATTGCTCAAGCTGCCGTACTTGTAAGACGCGGTTTGCCCCACTTGATCTTGAAAGGTATTAGAATTTACCGATACCCACTTTATGCCGTATTCGTCTGCTTTCTCTTTTAGCTCACTAAAATCTGAGACCGTGTCCCATGGAAAGTGCGGAGAAACACTATCAGTACAACCAGAAAGCTCATTGATTACGGCGCAATCCTCCAGTTTTTCCCAAATATTGCGAGGTTCGCCTTCACCAGGAAAACGCGCAAACCGTGTTCCACCCGTACCGGTTCCCCAAGAAGGAACAGCAATCTGAAATTCGCCCGCGGCGCAGGTAAGCCGCTCAATATCCACGTCACTCCGTGCTAGCTTCTCGCCTAGCGCTGCATAATCTGCTTCTAAATCACGCTTTAGTGTGACGTTCTCTTTTTCTAGTAATGCTTGATCTATTCGTTTTAACATAAAGTCGCTCCTACCGCAGAAATGCTTCGTGTAAACCACCATCAACACTGATAACTTGTCCGGTAGTTTTGCTCAACTGTCCCGACACAAGTAAATACGCCGCCTCAGCTTGGTCTTCTGGTGTAATAGGTTGTTTTGTTAGTGTGCGTTGTGCGTAAAATTGCGCTAGCTTATTTCTCAGTGACTCTGTTGATTCACTATCTTCAAAGGAAATATCATATTTTGAAAGAGAAGAGATAACGCGATCTCTGGGGAACATGTTGCTTCCTTGTACCACAGCCGCTGGCGCTAATGCATTCACATTGATCAACGGCGAAAGCGTCACCGCAAGTTCACGCATCAAGTGATTTGCAGCGGCTTTACTCGTGTCATAAGCAAGTGACCCCTTTTTCGATACCGCGGCGTTAACACTCGTCGTTAAAACCATGGCACCATTCAGCCCCTGCTTTTCCCAAATTTTTTGCGCTTCAGACGCCACAATGTAACCGCCTTTAACGTTCACACCGAAGCTAACATCAAAGACGCTGTCGTTTTTAATTAGATCTGGCCCTTCGGCAATAAAAACGCCTGCAGTAACAATGACCTTATCAATACCGCCATAGGCGAAAACAACCTCTGCCAACATTGCTTCAACGGCTTCACGCCGAGTGATATCGACAGCTAAAGCAATAGCAGGGCCACAAGCTGATATTCCACTGCCTGCAACGCCAATACCTTGGCCATATATATCAGTTAGCTCTTTAGCCGTCGCTTCAGCACTATCTAAATTAAGGTCAGCGCATACAACGTGTGCCCCTTCTCTGGCAACCCGGTGCGCCGTAGCTTTACCGATGCCATCACCAGCACCAATAACCACCACTACATCTCGTGCCAGTGTTTTCTCGGCCGGCATACGCTGTAGTTTAGCTTCTTCAAGTGCCCAGTATTCTATGTCAAAAGCTTCTTGAGCAGGCAACGCCGTATATTCAGAGATAGCCTCTGCCCCACGCATCACTTCAATAGCACAATTGTAGAATTCTGCGGTAACCCGCGACTCACTTTTGTTTTTGCCCCAAGCAATCATACCCACACCGGGAATCAATACGACCGTTGGACTCGGGTCGCGCATCTTAGGAGAATCGGCTCGTTTACACGCGTTATAGTAAGCCGTGTAATCCTCACGATATTTCGCAAGACCGCGTTCGAACTTCTCAATCAGGATATGTATGTCGTCTTGCTCAGGATTAAAATCGACATAAAGCGGTTTTATCTTCGTACGTAAGAAATGATCTGGACAAGACGTACCTAATTCGGCTAATCGTGGCGCATCAACACTGTTTACAAAACGCAATGTAGCTTCATCGTTTTGAACTGTGCCTATAAACTTCACATTGTTAGACAACATACCACGTGCTACGGGTAGAAACTTAGTTAGCATCGATTTACTACTATATTCATCGAGCGATGGGTATTTTTGACCACCAAATGTCATTTCACCTTTATCGTGTTCTTCAATATAGCGCGCCGCCGTTTCAACAACCCATAATGATGTTTCATAACAGCTTTTGCTTTCATTCGACCAATTGGTGTGACCGTGTTGGCCTAACAGAATACCCCATATTTCCGGGTTCTCAGCATAAGTATCTTCACACAGTTTCGCAGCTTCCCACCCCGGACGCATCCAAGGTACATAAGCTAACTTACCTCCCCAAATAACCTCGGTTAATACTCTTTGATCTTTGCAAGATGCGACAGATATCACTGCATTCGGGTGTAAATGATCGACATGCTTCTCACTAATCATTGAGTGCAAAGGTGTATCAATTGAAGAAGCGCGAGGGTTTAAACAAAAGTTACAGTGTTTAAACATACCAACCATGCGGTCTTCACCAGCAGATTTGTAACCCTTATCGCTAAACGACTGATAAGTATTATCCAGGGCATTCAACTTATCCTGATAAAGTGATGAAAAGTTCTCTTTTTTAGATGTTCTTAAGTCACCACCAGACCCTTTTACCCACAATACTTCGACGTCCTCTCCAGTAAGGGGGTCCGTTTCAATAAGTTTCGCTGACGTATTACCGCCACCGGTATTTGTAATTCGCTGGTCTTCACCAAGTTTATTGGAGCGATATACAAGGTTTTCGACGGGATCAAGTTTGTCAGCAACGTCATCTTCCCATAGGTACTTTACGAATTTGTAGTCTTCTGGCTTATAAGGCATGTAAGCGCGTCCTGTGAATGTATTTTACGAATTTTGGGCAAAAAGCAAACTAAACCAGCCCACTAACGCTCAATATACATCCACAACAATCTATGTCAATCACTTTCAATCACAATTAAACATTAATGTTACATATGAAACACATGAAGATTACATAAGCAATAAGTTAATAAAGAGAGAAAGGCATTGTAGAAGTGAACCCTAGCTAAGACGCTTAAGGTATGCAGCAATAGAAGAGTGTTTTATAAAAAATGGAGTTGATGTTAGCGCGTTACAAAACAAAAACGCGGCAGTAAAGCGCTAACAAACACGAGTTAATCGCAGGCCTGTACCACAATCACATTTACGCCGTTGTCTTCCAATTTTTTCAAGGTTGCAGCGTCGGCATTACTATCAGTGATTACGGTATCTACGTCTTTTATCCCGCAAAAGATAAGATTCCCTTTCACGCCAATTTTTGAGCTATCGGCAAGCACAATAAGTTTCTCAGCCCGTTTTCGTAGCTTCTGCTCGGCAAGTATAAGCAGCGGGTCTCCCTCCACTACACCGAATTCACTTACGCCAGGGGAACCCATGAACATTTTACTGCCGCGATAATTTTGCGTGGTGTCATTCTCAAACGAACTTAAAATTATGCTTTGTTTTCGGTACACCTCACCGCCAGGCAAAGTTACCTGATTCTGACTATTTTCAAGCAGCTCATGAGCAAGTACAAACGAGTTGGTTAATACATTCATACGCCGATCAACTAAGAACTCCGACATCATGAACGTCGAGCTTCCACCATTGATAATAATTGATTCGCCATCTTCACACATTTCCGTAGCAGCCTTGGCAATCATACGTTTAGTGTCGGTATTTTTTTCTCTATCGACTAGGAATGCATTACCTGATAGGCGTATATTCGATACGGCTCGACTCTCTATCACTTGAGCGCCGCCACGTATTTTCTCTAGCTTATTTTGTGCCGCCAATTTATTGAGGTCTCGGCGTATAGTGGCTTCTGATGAATTCAGCTGCGTGCACAAATCTCGCACGCTGATGAAGGTGGCTTCATCAAGAATATCGAGAATCAATTGGTGGCGCTGTTTCTCAAGCATGGATATCCCTTGTCGTTAGGTCTTTTTGTTAACATTAATATAACCACAGTTACGCTCAACATCAATCATACACTATTGAAAACGCGTTAATTTGATTGGTTTATGCGAAATAGCCATTGTGCTCTGTATTCTTCCATACCGCTAAAATTTGACGCTAAGCATGGCTCTACTGCGATATCACTTCCGTCATAATGCTCAAATTCCGTCAATGCCGATGCTCCCAGTACAGTACCGGTATTATCAGCAGACAACCAAACTTTTTGATGAGGGCGCAATTGAGCTACCAACGCACAGAGTAGTTTGTTTTTTAAGAATGCGCCCTCAATATATATTTCGCCGCACGCGTCTAGATCGTCTAATCGTCGATCAATCATCAATGCACAATATAAGGTTGCAATGGCGTGTACAAAACTCGAGTTCTCTGGGCAATACTGTCTGGGATAAAGTCCACCAAAAGGCCCATTTCCGTTACTGTAATCGGGCGTTACCATCCACAAATTATCTATGGCGGTTTGAAGATCTTGCTGGGTAGGTGACATCACTATATTGCCCCCCAAAGAAGCACAGATTCGTTCGTATTCACGACCTCCCATAAAGCGGGCGCAAGCCACTGGATTTCCGTAAACATCGACGTTTGACAGGGTATCCTGATGATTTCCCAAGCCTTCAAGGTTACCGTTTACTTGCATTAAAATGGTCCAGGTTCCCGTTGAAATGACAGAGAATGCTTTATTATGGTTTAGTTTCAAGTACCGCAGCAAGCTCGCATTGCTGTCATGGACCCCCGTATAAACTTTGCAACTTATCGGTAATCCTGTCTCTTCACTCACTTCATCTGTCACAGTGCCTAAACAATCCCACGCATTTTTTAAAGGGGGAAAAAGCCGGTGCCAACTTTGTTTCTCGACTAAGGTGGAATACTGACCTGAAACCGGTTCCCATAGATCCGTATGGCACCCTAGGGAAGTGACTTCTGTAGCCAGTTCACCGCAGAGCCTCCAGGCCCAATATTGCGGGTACATTAACATCGCAGTTGCAGAGGAAAATGCTTTTGGGTAATGACTCTCAAGCCAAAACAACTGTTTACCAAGGTTTAGACCGCAAGGTAGCGAAGGAGAGAACGTTTCATTGAAACTTGGTCTCACAGTCATATAATCTTTTTCGCAACTGTCTACACCTTCGTATTCGTAGTCTAATATAGGCAGTACTAACCCCGTAGGGTTAGATTTATCTGTGTGATTAATTAAAGCACCAGCTGCTCCGTGCGTTGTTACGCTAAACGCTTCTACCGAGGCTGTGAAATTACATGAGCGTAGTGTCTCGGTAAGCCAAGACCAGATTGCATTGACATCGCACTGACTATACATACCTGTAACCGGCGAGTTTTTACAGCTAAAACTGGCTAATTCAGTATTATTTTCGAGAAATAACAGCTTAATGTGTGTTTTCCCTATGTCTAAAACGGCTTTTCTCATGAATGAATACTTCCTTATGCTATTTGTGCCTAAATTAAGGCGATTAACCTACCGGGCTAGATAATAAATCAACATGGTTACTGTCCATCACTTGACGAGGAATGATAGCGCCAGGATGGCGAATGATCGTACCCGCTAATTTTGCGGCAACTTCAACAGCGTGCGTTACTGACATTTTTTTTGCCCTGCACGCCAAGTACCCTGCGGTAAAACCGTCGCCCGCTGACGTGGTATCGACTACGTCAGTTACTGGTACAATAGAGACAGAGGTGTCTTCGAATGGAGTAACGACTCTTACAGGTTTAACCCCATCTTTTAAGATTATCTCCTGTGGCGACATAGAGGAAAAAAAGTCTACTATTTCAGGTATAGAAGCATGTCCAAATAATGCGGTATGATCTTCCAACCCTGGAAATACAATATCGCTCAAAGAATAAGCTTTTTGTGTCCAATAGACTGCATCTTCAAGCCCTTCCCACAACAAAGGGCGATAGTTCGGATCAAAAGCAATGGTTGCCCCCTTGGCCTTACTCTCTTCTAGGAAGTCGAGCAACATCTGTCGTTGAGCCGCACAAAGCACGGCAAGGGTTATACCTGTAAAATAAATGAGATCAGCGTTGTCTAGCGTTACACCATGATTAAAAGCAAGATTCATAAGATCTTTAGCAGCGGACCTATCACGCCAATAATGAAAAGAGCGCTCACCTTGTGAGTCGGTTTCTATTGCATAAAGTCCAGGCAAACGGTTGCGATGTTTTAACATCAGCGAGCTATCTATCCCCTCCTCTTCAGCGAAATGGCATATACGCTGACTAAATTTATCAGTACCAATTGCGGTTAAATAGCTCACCTGACTCTCGTTAAACACCCGCTTGAAGTAGATTGCACTATTGAAGGTATCACCTGCGACGTTTAGGGTAACGTTATTACTCTCTGTCATCGGCAGCTCTACCATCACCTCGCCAATAAAAACACTGTGGTACATAAATTTGCTCTAGATTGTTTGTGGTTTTGCGATAATCGGAAAAATTTATTTTGCTCTATCTAGCTGATACGTATCTTTATAGATGCCACGAGCGGCTTCTTTAACCAAGTCGGATACTTGCTGGATATTACCTTTAGGAAATACTGCCGCAGGGGCTGTAATACCAAGTGCGGCTACTACTGTGCCCATGCTATCTCTGACAGGTACAGCGACACAGCGTATATCCTTGTTGTACTCCCTTTCATCGACGGCATACCCCATGGCTCTTACCCTAGATAACTCTTTCTCAAGCACATCGATATCAGTAATCGTCAGGTCAGTATGTTTTTCCATCGGATGCTCTTCCATGAGTAGCTCGACATTATCTGCATATAAGAATGCGAGAAATACCTTTCCTGTGGCAGAGCAATGAAGCTGAGCTTCCCCCCCCGGACGCTTAGACACCATCAAGGGGCTAGGACTGTCAAACACTTCCACTATTAGTGCTTTACCATGGTTTGGCACCGCTAAGTGGGCGGTATACCCCGTTTGCAGCGCTAAACGTTGAATATGGGGAATGGCAAAATGCTGCAGACGGTCAGAATGGATAACTTGTAACCCTAGCTGTAATAGACTTGCTCCGCTGAAATAGAGTTTACCCCGCTTTTCGAGCAGGTTTTCTGCCAGTAGCGTTTTTAACAAACGAAACACTGTGGTTCTTGGAAGAGACAACGCTTCCTCTAGGGCTTGCATACTTAACCCTTGCTCGCTGTTTGCCATCAATCGTAAAATTTCGCAAGCATGAACCACACTGGGTATTGTGTAACGTTCTGTCGCCATGTTGACTCCATCTTTTTGAAGTGCTGAAGCGCTTTCACGCCTCGGACTCAAGGTTACTAACGCGCCAAGAAACCGCCATCGACCGCAAGGATATGACCATTTACATAGGCACTGGCATCACTGGCTAAGAATACCGCCGCACCTTGTAAATCTTCTGCCTCGCCCCAACGATTTGCTGGGATACGCTTGAGTATTTCATTGCTGCGTTCAATGTCATCTTGAAGCGCTTGCGTGTTATCGGTACGAATGTAGCCAGGAGCAATGGCGTTAACTTGAATATTGTGCTGCCCCCACTCGTTCGCTAATGCCTTAGTTAATCCCGCGATAGCATGTTTGCTAGCGGTGTATGCAGGCACCGTAATACCCCCGCTGTAACTGAGCATTGAAGCTATATTAATTATTTTTCCACGCCCGTGTTTGACCATAGCCTTACCAATTTCTTGAGACAATATAAATGCAGAATCAATATTCACCTGCATCACTTTTTGCCATTGTTCTAACGGAAATTCAGTCGCCGGTGCTCGAAAAATGGTACCGCCGTTGTTAACTAAAATATCTATGCTACCCGTTATTGTCAGTGCTTCATCAGCGAGCGCGCGCGTTGCATCCGCATCACTTAAATCAGCACTAAGGGCATATGCATTCAGGCCTAGCTCCTCAATTTTTGCCAACGTGTCATCACAGCCACCTTTTCGACTACTGGCACAAATCACAGTTGCACCTGATTGAGCTAGACCCACCGCAAGTGCTTGTCCGATACCTCGGCTTGCTCCGGTAACCAAGGCAGTCTTGCCGTGTAGTTCAAAATTTAAAGCCATGGCTTCTTGCTCCCTAATACTAGAATTGATTGCTAAAAGTAGTTATCGACTTACTGCACCGTTGCTGGTGCGACTTCTACGGCATATACGTGGACTGGACCGTGCATATTTGAACGGAAAACAACCCATTTATTATCTGGTGTGAAGGTAACATTAGGCTCTAACCTGTAATCGTGGTTTTCCATGCTCACCAACTTAGTTGCTTTCAAAACTGACGGCTTAATCAAATGTGCAGCATCGGGCGCACTTATTCCTGCCACGTCTTTAACTGGTTGCGACTCAAAAAGGTATATCCATTTGCCATCATTGGCACGAGCAACCATCTCACTGTCGCCGCCGTCACCGGCAAATAGAGTTCCGTTAGGCGCAATATTAAAATGAACCGACCACCAGTCTCGAGGAAGGTGGCGCCATACCCGTTCGTTAGTGTTTATGTTTACACTAGCCAGCCAAAATACCTCTCCTCGCGGTGTTTGAAGGTCGTAGAAAATTCGTTCGCCCGAGGCATCAAAAAACTCGTGCCCTGCTATTTCCATATTCATCGTCCGCGCGTGCATTTTTTTACGCTCACTGCCATCTAAATTCATAGTCCAAATGCGATCAACTTTATGCCATGGGCCCTCGTGGCAATACATAATCTTGTTAGGATCTTGAGGAGAAAACTGAATGTGATTTAACCAGTCTGTCGCTTTATAGATGGTTCGCTGTTTTCCGGTCTCGATATCGACCACAAACATCTGCATAGGAATTCTAGCTTCAAGGCGTTCATTAATTCTTACCTCTTTGGCTTCAGCAAAAGTGAGTGGTTTACCGTCCTCACCTAACGCCTCATATCGCGCTTCAAATCGAGCATGTCTTGGTCCCGATTCAAGTTGATAAGCACGCTCAGCAAACGCACCTATAAGCAAAGTTTCATCGGCATTGATTGAGTGAACTTTCCCCCTAGGCACAGTAGCAACGTGCTTCGCATCACCGGTATCAATATCAATCGCAAGTACTTGGGTAGGTTGCTGCAGTTCGTTTTCGCTACAACTTTCCCGCTACCAACTCCTTCGATCTGTGTTACATACACATTGCGACTTTTCGGCCCCATAAATAACAACCCGACATCAGGATGTTCGTAGAGCCTGCGTACTTCAAAAGTAGTCAAATCTACTGTTGCAATGCCTCGCGGATTATCAACAGAGATAACCATTTTATCTCCTTCGGCGCTGTAACCGTTTTGATGGAAGTACAATGAGCGAGAGCCAGGTTCTTCAGACAGCCTTACAACACGGTGGCCCGTCGTCTCGTCTATCCACGCCTTAGGAATCGTGTTGGCAACACTTGTGGTAGCGAATAATGCCAAAGTGAGTAGGAGGCTAGAAAACGCATGATTATTTTTCATTGAGTGCATCTCTCACTCCTGGTTTGATAACTGAAGGCGAAAAACGCCCTACGTTATTGCGTCCCCAGAGGTCGTCGTATTTAAAACCAGAAAGATCTTCTACGATGCGCTTGTTTTGTTCCGACGTTGGCGCAGTGGCGCCTGTTTTCAGATGAGCAATCTCTCCCATCAATACTTCATGGGTCTCTTTGCTTAATTTAAAGAACGTAGATACGTAGAAGCCGAGCATCAAAACGATAATAGGCCCAACCGCTAGCATTATCACAATAGTGGAAACTGCTTGGTCACTTTGCGCGTCCGCGCCTGAAATAAATCCCCCCATTTCCAGGATGATCCCCACTGACATGACCGCAAGCGCCTGTGTTGCTTTTCGAATGAACGTCATGACACCCGCAAAACTTCCTTCGCGACGCTGAGCGGTAACGATTTGGTCGACATCCGCCATGTAGTTGTACGTGTTCCAAGGAATATAATTAAGTGCGCCCCGACCAAGACCCGCAATAATCACGCCTGCGGCTAACCATAACAGGTTAAACTCTCCACTCATGACGTACATCAGAACTAGTGCGACAATAGCGACGATATAAAGTGAAATTGCTACGCGATAGGTTGGTGCAGGTCCAAACCGCATGACTAACGGTATTGCCACTGCCACGGCGGCGAGCTGCGCAATATAAGTCACCGCCATCATTTCTGATGCCACGACAACGGTTCCGCCAATTGCGAATACGACAAAATAGGTGAACACAGCATTAAATACATCTTGGCTAATATAACCACCGAGGTACATACCTAGATGTAAACGAAATGCGCGAATCTTCAGTGTAGAAGTGAGATTGGTATATAACACTTTGAAGGTATCAGCCACGCTTCCTTTGCGTTCCTGCGCAAGCGCATCTTCACTCACTCCGGTTTGTTCGCGTTCCCACGTAAACAACCACACAATGAAAACCACTGCCATAAACAAAGCCGCGAAAATAACCCCCATAATTAGGAAAGTTGATGCTGACTCTTTACCCCCAACTGAACTGACAATCCAACTAGGTAGAATGCCCGCCAAAATTGCCGACATTTGTCCGGTAAGAATACGCGCACCGGCAAGCTTTGCTTTTTTCTTATAGTCATCTGTCATTTCGGCAGCAAGCGTTTCATAAGGAATGATCACCGCTGCGTAAACTAATTCGAAAAATACGTAAGTAACTAAATAGTAGAGGTAATGCTGTCCACTAACCCACATTAGTGCAAAGCTCGGAAGCAAGGGAATAGAAAACAATAAAAAGACTCTGCGACGGCCGAACCGGCGCCCAAGTCGCGTATTGCCTAGGCCGTCTGATATATGACCAATAAGAGGACTTGCAACCGCGTCTAGTATACGAGCTATGGCAAAAATACTCGCCGCTTCCACTGCTGATAGACCACAAAACGTTGTATAGAAAAACAAAATCCAACCACTGATGACGGCCATGGAGCCTGCACCGAGGATGTCATTAAGACCATACGCGATATAATTGACGGGTTTTAGTTCTCGTCTTGTCATTATTCTATTCCCTCTTCCCGTGTGATTGTTGATTAGATGTAGTTGTTCATATACTCAACCAGAGCCAGTATCGCCATAGACTGGCCATACGGCATCGACGTTAACGGGATATCCTTGTAGCCTTGGAGGGTATCGAAAACCGGTGTACCAAATGAGACCTGCTGAAGTTCACCGGTTTCATCAATATGTTCAATCACCGCTTTGATTGCTTTTTCTGCGCAAGGGAGATACTCCTTACCAACGTAACCTTTTCGCACTGCTTTCAAAATGCCGTAAGCAAATCCTGCAGCTGCAGACGCCTCTAGATAAGAGTCAGGATCATCAAGCAAGGTATGCCATAAACCATCTTCATGCTGTGTCTCAACGAGTGCTTTAATTTGTGCTTCTAATGTTTCAATTAAAAACAATCTCAAGCTGTCAGTCTCTGGTAAATCGAGCAACTCGATAAACTCAGGAATAGCGATAGTGACCCAACAGTTTCCCCTAGCCCAACGCGCATCGGCAAAGTTGTGGCGACCATCAAATGTCCACCCGTGGAACCAAAGTCCTGTTTTTCTATCAGCGAGGTATTTGGTATGTAACATAAACTGACGCTTCGCTTCTTCAACATAATGAGGTCTGTTTAATAGCAGGCCTATTTTAGCCAGGGGAAGCACACTCATCATTAATGTGTCATCCCACAAGTGCTGATAGTTGTCTGCGTTAAACACAATATGTTGTAAACCATCTTCTTCGGTGCGCGGCATGTCTCGCATTACCCACTCTGCCCACACATCTAAGTAAGGGAGATAGCTGCGATCACCCGTGCGTTCTTGCATGTAAGCAAGTGTTAGGAAAGGAGACATAGTGTTGACGTTTTTCGTCGGCGTGCCTTCTGCAAATCGGTCAGCAAACCATGCTTCAATAATTTCCTGCGCCTTGCTGTCTCCGGTAATATCCCAATACTTAAGCAAGCCATACAGGCCTATACCGTGCGTCCACTCCCAATCTCCCCAGCCTTTAGTGTCAATAACACGTCCATCTTCGAGCTTAAGCAAAAACTCGCCGGTTTCATCAGTAATATTGACAAGATTATCGATAAGTAAATCAATCTTATTGCGAACCGTTGAATAGGCGATGTCGTTTACGATAGCAGGCATAACAATTCCTCTAATTAAACAATACGGGCTCAAATATAGCCGCCGTAAAAAATCACTTTCAATCACAATACATCATTTCACATCAACTTAACATGATTAACGAAGTGATTTTTACAATTTAAATTCAAATATGAAATTTATTTGTTCAAATAAGAAAAGGCGCTCAAAAATCAAGCGCCTTATAAAAGGTTGAACGATTAATTGTTGGCTGCTCTATAGGGCGTCTTTAATAAGAGCAAGATTTTGGATTGCAGCAAGTCCCCACTGAGACGCATCATTCGTTGCAAGCCAAGCTGCCTCGTCTACCGAATTTAGGGTTCTCGGCCCCGCAATGCAGTCAGTTTGGATGGCACCTTGACTACTAGCTTTATTGAATTCCCGCCAAGCTCGTTTAGCAAGGGCTTCGTCATTCTCTTGAGCCGCAACATAGGCAGTGAGTCTAGAATGAGCCACTGTAAGACTGTTGCCTTTCATACGCTTACCCAGTACTTCAGCTTGTTCACTAGCAGGCGCACTATATAAACGGCCGTATTGTAACCATGCTTTTTTGTATTCTGGCACGTCGAGTAATTGCAGTAATTCTGTGGAAATCTCTATCAGTCCGAATACCGAGCTTAAGTGGGATAGCTTAGGCCCTGTATCTTCATAGGGGACTAATTTTTGTGTTTTCACATTGTAGCCAAATGCACCTGCGAAAAACCCTTGCGGGTGAGAACCAATAACTTTCATGGCATTCACGAGCTTTTCTTTGTACTCATCGTTTCCGCTACGCTCCCATGCCGTCAGCCAGTTTGCCGCAGTGGAGCCCCAATCGGTTCCAACCCCCATCTTCGCCAATCCAGGAATAGGGTTAACTTTATCTACTTTCCGGGTTGGATTTACTACAGCTAGTGCAGCATCTGCATTTGCGACTTCATTAAGAACATCACCTGTGCGTTCATCACCGGTAATGTAGTAGTGAAAACGGCGATAAGCCGCGGTGCTTATGCGCATTTGTTTAGCACTACATCCCCAATGCTGGACATTGTGGCGAGTACCTAGCCCCTTAAACTTTCCGGCGTGATATATATCCACATCGCGATTGTGTCGAGTCATGCGCTCAGCTAAATGAAAGCTGGTAGGATCGCCACTGCGTAAAAACGAGTACCATAGCCATAAATCAGGAGACAACTCAGAATTATCCCATGCATATCCCCCTATGTCGTATCGCCAAACGTGACGATCAGCATCATAGGTATGCATAATATCGCCGTAGTTCCAGAATCCGTACCAATGACGCTGTTCGACTTGTCCAGCATAATAGTGAACCTGCCATGCAAGTCGATCCTCTATTTGCTTGCGTTCAGGTGTTGAACGATCTGGTAGGCTCCACACGCCGCCAAATACTTTGGCTTCTAAGTAATCAATTGGCGCCGCCACTAATCTAGAGGGGTGGCGTACTTGCTCCGCCATGCGAATAATATCATCTCTCGTTGGTGTACTAGCTTTCACTGAAAGGGTAAATTCAGTGGTACGCGCGATGCCATGAGCATCTCCAAATCCAGGCTCATAATCTTCGTAGATGATATTGAGGGCGTCGAGTTGCTCCTCATAGGTTTCTTGACCCATTCCGTCGTGATAAAAGCGGACGTCCATAGCGGGCGCTTCAGGAGAGTAAAACCATATTGTGGCGTGAGAAATTGCTTCTCCTGCATCGCGTATATCAATTTGTGCTGGGTGCAATTGCCAGAAGTCACGCATGCCAAAAGCAATGCCGCCACTACAGCCACCCAAATAACCTACCCCACTTGCACGCGTCCCTTGATCTACGCCAATCCAGCCGTGCCCCTCCTTGGTTCTTTTTTTGATCTCAAAGCCGTTAGCACCTATTTGCGTTAATGTAACATCGTTCCAAACTGGGATGTATTGCAAGCGACTACTTACACGCTCATCCCATTCACTTAAAGGAGGTGTTTTGCGTCCCGCGATCTGGGCATCTTTTACCGCTTGACCAGGGTCTCTCCTAAGTCCCGTAATCCCCTTTACCGCTTCTGCCCATAGCCCTTCTCCTTCCCCTACTAAACGCAGATGCCTGTCGTAAAGTTCATCGTTTTGCAGTACCGAGAAACGCAAACCTAAACCTTGTATAAAGTCATTGTTTACATCGCCGTCAAAAACAAAAGAGTGAGTTATGTGTAACGCATCGCTGCCAGCGTATACATACAGTCGTATTGTGAAGGGCAACCATTGTTTACTATTTTCTCTAGCATGCACCCCTTCAACTTTGATGACAGCGCGGACAGGTCCGGTCTGTTCAACCGTAACGCTCTGTATTTTTGAAGAAAACTGAGTAGTAACGCTATTGAAATCAGGAGAGGATTTCACCAACCCGACAAGATGTGCGTTTTGCCCCACTAACTTATTACCACGCATCAACTTACTAACGATGTGCGTACCCTGCTTGGGAATTTCAAACTGCGCTATGCCCGTTGAAAGTGTTACAGCATTGTCATTTTCACTTACCTTGACCGGTGTACTGGGGATAGTTGGAGCTGCCTTTATTATCTTTGCCGCGCGACCTACCTCTATGGATGCAGGTATAGCATGAGCCGTCCACTTCACAGAACCATCAGGCCAAAAAGCTGTTACCCATGTTTGTAAAGGAATCTGCTCGCTTTTTTCATTAACAAGCGAAAGTGGCTCTCCTTCACGCAATGCCCCCTGTTTCCATGGATAACCAAAAGTCGTCCCTTTTAGTTCGCCGGGCTTATCTCCGTCTAGCCAATTAAGAGCACCTTTAATACGCTCTATTTTTTTTGATGATTGAAGAGGTGTACCGCTAGACGGCTTGGTTGATGTTGAACACGCTGTTAATGAAAATGGGACAGATGCTGCCACCCCGGAACGGATAATAAATTCTCGTCTATCCATATGGACTCCGATACGCTTATTGTTAATTAGTTTTTAATCTTTGTTTAGTTTCTATCACAAAAGAAATAAAATAACCAATTATGAGTGAATTTGATTGATCATAGTTAATCATTTAGATCAGCATTTAGACTTTGTAGGGAGAGACACCGTGATGAATACGTTGACATCGCTAGCGAAAGCTAGCTTATTTACTCTCGTAGGGCTGTCATTACTTGGCTGCCAAAAGGCACGTGAAACCATGCCCTTTAACGCAATCCCTGCACAAGTAACGCAACATATGCAGCTTATCTATGACAACCCCATGCACAGTGACGAAGATATGGCTGGTTGGCGAATGGAGGGGCCTGGGCAGGTAAGCTTCAAGAGTAATTGGATGCAAATGTGGTCACCTGATGAAGCCATGCATCATGTGTATTGGGCTCCCGTGTCATTTCCAGACAGCTTTGTAGCGAGTTGGCAAGCGCAAGCCCTCAATACTGACGCTGGGTTAGTCATTGTTTTTTTCGCAGCTAAAGGGGTAAATGGTGAGTCTATTTTCGACGACCAGCTTGTACCTCGAAATGGTACTTTCACTCAATATACCGAGGGTGATATTAAAAGCTATCATATATCGTACTATGCAAACGCGGCCCACAATCCCAATCGTCAACACGCAAATTTGAGAAAAAACAACACGTTCTCACTACTGCAAAAAGGAAAAGTAGGCATTCCTGCTCAGTCAACACAGATACATAACATCACGCTAGTGAAGCAAAGCGCGCACATACAGCTGTTTGTTGATGACGAAAAGGTAATTGACTATATAGATAACGCCCCGGTTATAGACAACGTCGACACGGGTAAACCTTTGACAGACGGCTTTATAGGTTTTAGACAGATGAAATGGACTCAGTTCCAGTATAGAAATTTAAAAGTATGGGCCGATACAACCTCATAGCACTCACTAAGCCAGTGTCATAGCTGGCTTAATCTTCTCTACATGCGAACACTCGAAAAGTTATACTGGAACCTGTTGTTTTTTGTTGTACTTTTTGGCAGCAGCTAACAGGCTCTAGTCTAAATGAAATACTCGCGTAAGCGGCTGAACAACAGGGCTACTATCGACGTTGTGCTCCATAATATCACCCATAAATTCCCACCACTTTTGCATGATTTCGTATTCAGGTAAGTTATCCATATCGTGAGTCGATTCCCGCTTTAACACCGCGAATAACTGCAAGGTGTCTGGGTGCAGAAATATTGAGTAGTCGTGGATCCCCGCCTTTTTCAATAAAACCACAAGTTCAGGCCAAATCTCATCGTGACGTTTTTTATATTCATCCTCAAAACCGGGCAGCAACTGCATTACAAACGCTATTTTTTCCATTTCAGATATCCTTTGAAAGCTCACTTACAACGTACTTATCCAGCATTGATTTCGTTAAATGAAAACGATTATGCCGAGTCCCCCTGTGGCGCAAGGTTTAAATAAGGCGGCGCGCCTACATGTAGGGTTTGAGGTGATTATGCGTAAACGCGCCAAAAAATTTACAAACGACTCTCGCGTTCACTTTGACATCGACGATGGTTTTCTCGTATTAACACGAAAACCTATGTAACACCGGTCAAACTTTACACACCAGCCTTTAACAGTCAAATTCAATCACAAATGCTCACCCCATGTAAATACGAGGAAACATTAAAGTTCAAATGATAAACATAACAATAGATGAATCATGAGCGCGCGAATACTTCATAGGCCGTGAAAATGTATAAGATCTTCAGCCAGTTCTTGTAAGGAATTTTCTTGAGATTGATTTTCTGCAATGTGTTCTACTTCATGAATCAAGTTGGAGTGGAGCCACGAAGCTTCGACACTGTACATTGCTTTAATGGCCGCTCGCCTTAGTGCCAGATCAGGTTGGAATAATAGTTTCTCTATTGCCGATACGAGACTTAATTGAGTTCCGTAGAGCGTAATACCAGCGATAGCTTGAATCTGGATATCCTGATTTTGATGTTGTAATAATGTCTCCATATGCTGCGCTATCTCTTCTTTCTTGTACGCCTGAGCACTACGTAAATTTAGCAACCTAGCGATATCAGCTATATGGGACGATTTCTCCATTTGATAACTCTGCTCAATCAAAAGCGCTTCCACTTCCATAGCAGTATTTGAAAAGTGATGCTTTTTGACAATATCAAGCGCTAAATCAACCGCTTGCGGTGTACTCTCATGAAAAAGACCGTTTAACACGGAGAATCTTAGGTTTTCATCCTCGAGAGAGAGGGCATCAAGTAAAATTCTCTGCTCGGAATAATTCGCGCTTAATAGTTTGTGAACCATAAACTCATGGGGTGATGGATGGGTTCGGAGCAAAAACAAGAAATCCAGAAGTTTTGATTTGTCGCCGCTGATCAACGCGTTATAACCAGCTTCTATATTAGCTGTTACGTTGCTCTCTGAACGCGAACTTTGCCATGATATTAAAGAAGGCATAGTACAATTTACTATTGCTTCGTTGCCATTACTCACGTCGCTCAGCAAAGGCTTGTTGTTGTCGTAAGTCATTTCTCCATACCATTTTGTGAATACTAGAAATGAGACAACTACGCCAATTGCGAAACCTAGTACAATGCCATCCCCCTTTTTCACTCGCTCACCTCACTGCATGTTTTCCTATTTAGTACCATCCGTGTAATAGGTTTCAATTATGAATCAAATTGAATATTAGCAATTGATTCTGACCAACATTGATTGAATAAATAAAAATTTAACATACGATTAACACAACAACAACACAATAGGAATGCTTTATGACTTTAAAAATAGCAAGAAAACAGGCTTTGTGGATATCACCACTGGGTGCATTGGCAATTGCTCTATCATTGGTAAGTGTGGCTGATGCAGCGGACACCACTCAGATTCCAAATAAACCCTCCTCTCCTATTAATTTAATTGATAATGAGACCTACGACTTTGGAGGCAGAACCATTGATGGAGGCAACATTGCAGACAATGGTTTGTTCCGTTGTTTCAACCGGCGGGGCGTAACGATAAAAAATGTGACGGTAACCAACAGTCCTCGCTACGCCTTACTTGCAAGAGGATGTAGTAGTTTCACCATCGAGAATTTTAAAATGAAAAATATGAGCAATAGTGTCGGCGGAATAAGGTTTGATAAAGGCACCGAGAATAAAACCGTCACCATAAACAACGTTGAAGCCGACAATGTGGGTGGCCATGCCGTGGAATTGTGGGACACCAATGGGTTCACAATAGGTACAATCAAAGCGAACAATACAGATGGATGTGGTTTACTACTTAATCGCAGCAGAAATGGTACTGTTTCTCGCGTAGAAGGCGACAAAAATGATCAATATGGGGGATACGCAACGTTCAGGGTTGCGAATAATAATGGCGGTAATATTCAAGTTGGCTCAGTCAAATCTCGTAATTCCGGACGCGGCTTCTTTAGCGTCAGCGGCTCAAGTGGTACAACAGTAAACTATGTGGATATAGCGTCGAGCAATAAAGAAGGTATTTACATTCAGGACTCATCCAACACTAAGGTAAATAGCGGAAAAGTAAGAGGAACCCCCAATTGTAGAATAAGAGGTGGTTCGAATAATAGCATCAACGCTGATTGCGGTGGGTCGATCGCAAACTAATTGAGCCGCTATAACTGCAACAAAAATCAAAAAAACGCGACTTACTTTTTACAGTAGTCGCGTTTTTTATGATTTATACATTTAATTTTCCCGCTACTAAAGAAGGAGATTAACACGCCTTACGGCCGATGGTTCAAAATTCAATAGAACCTATTATCAATTTACTGGACACCGAAAGCATTAAAACCAGTCAAAAATAAAAATAAAAAGCCACTGTAATTAATCTACACTACCAATATTGGGACAGTAAAATGAAAAAGAATACATTTACAAAAACCTGTTTATCTATTGCCATTCTAAGCACGGTCAGTAG